>ORMF010135634.1_pt1 | contig 21266 bp, 19 predicted proteins | sample 1779871 | NCBI WGS metagenome assembly ORMF01 (sample SAMEA104232316, study PRJEB22302) | groundwater metagenome | biome: forest; feature: aquifer; material: groundwater | place: USA | collected 2011-08-07 | depth 5.4 m | reverse complement strand
CGAACGCGCGCTGTGGACGCTGGAAACGTTCGCCGGGGTCGTGCCGCAGTTCGGGCTGTTCGCTGCGAGCTTCGGCCTGGCTGCGCTGCTGCACGCCCGCCACCCCATGCAGATCGTTGTTACCGGAGCGGCCGGCGATCCCATCGCAAGAAAACTGGAAGACACCGCCGCCGCCACGTACCGCTTCGGCAAAGCCGTGCTGCGCGTGACGCCCGAGCAGATTGCCGCCGGTGTGCTGGTGCCTGCGCTCCAGCAGACCATTCCCCATCTGCGCGCCGATGTTGCGCAAGCCCTCGTCTGCGTGAACGCCTCTTGCCTGCCGCCCATCACCGACGCCGAGCAACTCTCCGCGGCGCTCGAAAACATCGACGCACGCTCCGCCAACTGACGCAGTTCAGCGTCCTTATTTTATTTTCCAAACCGCAGTACGACGCCGAACTGCAGCCGCATGTTGTGCCGCCACTTGGGACTTTCTTTCACCGGAATGTAGTCCACCTGAAACAGCCGCACCGCGAACCGGTCCGAGAAGTTCCAATCCATTCCGCCTCCGTAGCCCATGGCAAACCTCGGACCGGGAGAAATCTCCCGCTTCACGCCTGTCGCCAGGGTCAGCACCGACGCGTGCGTGCGCACGCCGCCGAACAGCGCGTGCACAAACCCACTGAACCGCTCGCCGGGGATGTTCACCCGAGGGCCAACCATGAACTGGTGCGAACTATAATTGTGGATCTCCGTCGCGCGCAGCAGTTCGACGAAACACTGCACGTCGTTCTCCGGGCATTGAGGGTTGTACTGCCCGCCGAAATCCGCCGTGACACCGAAATGCCGGTTGAAGTTTCGCGTCACGCTGGCGCCCCAGCCCACAGAATGCTGGCGCGTGTCGAAACCTCGCAGGCTCAATCGTGCATAGGAAATGCCGAAGTACGCTTCGCCGCGGTAATAATCGCGCGGAGCGTTCTTGCTGCCCTGCGCTTGCACTCCCGTTGTCCACAGGCCGAAAATGATCACCAGCGCCTCCAACACCGAAGCCCTCGTCCTCATGTTCGGCCCTCCTTTTGCAATTCTCACTTCTTCCGATTTCATCCTTGATCCCTGTCTTATTTACGGCCCGTGCCCAAACCAGCGCGGCAGGGTCAGCGTCAGTGCCGGCACGTAGGTAATCAGCAGCACGCCGATGGAAAGCACGACGATGATCGGCAGCACGCTCCGCAGCACTTCCGGCACCGGCTTGCCGAAGCGGTACGACGACATGAACAAGTTCAGTCCCACGGGCGGCGTCAGGTAGCCCAGCTCGAGGTTCGCCAGAAAAATAATTCCCAGGTGTACCGGATCAATCCCGTACGCCATTCCCAGCGGCACCAGCAGCGGCACCTGAATCACAATCGCTGAATAGATGTCCATCAGGCAGCCCACCACCAGCAGAAACAGATTCAGCACCAGCAGAAATGCCAGCGGCGAGCGGATTGTCTGTGTCGTCCACTCCACGACCCGCGCCGTCACTTCCGCGTCCACCAGGTAGTTGGTGAACCCCAGCGCCACGCCCAAAATCAGCAGCACGCCGCCAACCAGCAGCCCGCATTCGCTCATTACCCGCGGCACGTCCTGCTTCATTTTCAGATCGCGGTACACCACCGTCTCAATGAAAAATGCATAGAGCGCCGTCAGCGCTGCCGCCTCCACTGGCGTGGCAAACCCGCCGAACAATCCTACTAACGCCACTACCGGCAGCAACAGTTCCCACTTCGCCGCCCACAGCGCCGCCCGCGCTTCTTTCCACATGAACGGCTGTTTCGCCACGTCCACACGCGGCCCGCGGCTCGCGCCCCACGCCGCGGCGGCTGCGAGCATCAAAATTCCCGGTCCCAGCGCGCCTAGAAAAATCTTTTCGATGGGGATCTGCGCGATGATGGCGTAGAGAATCAGCGGCAGGCACGGCGGAAAGAGCAGCCCCAGTGAACCCGTGCCGGTCAGTAATCCCAGCGCATCTTTTTCCGAGTATTTTGCGGCGAGCAGAATGGGCATCAGCAGCCCGCCGAGCGCGAGAATCGTCACGCCCGACCCGCCGGTGAACGACGTAAAGAACGCACACACCAGCGCCGTCACTAGCGCCGGTCCGCCGCGCATGCGTCCCACCAACGCCTGGAACACGCGGATCAGCCGCCGCGACGCTCCGCCCTCCGCCAGAAAATATCCCGCCAGCGTGAACAGCGGAATCGTCGGCAGCGACGGGTTGGTCACCAGACGGTAGTGGTCCACCGGAATGGACGCGATGGGCTCGTGCATTCCCCAAAACAAAATCAGCGCCACGCCGCCCAGCGTGACGAACGCCGGCGCGCCCAGCACGCTCGCTCCCAGCAGCACCACCAGCGCTGGCACCACCAGGCGCCCCGCGCCCAGCGGCGATCCCGCGCACACCCACACCATCACGCACGCCAACGCCACCGCCGTCAGACGCCCCGTCCAGCTCGGCGCGGCGTGCCGCAGCAGGCGCAGCGTGATCAGCGCGAATCCCACGGGCAGCGCCAGTTGAATCATCCACACCGGCACGCCGTAGGCCAGCGTGCGCGACGCCGGCCGCTCGATCAACACAAACTGCGCGGCGGCCACACACAGGAATGCCGCAATCGTCGCCGCCACTGCTCCGGTAAACACGCGCGCCGCCGGCTTCATCCGCTCCGGCAGGTTTCCGCCCAGCGTCGAAAGCGCCAGCAGCCGGTTTTCCCGCGCGGCGATGGCCCCGCCGATCATGCCCACCAACAGCGTCAAGTGCTGCACGATGGCGTTCGAGCCGAAGATGCCCTCATGAATCGTCTTGCGCAGGACGATTTCCGCCAACGGCAGCGCCACCAGCGCTCCCAGTGCCGCGGTGATGGCCACGTCTTCCATCCCCGCCAGCCGCCCGCGCCCGTTCGCCCGCGGCCCCACCGCCGCCATCGCGTCCATCTCCGCCCGCATTACGCTCGTACTCATGGTTTCATTTCCTCACTGCCACAGTTCTTCGATTCCTTATTTCCCCGCTCGCTCGCTGCGATACTCGTTCAACAGCTTTCGCACTTCGTCGAACCACTCCGCCGGCACCATGCGTCCGCGGATTCTCGGATAAAGTCCCTCGGCCATTTTTCGCCACTCCGTTTCCATTTCCGGCGACATCGCCTGCACCACTAGCCCGCGCTTTTTCATGGCTTCGACCGCTTCGTTGCTTTCCGCGCGGCCGCGCGCGCGAAACTGCGTTCCCGCTTCGAGCGCCGCTTTGCGTAGGGCCTCGCGCGTTTCCGGCGCCAGCGAGTCCCACACCGGACGGGTGACGATCGTCGCGCCCACCAGCGGCACCCAGTTCACTTCCACCATGTACTTCGCTTCCGTGTAGAACTGCCCGGCCAGCGAGTAGTAGGGGATCACCGGCACGGCATCAATCATCCCCGTCTTCAACGCCGTCAGCGCGTCCGTCCACTCCAGCGGCACCGGGTTGAACCCCGCGTCTTTCATGATGTCCACCTGCTCGTTGTCTCCCGCGCTGACAAAAACCTTCATGCGTCGGAAATCGTTGGGCACGCGCGCCGGCCGCTTCGAAAAAAATCGCACCCAGCCCGTGTCGCCCCAGAACAGCACGACGAACCCCTTGTCCAGCATCCGCTGGCTGAGTTTTTCCTCCAGCATGCCCCGCACGTGGTCCACTTCCTCGAGCGTCCGGAACATCATGGGCATCTTCTGCAGCGCGCTCACCGAAGGCTCAATTTCCGCCAGCCCCGCCACGGTCAGCGTCGCCGCTTGGAGTTGCCCCACGCGCATGCGCCGCACCATGTCCGCTTCGCTGCCCATCGTGCCGTCGGTGTAGATGGTCAGCCGCACGCCGCCTCCCGGTGCTTGCCGCCACTGTTCGCCCATCGCTTGCAAAATCTGGTGGTACGACGTGCCGCGCGGCACCAGCGTCCCCAGCTTCACTTTGGCCTGCGCTCCCGCCGCTTGCGCCGTCAACAACATTGCCGCCGCCACCAGCGCCATCCCTCTCCATCGTTTCTTCCCGCCGCTCATCTCCGCACCTCGTCTCTGCCCTTTACTGCCCCTGCTTCTCATTCCGCAAACAATTCATCCGTCCGCGCCAGCAGCCATCGCGCTCGCCGCTGCACGATCAGGTTCTGCAGACGCCATTCCGGCTTCTCGTTCGGGTCGATGGCCAGCGCCTTCCGCAGGAGCTGCTCAAACTCCGCGCGGTTCTGTTTCTGCACGGAGATGTTTTCCGCGCGGGCCACAAACGGCGCCGCCAGTTTTCCTCCGGTCAGCTCGACCACGCGCTCGAAGTGCCGCAGCGAGCGCGCCGCCGCGTCGCCCTCCGCGCCCTGCCGCGCGCCTTCGTAATTAATCAGGAAGCCGTGGATGGCGCCGTCGCTGTATTTCTCGTCCAGCTCCAACGCGCGGTCGATCAGCGCTTCCACTTGCAGTTGATCCGCCACCAGGTCCGGAGTGTCTTTCGAAAGCGAAATGGCCGCGCCCCACGCCGCCGCCGTCCAGTAAAGCAGCGGCACATCCTTCGCCGTCATCTTGCGCAAAGCGCGTTTGGGGTCCTCGCGCAGCATCTGCGAAAAGCCCTTGTGCTTTACCTCCAGGCCGCGCAAGCCGTAGTCCCGGGCGCGGAGAAAAAGTTTCTTCGAACGCGCGCGCATCTCCTGCGCCTTCGCGAAATCGCGGTCTTCCATTTCGTCGGCGTCCTGCTGCACAAAGGCGTAGCTGTATTGCGTGAACCCGCTGGCCGCCGCGGTCAGCAGCCCCTGATGCTTCGGACTTTGTTCGAGCAGGCTTTCCATCAGCTTCAGGCTGAAGGGCACCGCCTCGCGCACCAGTTCGGGGTCCTCGTCGGCCGCGAAGGTGCTGCCGCCGGACGCCAGGGAGTCTCCAATCTTGTTCACTGCCATTTTCTTGATGGAGCACCCCGAGAGCCCCAGCGCGAGCAACAGCGTCGCCGCCGCGAATCGCGCTCTCTGCGTACATTTCTTCTTATCGTGTTCTCTCATGGTCGTCTCCTTGCACGTGTCGCCGCGGCGTTAGAACCGCCGCCTGCCGCTGTAGCTGTTCAGCTGCGTCGCTATGCTCAGAAACGCCAGCACCGCCAGTAACCCGAACTCAATCACGGTGGCCATATGCACCTCCCGCTCTCCTCTACTCGATCACTCGGAACGTATAAATTTTTCCCGACGACGCCGAACCCTGCATGATCATGGCCCCGCTGGCCCCGCCGCCCATGGCCCCAAACTGCCCGCCCGGTGGCAGAAATCCGTATTCGCCTTTGGGCAGGTTGCCCAGCGTCACGCGGTACACCCGCGGCGCGATTTTCTCGAACTTGAACTGCACCGCGTTTTTGTCCAGACCGCTCGACGAATGCATGAACCCGCCGGTGAGCGCGCGGAACTCTCGCCGGTCCGGCTTCACATCCAGCCGCAGCAACTGGTACTCCTCGATCTCCAGCTGCTCCGGGCAGCGGATGATGAACTCCACCGGCGTGGCCACGATGTTTTGGCTCAGCGGCCCTTTCAGCGCTCCGTTGATGTGTCCCTTGGTGCCCAGCAGGAGCGCTTTGCCTACGCCGCCGCTGCGCCAGCCCACCAGCTCCGGCCGCATCTCCACCAGTTGCGCATTCTTGATGTAGAAAATTCCCACATCGTCAGGCACTAGTGGGTTCTTCGTCGGGGCGGGTTTTTCCTCTGCCTTCGCCGCTTTCGGGCTGAGCATGGCCTGGATGACTCTTTCGCTCGCGCCCGCGTTCTTCAGTTCCACTAGCGCGGCCACGCTGGTATCAAACCGCGTTTCGCTCAACTGGATGGATTTCAAAATGGTCTCTTCGGCGAAGCCCGCCTTCACCATTTCGAGGATTTCCGCGTTGGTCAGCGGAGCAGGTGCCGCCTCCGCGCGTGGCGCGGCCGGCGGCGGAGCTGCTTGCGCGAGCTCCTGCGCGGCCTGCGCCGTCCCGCCCGCCAGCAGGCAAATCAAGAAAAGCATCAGGAGATGGCGCGCTCCGTTGCCGTGAGTTCCAAACTTCGGGAGCCGCACCGCGCCGTTGCGCGGCGTGAACACGCTCACGCCGAACAGCAGCAGCACCAGAAACAACGCCAGGTTGACCACCATCATGACTCGCATGATTCCCTCCTACGGTTTCGCTCCGGCTGAATGGACTGGGGCACGGCTGCCGAGGGCCTCCCTGCGCTCGACTGCCGTGCCCCGTTCCTGCGCCACGCCCACCCCACCCTGGGGAGTAGCTGCCGGCACAGGAATTCCTTGGACCCTGTTCTCGCTCACGCTTGTGCGGCGTTCCTTCTTAATCACCGGCGGGTTCACGTTCACCGCCAAAATCGTTGCCAGCGCGGCCACGACGGCTATCACCGCTGCTGCTTTGGCCAGCCCTTCGGACTTCTGCATGGAATCTCCTCGCTCAATTCTCCGGAAGCGACGCGATCAGCACGCCGGCCGTCAGCCATCTCATTGCGTTCGCAAATTTCATGATTCTCTCCTTGCCGCAACGGGTGTCCCTTTCGTGGCGGCGTAGCCGGGCACACAGAAACCGAATACGACGAACAGCAGCAGCACCAGCATTCGCTTGGCGATTTCTTTTTTGCTTTGCGTTTTCATCTTGTCCTCTTGTCTTGCGCTGCTTCCCATGTCCGACCGATTTCTGCTCTGATGTTGCGCACGCTAGGCTTTTCTCCAAACGACATGCAAGCGACAAGGCTGGACAGCCGCACCATGTCGTACTTTGTCGCGCCCCTGCGCAAAAGCGCGCACGCGGCACTTCTGCGGCAAAGGTCGTGCGCTCAACAGCTTTCGGGTCAGCCGCCGCACCGGCGGCTCCCACCCGGCGTGCACCGTTACTCGCACCAGCACCCACATCGCTGCCTCCAGTGAGGGCTATTGCCGCTCACTTTATTCAGCGCTTTTTTTGTATGTGGATTTCAGTCTGAGTAGATCACTGCGTAATCTGCGGGTTTATCGCTGCCGTAGCCATCGCCGCACCACCAGCTTGATGGCCGGGTATCTCGCCGCGCTGAACATCAGCACCGTGCCCGCCAGAAGCAGTACGATGGGCCACTCCGCGCGGTCTTTGAAGAAGTCCTGTTGTAATCGCACAATTCCGATCGCCAGAAACAGCAGCCCTGAAGCCAAATAATTTTTCATTTGCTTGGGAATGCTCCAGAACACAAATAAGCACGCCGCCAGCGGCAGCAGGAACTCCAGCACCCGCGCTTCGGTCCGGAACGCCGCGTTGGCCGGCTCCGCGTCCCAGTGCTTCGTCGCCTCCAACCCCAGCAACAGCAGCGAAGTCAGCACGTGCCCGGGCACCACGAATCGGAAGGTTTTGGCCACCGTGCGCATTTGTGGCGTGTGGAAGCGCTCGCTGATTCCGTGCAGCGTGTAATAAATCCCCGCGTTGAGGATGAAGAGATACTCCACCTGGCCGTGGGTCCACGGCGCGGTGCGTCCCAGCCAATTCGCGTACGGTTCGTGCTGCCCGGCCAATCCGCTCATCGCCGCAATACTGGCCGCTACCGCGATGGGATAGAAGTATCGTGAGTCCGCGACGTGTTGCCTGCGCTCCATCATCGTCCCCGCCGCAAAATAGGCCAGCGCCAGCGGAATCAGCCGGTAGTAGAACCATCCGGGGTCGTCTGGCGCAAATTCTCTTAGCCCCATTCGCGCCAGTGTCAACATCCACAGCAGCATGCCCATCACCGCAAACACCAGTGAAAACACACTGGACTTCGTAAACCGCCGCAGCCACAGGTATGTCGGCAGCGAAAGAAACATCGCCCACCAGATTTGCGCGTTGGTGATGGGCTTGAACGGTTTGCCCAGATCGTAAAAAAACTCCCACTTTTCATTTGCCGGCTTCGCCAGGATCCCGTACTCGCCCATCGCCACCAGCAGCCCCACCGGCAACAAAAGGCAAAACGCCAGCAGGTAGGCGATGGCAATGCGCTTGCGTCCTTCTTTCCAGGTGCGGATGCCCACCGCCACCGTCGGCGCGGCGGCCGCCGTCACCACCAGCACCGGGAGCGCCCCGGAAAGTCCCAGATAGCGGAACAGAAAGATGAGCGCCGCGCCCACCACCAGCACCCACGCTCCCAGGTACAGGCTCACCTGCGGCAGTGAGAGCCTCCGCACCTCCATGATCCACGCGTCTTCCTTTTCCACCAGACGCCCGTAGCCCTTGCGCAGCCCGTCGAATTCGTAATCCGAAAGGATGCGGTCCTGCCGCCAGCCTTCCAATTCGCGCACGTGCTGGCTGATCTTTCCCGCCATCAGCCGCGAGTACGAGCTCGGCGCCGCAAGCACCGGCTCGCCCGCGAGGTAGCGTTCCAGGTCGTCGGCCATCTCCCGCGCCGTCGCGTAGCGTTCCGCCGGTTTCTTTTCCATCGCCTTCAAGCAGATGTTTTGCAGGTCGCCGGGCACGTCCGGATTCAGCCGCCGCGGCAGCACGGGGTCCTGCTCACAGATGCGCTGCACCTGCTCGCCAAAGGTCTCGCCGCGAAACGGCAAGGCGCCGGTGAGCAGCTCGTAGAAAACGGTGCCCAGCGCAAAGACGTCGCTGCGCACATCGAGCTCTTCCGCCCGCGCCTGTTCCGGCGAAAAATAGTTCGGCGTGCCGAGCACTTCCCCGGCCGCGGTCACGCGCTGGTCCAGGTCGTCCACCTGCAGCGCCAGTCCGAAATCCAGCAACTTCGGCTCCAGGTCCGGCCCGGCCAGGATGTTTCCCGGCTTCAAGTCGCGGTGCAGAATCTGGCGCTGGTGCAGGACTTCCACCGCTTCCACCACTTTGTGCATCAACTCGACTTTCTGCCGCAGCGTCAGAGCCTTCGCCGCTTCCGTCAGCGGCACGCCGTCCAGATATTCCATGACGAAGTGCGGCTGCTCGTCCTCGCCGCCCAGGTTGTAGATGTGCACGATGTTGGGGTGGCTGATGCGCGCCATGGCGCGCGCTTCCTGCATGAACCGCGTGCGCAACTCCGCGTTTTCCCGGAAGCGCGCGTTCAGCGTCTTGATGGCCACCTTGCGCCCCAGCCGTTCGTCCACCGCCAGCAGCACGCGCCCCATTCCTCCCGCGCCGATCTCGCTCAGAATCTTGTGTCCCGACAGCCGCTCGGGAAGTGCTTCCCGCTTCACCGCGCGCCGGGTCGCCTGCGGCGGTTCCAGCATGCGTTCGATTTCGTCCAGCGCCTCAATTCCCGAGCGCACTTCCGCGTTCGCGGGCTTCTGCCCGAGAGCGTCCGCCGCAGCCGTCTCCGCGCCGGCCCGCTGGTCGTGGTAGTCGGCCAGCTCCCGCGCCAGACGCATTTCGCGCGCTTCGGCGCTCTCCGCCTTCTGGTTCTGTTCTTTTCTAGCCATTAGCCACTTCTCTGAATTTCTCGACGGCCCTGTGCAGCAGCACCGCCACCGCCTCCCGCGTTTTCCCCAGCCGCTCCGCCGTTTCCTGCGTGGTCAGCCCTTCCACCTTGGCAAGCAGGATCACGTCGCGGTAATTCGCGGGCAGCGTGTTCAACCGCCCCAGCAGCGCGCGCACGCTCTCTTCCTGCGCCAGCAGACGGCTGGGCGTGTTGGAGTCCGCCGGCTCCGGCCCCGCGGGATTGCTCTCCGAGCGGAAGCGCACCAGTTCCTCCGCGCGACGCTTCTGCCGGTTCCGCGCCCGCGCCTCGTCAATGATGATGTGCTCGGCGATGCGCGCCAGCCAGCTCAGGAAGCTCCCCGGCGCGCGGTACACAAAGCTGCCGGCGTCCTGCGCCGCCGCGAAAAACGTCTCTTGCAGCACGTCGTCCACTTCCATCGTGCCGCGCCATTCCGGACTCAGTTTGTAGTGAACCAGCACGGCCAGTCTCCGGCGGTATTTTTCGAAGAGCTGCGCAAAGGCTTCTTCGTCTCCGCTCTTGAACCGCTCGACCAGGCCGAACGTCGATGTGGGGGTTGGGGTGGCCTGCATGGGGTTGCTCTCGCTTGCGACTGTCCGCGGAACAATTGCACATCTTTCGGTGCGCGCGCAAGCGTCATGGCTGGTCAAACCCTCGATGTCGCACTTTGTCGCTAGTACTACGAATTCAATAATTCACACGGATTGAATGGTTTACTGCCCAGGGGTACAATCGGGCAGCATTGAGGGCCCGTTGAGGTCCTGATGAGCAGCAACTCCACCCCGCCTAAGCCCGATTCCGCGCAGGATGACCGCCTCGAATCCTGGAAGGAGATTGCCGCCTATTTGCGCCGCGAAGTGCGCACCGTCCAGCGCTGGGAAAAGCGCGAAAGCCTGCCCGTCCACCGTCACGTGCACGACAAACTCGGCAGCGTCTACGCCTTCAAGTCCGAGCTCGAGGCCTGGTGGGTCAGCCGCCGCGCGATTGTCGAAAACGAGGACGCCGCGGCGGAAGAAAATGGCGTCGAAGAAATTGAGTCCGCCGAGCGGGAGTCTTCTGCCGAGGCTGCGGCGAGCGCAGCCGACGCTCCGCCTGCGCCTTCCGCCGTCGTGGAGACTCCACACGCACCGCAAGAACCCCTCGCTGCCACTTCGGGCAGGGCGCTCAAGACCAAGGAACTCGTCCGCCATCCTGTGAAGAGCTTGCGCCGCCCGGTCGGCGTGCCGCTCGGCATCTTGTTGATTATTGCTGCCGTGGCCGCTTACCTCATCTGGCCGCGCCCCAAAGTGGAAGGCGGGCGCCTGATGATCGCCGTGCTTCCCTTCGACAACCTCAGCGGCGACCCCGAGCAGGAATATCTCCCGGACGGCATGACCGAAGAAATGATTTCCCAACTGGGCCGCCTGAATCCGGACTCCCTCGGCGTGATTGCCCGTCAGTCTTCCATCCAGCAGAAGAATTCCAAAAAGACCCTGCGTGAAATCGGCAAAGATCTCCGCGTGGACTACATCGTAAACGGCAGCGTGCGCCTCTCCAAAGGCGACCCTGCCAGCTCCGACGACGACCGGGTTCGCATCACCGCCAATCTCAGCCAGGTCAGCTCCAACTCGCAGATCTGGTCGCAGAGTTATGACCGCAAGCTGAGCAACGTCCTCGATCTCGAGAGCGAAGTGGCCCAGGCCATTGCCGGCGAAATTCGCGTGAAGCTCACCCCGCAGCAGCGTGCGCGACTGGCTTCCACCCCGCCCGTCAATCGGGAGGCCTACCAGAATTACCTCAAGGGCCGGTATCAGTTGAATCGTCGCGATCTCGCCAGCATGCAGCATGGCCTCGACTATTTCGGCCGCGCCGTCGCCGCCGATCCCAATTTCGCCCTGGCCTACGTCGGCATCGCCGATACCTACCACTTGCTCGGCTTTTACAGCGCGCTCCCGCCCACCCAGGCATACCCCGAGGCCAAGCGGGCCGCCCAGAAGGCTCTCTCTCTCGATGATTCTCTCGCCGAGGCCTACACCACTCTGGCCGACGTGCAGTTGCATTACGAATACGACTGGAAAGCCGCCGAGCAGGGCTTCCGCAACGCCATCCAGCGCAATCCCAACTATGCCGTGGCGCACCACTGGTACGCCGTTCTTCTGGCCCTCTCGGGCCGTTCCGCAGAGTCCCGGACGGAAATCGAGCACGCTCTCAAACTCGATCCGACCTCGCTCGCCATCACCGGCGATATGGCTCTGCACTACTTCTACGCCGGCCAGTACGACCAGACCATCGCACAGAGCAAGATGTGCTTCGAACTCGATCCCAACTACCACATGTGCCACTTCTGGCTGGGCCGCGCCTACGTCGAAAAAAAGATGTACGCTGAAGCCGCCGCCGAATTCCGCAGAGCCATCGAGCTGCAACCCGAAAATTTGATGGCCGTCGCGCTCCTGGGCCACGCCTACGCCGTGTCCGGCCAGCCCGCCAAAGCCAGGGAAGTCATCCGTAACCTCGAAAGGCTCTCGACCAGGCGCTATGTCGGCTCCTCGAATTTCGCCATCGTGTACTGCGGTCTGGGCGAGATTGACCACGCTCTCGAATGGATCGAACGCGCCTACCAGCAACGCGATCCCCTGCTCACCCGCATGAAGCTCGACCCGGTTACCGTCCCCCTCCGCTCCGACCCGCGCTTCGCCGACCTTCTCCGCCGCGTCGGCTTCCAACCCTGACCCTTGTTAGTTTCTCGGTGTTCGTTTTTTGTTTTGCGAATTTTCTCTTTCCCTGTTCCCTGATCCCTAGTCCCTGATCCCTGCTGTATAATGCCGCGACTCCATGCGCGCCGAAGTCCACCACACTCGCGCCCGCCGCATCTTCCTCACCGGTGCGAGTGGTTTCCTCGGTCGTTGCCTGATTTCGCGTCTCCATCCCTCAAGCTTCGAGAAAATCACTTGCCTGACCCGTTCCATGCTGGCCATTGCCCCTGCCGGCATCGATTGGCTCCGCGGCGGCCTCACGGACACCTCTGCCTACTCCGCTGCCCTCGACGGCGCGGATTGCGTGCTGCACCTCGCCGCCGCCACGGGAAAACTTTCGCCCAAAGAGTATTTTGCCGTCAACGTCGAGGGCACTCGCCGTCTGGTCGAGCAATGCAAACTCGCCGGCGTGCGCAAATTTCTATTCGTCAGTTCCATCGCCGCCGGTTTTCCTGACCAGTCGCGCTACTTCTACGCGCAATCCAAATTGCAGGCCGAGGAAATCATCCGCCAGAGCGGCCTGCGCTATGCGATTGTGCGTCCCACGATGATCTTCGGCCCCGGCTCGCCGGTGCTTGCGGGCCTCGCCCGGCTCGCCGCGCTGCCCGTGATTCCCGTTTTCGGCCGCGGCGCAACGCCCGTGCAACCCATTGCTGTGGACGACCTCGCCGATTTCATCCTGGGCATCGTTGACAACGATCTCTTTCGCGGTGAGACTTTCGATCTGGGCGGTCGCGACGTGGTTTCCATCGAGGAGCTCTTGCAGAAGATTCATCTGCTGCTGCGTCATGCCAACGCGAAAGCTCTGCACATGCCCATGTCCCTGCTGCTTCCCGCGCTGACGCTGCTCGAACTCGTCGCCTACCCGCTGCTGCCCATCACCGTCGGCCAGCTGGCTACGTTTCGCTTCGACGGCACGGCCCGCCCCAACGCACTGTGGAGCGAGCGCAGGCCGCAATTGCAATCACTGGAAAAAATGCTCGCCGCGGCCCTCGCCCCATGACGCCGACAGACACCGCACGCCTCCAGCGCGAATGCGAAGTCTTCTGCCGCTATCTGATTCGCCGCGCGCCAAGCGCTTACATTCTCGAAAAATATTGCGAAGCCCACGCGCGCGCCGCCGAGTACTCCTCGGCCGGCGCTTTCGACGCCGCCTTGCTCAATTTCGCCGCGCGCGGGCCGTCCTTCGCGCGCTTTGCGGATAGTTACGCCTGCTTCTTCGCGCGCTATTCTGCGTTCCGCCGCAAACTGATTCTGTTGTTCTCCATTTTCGATCCACTGGTGGCGCATCGAGTAATAGATGCAGGGAAGGAAGAGCCACAGCGCCGCCGTGAATGCCCAGCAAAAAATCGCCGCGTGCTTCGGCAGGCGGCTTTCTCCGCGCCACGCCAGCGCCACGTGATAGAGCGCCAGCACCGGCGCATACACCAGCAGCCCGAACGTCGGGTCGAACCACAGCGCCCACAAGATCGACGGCAGCGGCCAGCCCACGCCGCGCTCGGTGGGGTACAGGCCCTGAAAAATTTCTTTCGGCATGTGGAATTGCGCCGGCAGCCACGGATCGCCATAGCTCAACCACTGCCAGTAGAGCAGGTACGCCACCGGCGCCACCGCTCCCGCCAAGTACCACAGCGAAAGGCGGAATCCGGGCCACAAGGATTTCTTTTTCGCTTGCAGCGCAAAGGCATAAATCCCCAGCGCCGCCGCCGGAATCGCGCCGGAATAATCCGTCAGCACCGCGTAGCCGCCCAGAAAGCCCGCGCCGATGATCCGCCAGCGCTCCCACTCCGGCCGCGTTCCGGACGGCCACCGCAGCAGCACAAACGCGGCCAGCGCCAGCAGCCCCACCAGCAAATTCAAACTCAGCGATCCGGCGCGTAAAAAGACCGGCGTGCCGAACGCGTACAGCAGCGCCAGCCACAGCGACATTTTTTGCGAATACCCCAGGTGTCCGAACAGCCGCCACATCAGCACCGCGCTCAGCGCGGCCAGCGGCGCCATGAAGAACACCGCCGCAAACAACGCCGCCGCACCCAGCCGCAAGTCCAGCCCCCGTTCGCGCGCCAGTTGGAAGAAGCGCACGCGGTTGGTGCGCACTTCTTTTGTTTCCGCCATCACCGTTTCGCCGGGTTTCGGCGGACGCACCGGCGCGAGGCGATTCATCAGCGGCAGCGCCATCCAGTACGGCACCGCCGCGGCCAGCGATTCCCCGGGGTTGTTGGTCATGTAGGTGCCGCGCCCGGGAAACGTTACCAGGTCCGAGTGCATCCCCGCGTATTCGTCCACCCGCGCCGTGCCGCGCTCCGCCACGCTCATCATCAGAAACGTTTCGCGCGCCACTAACGGCGTGAAGTGCAGCGCATAGACGATCCAGCACGTCAGAAACAAACGCACCTGGATTCCTCGCGCGCTCATCCCGCCTCCGGCGGCGCACGCGCTTGCTGTGCTCACGGCTGGCTTCAACACGCCCATGCGCTAGGCTACCTCCGGCCTTCCCGCGCGCCGCGCGCGCCAGTTTTGGAATTGGATCCACAGGATCCAGCTTCCGAACAGGCTCATCACTAGGCCCACAAAAGAAAAAACGATCAGCACGATGCGCCTGCCGCGGCTGTCCAGCGAGGGCTGGAGAAAATCAAACATATGCGTGCCGCCGATGAACCCGCGGATGTGCCCCATGCGGTCGCTTGAGGTCATCTCGCCCGTTTTTGGGCTGACGAAAACAATCGTGCTCGCCGCATCGGCGAACACAAAACGGAAGACGGGCAGCGGCCCGTAGGCATACGCGGCGCCCAGTCCCGCGGGTCCCGCGCCCAGCACCACCACGTGCGGCCGCTATTCCACCGGCGTGTTGACGCGTGCGTCCGCCGGCCGCCGCAGAATCCTCTCCAGTGCCGCCTCTTCGGCGACGTTTTGTTTCGTCGAGCTCAATGGGACCTTGCGTCCTTCAATCGCGCCGCCGGCTGTTCCGCTGGCTCTTCTTTCCCCGCGGCCCGGCTCGTCTTTCGCGAGTACCGCCCCGCCGCCAGCGTGATCATCCCCGCCAGCAGCCCGCCCGCCACCACGATCGTTTCCCACATCAGTCCGATGGCCACCGCCGTCGCAAACGCCACGCCGAACGGTTTCAGCAGCGCACCCAGCGCCGCCTCGCGCACGCCGATTCCGCCGAGCGTCGCCGGCGTGAGCGCCGAAAGTTTCGCTAGCGGAAATGCGAAGACCCACAGCCGGTATTCCAGATGCAGCCCGCACGCCGCAGCCAGCACCGCCATCATGGTGATGAACGTCATTTGGGCGGTCAGGCCCATGCTCAGCGCCATCAATACGTATTGCGGGCGCTTTGCCATGGAGCGCCCGGCGACACGTACCTTCACCAGCTTCCGCCGGATCTTGAACGAAACGCCGCGCCGCGCCAGCAGCCACAGCGCCGCCGTCACGCCCGCCAGCGCCACAGCCAGCGCCGCCGCCACAAACCAGAAAATCCTTCGGCTCTTTTCATTCAGCGCGCCAGGCACCAGCAGCGTGCCGATGCCAGCCACGATGGCCATCGCAGCGACGTCCAGCAGTCGGTCGAGAAAGCTTCCCAGCAGCACGCCCGCGCGGCTCTGCGCCAGTTTCAACCCGATCCCCGCGCGAATCACGTCCCCGCCCACCAACGATGGCAGAAAGAGATTGCCGAAGAGCCCCGCAAAATAGCAGCGCGCCGCCTGCGTCCAATTCAATTCCGCGCCGGCCAGATTGACCATCAGCCGCCACTTGGTCACCGCAATCATGTGTGCGCACATGTATCCGGCGAGCACCTGCAGCCATTCCCCCGGCGACACTTGCCGCATCCGCTCCCACAACTGCTCGAGCGGCAGGAAGCGGAGCAGTAGCAGCAAGATCATCGCGCTGCCGCCCACGCGCAGCGCGAATCCTCTCCACGGATGTTGTTGGACCTTTGCCGTTGTCATTCTGCTTGCAGCGCTTTCCGTTGGCCTGCGAGGGGATCTGTTCTTCTCTTTTCTCTTTTCTCTTTTCTCTTTTCTCTTTTCTATTTTCTATTTTTATCGGTGTTTATCTGCGTTCATCTGCGCTTCCAGGGGTTTTCTCATTCCGAGCGGAGCGAGGAATCTCTCTTCCTCACTTCCTCAATTCGTCTTTGTCTCCCCCTGACTCCTGAATCCCGATTCCTGAATCCTTTTCATCTGCCTTCATCGGCAGACCCGGACATCTGCTGTATTTTCCCCGCCAGCTCCATATCATTCGCCGTCAACCCGCCGGCGCTGTGCGTGATCAAGCTGATGCTGACTCGATTCCACGAGTTCGACCAGTCCGGGTGATGGTTCATGGCTTCCGCCGCCAGCGCCACGCGAGCCATAAACCCGAAGGCCTCCACGAAATCCTTGAACACGAACTCGCGATGCAGCACGCCATTGCGGATGCTCCAACCCGGCAGTTTTGCCACGGCTTCGGCGACCTGCTGCTCGTTCAGTTTTTCTCTTCCCATGGCTTCATCTTCCTTTCTCCGCGCGCCACCGCGTTTGTGCTGCTGATGCTGCGCATTTCCCGAATGCATCATTATTGCGCGCCGTCATCCTCCGCGCAACCCGCCCCATTGCGTCCGCCGCGTTTCGAATTTCGGCTTCCTTTTTCTCTGCGCTCCTCTGCGTTCTCGGGGTCTCTGCGTTCATGTTTTGGTTTTCCCGTTTTTCGCTTTTCGTTTTTCGCTTTTCGTGTGATATTTGTCCGTTGCCGCCGGTGCCTCGGCGTCAACGGGAACGCCGCCCTTCGAGTTCCCTCGCGCCCCTTGTGGTGGACTGCCGCGATTCTGCGCATCTGGCCACCCACTCAATTTTCGGAGCCCACTGTGAAAAAGAACATTCGTGTTGTGCAGTACGGCGTAGGTCCCATCGGTGCCGGCATTGTCCGCCTGATGCGCGAGAAAAAAGCGCTGCAAATTATCGGCGCCATTGACAAAGATCCCGCCATGGCCGGCAAGGACCTCGGCGAAGTGGTCGGCGCATCCGACGCCCCCTGGGGCGTCCTCGTCTCCGACGACGCCGGCAAAATCCTCGGCCAGAAGGCCGACGTGGTCATCCACACCACCTCCTCCGATCTCCGCGACGTCGAAGACCAGCTCATGGAGTGCATCGAGGCCGGCTCCTGCGTCGTCTCCACCTGCGAGGAGCTCGCCTACCCCTTCAAGAAGTATCCCGAAATTTCCGAGCACCTCGATTCCGAGGCCAAGGAATGGGGCGTGGCCATCGTCGGCACCGGCGTGAATCCCGGCTTCGTCATGGACAAGCTCGTGCTCACGCTCGCCGCTGTCTCCCAGCGCGTGGATTCGGCGAAGGCGGTCCGCATCGTGGACGCCAGCAAGCGCCGCATGCCGCTTCAGAAAAAAATTGGCGCGGGCATGACGGTGGAGGAGTTCAAGGCCAAGGTCGCTGCGGGCGTCATCAAACACCACGGCCTGCCGGAATCCGTCGCCATGGTGGCCGACGGCCTCGGTTTCGCCGTGGACAAGATCACCGAAACCATCGAGCCCGTCGTCGCTAAAGCCCCGGTGAAAACGGAATTTCTGGAAGTGGCTGCCGGACAGGCCGCCGGCGTCCATCAGATTGCCCGCGGCTTCGTGAAAGGCGTGGAGAAAATCTCTCTGGAACTACAAATGTACGTCGGCGCGCCGGAATCCTCCGACACCATCGAACTCTCCGGCCAGCCCAACATCAAGCTCATCGTCCCCGGCGGCACCCACGGCGATGTGGCCACCGCCTCCGTCGTCGTCAATTGCATCCCCGCGATTTTGGCGGCCCCGGCCGGCCTGCGCACTTCCCGCGACTTGCCGATGTGTTTTTTCCCGCCGAACGCAAGGCCTTAAGCTTGAAGTGGGCGAGTCCGTGGAGAATAAGCTCTCAACGAAGCTCTCTTAGCTTCGGCGTTGGCAATTGTATTTCGTGGGCAATGGGCAGAAATTCGCCCACGTACATTTGGTGTGTCGCGTAAACGGCGTGGGCGGTTAGGTCTTCGTCCGGGCCTTGCTTTTCTTCGCGGATTTGAATTAATCGTCTAACTATCTGGTCCGCGACGATTTCTGCAAGAATGGTTTTGAAGTGAGGCCTCTTTTGCCCCGGGAATCCTTCCTCGCGTGAACCCAGATACCGACTGATCGATTTGTGGTGTGCGGAAATTTTGAGAATGGAGTTGCCTTGGTCCCAAATGGCACGCTGGGGCCCAAAGAGCTCATCCACAATTTTGATCTCAAAGGAAAAAGGGCCCTCTATGTCCCGTTGCACGACGCTTACTTTAGCTTCAGCGAGATATCCGCGTAGTTGAGCCATGATTTTACCCCTGGCACCTAGTTGTCTTCCCGACACCGGAACCTCGGCGGTGAAACAACCCAAGCCGGGGTCCACACGGAGCGGAACAAGCAACTTCAGCGGAAGTACCCCAATGGAATCACTTGATATGTTCACTGTTACGGACTCAAGATTCTCATCTGATATCTTCGCTCTCAACAAGAGTTTCTTCGTTTTTCCAAAACGCACATGGTAGGAATCGTGTTCAAAGGAGACACCAGCCGGAATCTTAGGCGGTTCAACAATTCGCTCCTGCACCTGCACGCCTACCTCGGCTGATAGCGCACCAATTGAAGCCTTCACGTACACCAAACTCCCTGGAGCTTCTCCTCGAATCTTGAAAGTCCCTGAGGAAATGTCAATCCGGTCTGACCGGGGAAGCAACAAAACCTCAAAAGCCAGCAACTGTACTCCTTCCCCCTCTTGGGTGAGCAATGCCTTTGCTCCTGAGTGCTCTGCCAGATCAGTCTTCGCCAACAATGAAAGCGTCTTAACCTCACCAGGCTCAAGAATGCAATCAGCGGGGACGATTGCAATCTCGCTTTGCATGTGCCTTACTCCAAAACGTCCAGTTGCCTCGATATCGAATTCTTGCAGTTTGTCGGCCATGAACTTGCTTGCCGCTCCGGCCAACTTGCGCAAGGTCTTCGTTGTTTCCTCGTTCTCGACCTTGGTTCTATTCTCCTGATCTTTTTCTTTTTCCTGCTGAATCAAAATCCCTAAACGCTTTCTTGCCTCCTCAAACAAGGCAATCGTGAATGGGTGTTCACGAACAAGTCCATCTCGTTGTCGGTGGAGGATTCGAGTGGGATTAGATTGCGGTGGGGCCGTTCCCCCCTGAAATGAAAGATCGTTTTCTCGGATCAGTTGATCAATAAACGGGCATTCGAGACGGCCGAAAAACCATTCTGCATACGGATCACCCTCAAAACCGCAAAGTGTTACTTCATGTATTGCCCGCGCGCTTTTTACCAAGATTCCACCTTGCCGATACGGAGAGTTTTGATCTTCGCGAAAGCGTTCTGGTGCTCGAAAAGCCTTTAGAAGTGCTTTCGCGCCCGGGTAATCAGCCACGTCAAATCCATCCTGCAAAACAAGTTTTCCGGCCGGGAATTTATAGAACAGTTGATCGCTCTTATGCCCAGAGTCCTTTGAGTCGACCAGGAGCACTTTCCTCCTGGGGTCGGCGCAGATATCGCGTAGCGCGTAATGAGCAGGAAGCCGGTCCGTAAGGGTTGAGTGTCGCGGCGCATCGAACTGTGGACCGACATCTATTGTCACAACAGTTCCCGACCCTGCAAGAATCTGCAAAGCGCGGCGAATTTCCTCCGTCGCGGGAATTGGCTCAAAGATTTCGTACTGGCCTCTGTTAGTCAGGCGACAGCGCGAATACATATCTTCCTTTATCGACTCAAAAGTGACTGCACCAAAAGTGGCAACATCTTTAGCGCCGCGTCCCAACAATCCTCGTACCGCAGCACCGCGATCAAAGCCGCTGGTCTCTCCGCCCACACGGCAGATCTTTTCCCTCATCTCCTCCGTCGTCATTCCTGCCGCACGGTCGCGAACGATAACTTTCCAGGGCTTCAATCGGTGCCTGTCCATCTCAATCCGGATGATCCCGTTAGATCGCAATTTTCTTTCTTCTAGTAGTGCGTAGCTGTCATCGCAATTCGTGATCAACTCCACAAGAGCGCGTTCGATCTTCCCCCGCATTGCAGAAGATGCGTCTTGGTCAAAAGCGCGCTCGGTATACTCGATCCGACCACGTTCTAGCAGTTTCATTGTTGGAATCTCCCCTTTCCCATCAAACCTCTGTGAGCATGCTACTGAAATGCTCTTCACAAGCTGCGAGAAAGCGAAGTATTTCGTCGCGGTTTGTGGCGTGTGCGCGTGCTTTGAGCCTTTCCAAACGATCCCGCAGGAATTTGGCAGATGTGTCCAAAGAGCATTTCAAAAGCTGGGTAAATTCGTGAGGTTCGATTGACTTGCAGTCCCCAGTATCCACGAATTTCTTGTAGGCGGGTTCCCTCCCCAAAAGTGCAAAATAACGATCCGGCTCACGACGTCGCGAAGGTATCCTCTTCGCACCCGAAATGGAGGCTTCAAGGAAAGAAAGTCTTGACCTTACATAGTCGATGCCATTCACTGTTAGCATCCATCCCGTTCTTTTGTTTCTCCCGCGAACGAGCTTTCCATATTTTGGTTTTGCTGCGTCAAACAGAGCTACGCGGGCTGGTTCAGACTCCGGATATTGCGGATACTTTTTCCAAGAAAACCTTTCTGGCACTATTTCCCAGCACGCGATTGCGACATCTTCGGTGTCAATGGGCTGCTCAGCTCCTCCCAGTCGATAGAGTGCGAGAAGTGTAACGTCTATATTGGTTAGTTCTTTTTCGCTCATGGTGCTTATTAGCCGCTTATCCAAAAGACGTTCAACTGCTTGTCCACATGCTCAAAGTCTTTGTCACTTGTTAACAGCGTAGCTTTGCACAGTTTTGCTAACGCAGCTGCAAAGCAATCAACGTAGGGAAGTTTGGTTTGTGCCCGGATTTCGGCGGCCTGCTTTGTCATTTCGGAGTCGGCAATTACAACTTCAATGGGAAGTTGAGCAATTTCAGCCAAGACCTTTTTCGCAGCAGCTTCACCGCGGCTGCGCCAAACCGAGTAGTAAACTTCGCCCCAGTTCACCACGCTCATTAGCAATTCCGTCTTTCCCTCGATTGCGCGGCTGATGATTTCTTCGACTTTTTCTGCGCCGGGCCGATCTTCAAAGAAGGTCATCAGCGCACTGGCGTCCAAAACGACCCGCT
>ORMF010375218.1_pt1 | contig 21275 bp, 15 predicted proteins | sample 1779871 | NCBI WGS metagenome assembly ORMF01 (sample SAMEA104232316, study PRJEB22302) | groundwater metagenome | biome: forest; feature: aquifer; material: groundwater | place: USA | collected 2011-08-07 | depth 5.4 m | reverse complement strand
TGCACTGCGTTCTCTTCCTCGCGCGGAGGGAAATCCCAATTGTCAAAATGCTCTGCACCGAGGCGCAAACGCTCTATCCGCCCGTCTCTCCCACTCCTCCGCGGACGTCCTTGGGCCGGCGCGCGAACAACTCCTTGAAGGTGCCGATCACGGCACCGGCCGGTTTCAAGTTGTGCTCCCGAGCGTAATCCGTGTGAACGAAAACAATCCTTCCGTCAAAGATGGTTAGCTGCGGCTGAATCGTGCCGATCTCTTCCACCGCAATTGTCATGTAATCCTTGTCGAGCACCACCAGGTCGGCGAGCTTGCCGGTTTCAATGGAGCCAAGCTTATCGCCCTTGAGCATGTAATCGGCGGCCCACTGCGTAATCGTCTTGAGTGCGGTCTGCCGGTCCAGCCGTTCCTGCGGACCCCACACTTTGCCGTTCTTATCTTTCCGTGTAATGAAGAGCTGCAAATCCGCCAGGTCATAGGTGTCTACGGCGGTTTCAAAGGCCACTTCCATTCCAGCGTCGATGATGCTCTTGACCGGTACGACGAATGTGTTGGCGTACTGGTCGCCATAGGATTTCGCAGCCGCTGGTGAGTTGTCGATGATATATTTCGGAGCGCAACTGAACATCATTCCCAGTTTCTTCGCCCGCGGAATGTCTTTCGGGTCCATGAAGGTGCAATGGTCGAAGGCCCAGTTTTTGGTGGCGTTGGGGCCATATTGGCGCTGGATCTCTTCGAGGAATCCGATAATATTGCTCGCCGAGCGGTCGCCGGCGACGTGATCATTGGCCAGCCGCAGGCCGTTGCGTCCCATGCTCATGATCCAGTCGCGGAAATAGTTGCCGGAGATGTTCGCGGGACGGCTGCCGCCGCCGCGATATTCGCTGTCGGTGTAGCACTGGCCCACGGGGAACCAACTGTCGAGCGCTCCGTAAGCCACCGCCCGTTTGTGGCTGGTGCAGGCGCGCGTGCCCGCGCCGTCTGTCGAGGAAGGCGCCATCGAGTTGATCCAGTTGATATCGGTGCCTGTTCCGATGACTTTCTGAAACGGCTTCAGCCCGTTTGCGGTGTCGGTGATCTTTCCGAAATAATCCCAGCCGAGTCCATAGGCAAACCGCACGGTTTGTTTTCCCTGACTCTCCAGGAGCTTGTAAGCGTCGATCATGTGCGTCCGCGCCTTGGTGGACATGCCCGTGATGCCCTGCGCGTTCAGCTCGTCGAACATCAGGCGAATTCCGCGAGCCAGCTCTTCGGGCGGCAACTGCGGCCAATACTTAGCCAGTAGCAGCCGCGTGGCGACGGCTTCGATATGCCCGTCCGGTTTGCCGTCCGAACCCACCCAGTAGCGGCCGTATTTCTTGATGAAGTCCCCTTCGTTCTTGAAGAGAATATCAAGCGCCGCGCTGTTCAGAAACAAAGCATTCTCTTCCGGTACCGCCATCGTCAGCACAGCCGGATTGTTGGGGATCACTTTGTCGAGATCATAGCGGTTCAGGTCGTCGTAGAGGATCTTGATGCTCGCCACCGCGTCGGGACCCGCGGCATTGCGGCTTAAATTATTGGCGAAGCCAAGCCACTCGCCGGCCGGCGGCTTGTACTTCTCCATGATCTGGCGAATCTGCAACAGCACGTCGTCCTTCGATGTCACAGCGCGCCAATCAACATTGAAACTGCGCTGCTTCTCCGCCGGGACCGGATCGCGATAGGGCTGCGGGCTGCCCATCCGGTCCATGTGCGTGTCGATCAACCCAGGGATCACGGTGCGCCCTTCGAGGTCGATCTTCTGCGTGTTGGGGCCGGCCTGTTGCAGCACGTCCTGGTTGGTACCCACCGCCGCGATCTTATTGCCGCGGATCGCGACCGCCTGCGCCGTCGAAAAAGATTTGTCCACGGTGACGATCTTCCCGTTGTGCAAGATGAGATCGGGCGGCACGTCGGCTGAATTTGCCAGTCCCGGCAAAAGCAACCAAAGCGCAACGCTGAAGATGCCCACGGGAACGCTTCGTGCAAGATACGACCGATGCTGAGTTCGGCTTTCCATGTGGGCCTCCCTTTTGCCGGTTACTCACGCGCGATCCGAAACGAGATGATTCAGGTTAGAAATGTTGCATAACTTCTTCGGAGGCTCGTAAGGGCACGACTTCAGAGTGTGTGTGAAAACCTCGATTTTCCGTAAGGGCACGACTTCAGTCGTGCCGATGACAGAATGGTAAGGAGGTGGGCTTTAGCCCCTGAGGTGCGTCGTTGGACCTCAGCGGCTGAAGCCGCAGTCCCCGAGGACTTCTGTTTGGCACGGTTAAAACCGTGCCCTTACGATACGTGAAGACGGGTTATGCAACAGCTTCTAATTTCAACGAGAGTTTACATGAAATCGCCCCAATCTGGAGCGCATATTTCTTGATTCGAAAGATTTCGCCGGTTATATTCAGGCAGAAGAGGCTGGGACGTTCCGGCGGGAGACAAACGATGAAGCTTGGCAGGTTGAGTTTCGGGCTATCCTTAATTGCTTGCGGGCTGGTGGTGGCCGCAATGGCGCAGGGCCGGAAGGACGGCCGCGCGGAGGTTCCCAGGATCGTGTCGGAGAAATATCGCCTCTCCAACGGCCTCGAAGTGATCCTCGCCGAGGACCACCGGCTGCCGGTGGTGGCGGTCAACGTGTGGTATCACGTGGGGCCGGCCAACGAGGAGCCCGGACGGACGGGCTTCGCGCACTTGTTCGAACACATGATGTTTCAAGGCTCCAAGCATGTGGCGGGAAAGTTCGGCGACTCGCTGCTCGAGCGCGCCGGCGCCAGCAATATGAACGCCACCACCGATTTTGACCGGACGAATTATTTTGAGACGCTGCCTTCCAATCAATTGGAGCTAGCCCTGTGGCTGGAGTCGGACCGCATGGGATACCTGCTCGAACGGCTGGACCAGACCAATCTTTCCAACCAGCAGGACGTCGTTCGCAACGAACGGCGGCAGACCACCGAGAACCGGCCCTACGGGATTGTCGAGGAGACCATGTACCAGGAGATGTTTCCCGCTTCTCACCCGTACTACGCCAACGTCATCGGCTCGCACGCCGACATTCAAGCGGCCCAGCTCGCCGATGTGAGGAACTTCTACCGCCGCTACTATGCGCCCAACAACGCCAGCGTGACGATCGCAGGCGATATTGATGTGGCTCAGGCCAAGAAGCTGGTGACCAAATATTTCGGCACGCTGCGGCGCGGGACGCAGGCGGTTGGATCGAAGACGCGCGTTCCGATCCCGCAAATCACTTCCGAGCGCCGCGCCGTCATCAAAGACCGCGTCGAACTCGAGCGCGTCGACATGGCGTGGATCACTCCGCTGATCTTCCAGCCCGGTGACGCCGAGGCCGACCTTGCCGCGAACGTTCTGGGCGGCGGAAAGTCCAGCCGGTTGTACAAAAAGCTGGTGTATGAGAAGCAGCTTGCCCAGAACGTCTCGGCGCGGCATCAGTCGCTGTCGCTGGGCTCGGTTTTCCAGTTGCAGGCGACCGCGCGGCCCGGTCATACGGCGGCGGAACTGGAAAAGGCGATCGACGAGGAGCTCGAACGCTTCCGGTACGACGGCCCCGACGACAACGAGATGGAGAGCGCGCGCAATGCCCAGGAGGCTCGCCTGATGACGCGCCTCGAAACCTTGAACGGCGTCGCCGACCGCCTCAACTACTACAACCATTATCTGGGCAAACCGGATTACCTGGCGCAGGATCTCGATCGCTACCGCAAGGCCACGGCCGCAACGGTCCGCGCCTTTGTGCAGGAATACTTGAAGCCGCGCGCGCGTGTGGTCGTGCAGTGCCTCCCGGGCCGCCCGGAGCTGGGTCCGGATGTGCCCGCTGCGAAGCCCGCAAACGCTGCCGCCGGAGCCACCGCCGAATCGGTCAACAAAGACGAACCTTGGCGTGCAGCCATTCCCCAGCCCGGCGCATTGCGGACGCTTCAGCTTCCAACGCCGCAGTCGTTTCAACTCCCAAACGGCCTGACGATTCTTCATATCGCGCGCCCCGGAATGCCGATGGTGGCCGCGCGCTTGCTGGTGCGCACCGGCAGCGACTCGAATCCGCTCGACAAGCCGGGACTGGCCAATTTCACTGCGGCGATGTTGGATCAAGGAACCGCAAGCCGTAACGCGCTCCAGATCGCGGACGAAGCCGCGCGCCTGGGTGCTACGCTTGATACCGAATCAAATATGGACGCCTCTTTTGCCACGGTCCGATCACTCAAGAAGAATTTTCCGTCGGCGCTGAAGCTGCTGGCGGACGTGGTGTTGCATCCGACTTTTCCGCCGGAAGAGGTCGTTCGTCAGCGAGCAAACCGTCTGGCGACGCTGGTGCAACAGCGGTCGAACTCCGCGCTGGTGGCGGACCAAGTGGCGTCGGCCGCGCTCTACGGTCCCCGTCATCCTTACGGATATCCCGAGATCGGAACGGAGGAATCGATTCAAGCGATGGACCGGAGCGACCTGCTGGCGTTTTGGAAAACGAATTTTGTCTCCAACAACGCCGCCCTGATTGTGGCTGGCGACATCGGATTTGCGGAGCTGAAGGCTCTGGCCGAAAAAGAACTGGGCGCATGGCAGACCGGCAAGCCCGCGCGGGGCGAGTTGGGTGCGCCGGCCACGACGGACGCTCGCGTCGTGCTGGTCGATAAACCGAACTCGGGTCAAACGCAGTTGCGCGTGGGAATGGTGGGCGCTCCGCGCTCGACGCCTGATTTTGCGGCCATCGAAGTGATGAACGCTTCGTTGGGCGGACTTTTTTCCAGCCGCATCAACCTGAATCTTCGCGAGGAAAAAGGCTACACCTACGGCGCTTACTCCAACTTCGCCTTCCGCCGCGCGGCAGGCCCGTTCTGGGTGCGCGCAGGCGTGCGTACCGACGCCACCGCTCCCGCCGTAACGGAGATCTTCAAGGAAATTCGCCGAATGTCGGAAAGCCCGCTTTCCGCCGAGGAACTCACGCTGGCGAGAAATTCTCAGGCGCTTTCGCTCCCCGGCCGGTTTGAGACTACTTCGCAAACCGTCGCGAGCTACTCCAACGTTTTTATTTACGACCTGGGATTGGACTACTTCACACGGCTCCCTGGCTTGCTCTCTGCAATTGATTTGGAGGCGGTGAAGGTGGTGACGCGGAAATATCTGGTGCCGGAAAAAATGATGGTGGTCGCGGTGGGCGATCGCGCGAAGATCGAACCGGAGTTGACCAAGCTGCTCACCACGCTGGAACTGGGAACGCTCGAAATCCGCGATGCCGACGGCCGCATCAAAAAGCAGTAGAAGCTGTTGCAAAACCTGCGGGAACCACGTAAGGGCACGACTTCAGTCGTGCCGTAACTACCGCAATATCGATGTCGGCTTTAGCCGCTGAGGTGTGTCCGAGACCCTGAGCGGCTGAAGCCGCTTGCTTCACCACGCGTTTTCGGCACGGTTAAAACCGTGCCCTTTCGATACCTTAAATCCGATATTGCAACTGCTTCTAGCCCGGATTTCTCACCACGGCGGAGCGCCGGAGGCGCGAAAGATTCTAGCCCAGGGCGTGAGCCCTGGGAAACCAGGGTTCCGCACCGCGAGCCCCGGCAGGGGCGACAGAAGGAATTGGCAGGGTGGGATCTTCCGGTTTCTGTCGCCCCTTCCGGGGCTGGCTGGTTAGTCGTTCTCGAACCCAGCGCTTACGCGCTGGGCTAGAATCTGCCGCCTCCTCTGATGGGCTCAACTGGTGAGAAATCCGGGCTAGGCAGGGTCATGCCCAGGGGACTCATAGATCCAAACCAACAGGAACAGCCGCTTCTACTCGTAATATTGGGGCGCGTGCCGTTGCGCGTCGGTTTGGGCCTTGTCGTGAAGGATCCATAGCTGCGCCTTGTAAAACGACATCAAATCGGCCATGCGCTGCATCGACGTGAGCGTTTGAATTCTCTGTTCGCTCGACAGCCGGAAGAAATACGGGATGCGGCGGTTGTCCCAGTTGCCGCGCAGATGTACGGCGTCGCCGGTCAGTATGACCCAACCAGTTTTAGGAAGGTGAACGAGCAACGACTCATGGCCGGGTGTGTGGCCGGGTGTGTAGAAGATCACCACCGACCCGTCGCTGAAGACATCGAGGTCCTCCTGGATCAGCGTCACTGGATGATCCTTCGAGAACTTCGGCGTGGTAGGCGAGGGAGTTTGCACCGGCGCGTGGCCCGGCGCGAAGTAATCGTCGAACTCCGCTTTCTGTATCAGGACGGTGGTACGCGGGAAGATTTCGATGTTGCCGATGTGGTCGGGATGGGCGTGCGAGATGCCGATGGAGCGTATGTCGGACGGCGCGACGCCAATCTCCTTGAGCTGCGACGCCAGCGTCTTGGCGCGCGTCCAATGAATCCCCGTCGCAGGATCGTTTCCCGGAAGCCAGCCGTTGGGCATGGACGCTACTTCGTCCGAGATTCCCGTGTCCCAAAGAAAATAGCCCTGCGCGTGATGAATCAGGTAGCAACTCACCGAAATGTCAATCGGCTTTCCAACGTTCACTCCGGGCGACCAGCGCGACTGGTCGGTGGCGTGCCCCTGGCCGCAGTCGAGCACATAGAGACGGTCCACCGCTTTTCCCTTGCCTCCTCCGTTCGATTGCGCCCAGCTTTTGCTCGACCGGAAAATTCCTGCAACCGACGCAACGATGACTGCGAGGACTGCAACGATAGTGCCGACTCGCTTCATGGGAAGACCTCCTTTTTCGTTACATCAAGGCGCGCTGTTCGGCAGCGACAAAGCGATAATTGAGAGAAGTCCCGCCTGAATGATGCTTGTCATGACAAGCCCAATGTGCTCGTGGAGCTCTTCTCCGAAGTCATTGCCAACGGCTTAAGAGTTTCGCCGCAAAATCGGCATTTTGAGGCGGCTGCCTGTATCCATTCCGCGCAGGTTGGGCAGCGTCTTAGTTCGCCCTTCTCTCGCGCCGCAGTTTCTTTCTCAGTGCCATGGATCAGCAGTATCGGATAGCCAGTTAGCGGCGAAAGGAAAAATGAGAGCCAGAAATAGCTGCTCCAGGATCGGCCCCGAACCTTGGCGGCCTTCGCTACTCCAAAGCACAATGCGAGGTATATGCCAACCAAAACCAGCACGCCAACAAATTCGGACACGGCATCCTCCAATTGTCATCCTTCTGACTTCAGCATTCCATGTTTTGGTAGTGCCTCAGTTTTCACACTGAGGAGCTACACTCTATTGCGATTAATGCTTGCGAATAAATTCCAGGATGGTGCTGTTAAAAACCTCCGGCTGCTCCCAATACACGGAGTGTCCCGCGTCGGGTATGATCGCCGTTTCCGAGTTCTTTATCTTCGCCGCCAAGAAGCGCAGCAGTGGCGGCGGCGCGGAGAGATCGGCGTCCCCTGTGAGCAGCAGCGTCGGCACTTTGATTGCTTCGAGTGACAAAAACGTCAGCTTATTCTTCGTCCCCTGCGCGGGAGCGGGCGGCTCCTGGCGGCTCATACGCTCCAACTCGATCCAGCGGCGCGTGCCTTCTGGATTCGCGGCCCGATACGATGGCCCCAGCTCGCGAAAATCAATGGGCAGAGAATCAAACTGCGGGGGCCTGATCCTGCGCCCCATCGCCTGATACTCTTCGTCCTGCACGCCGCCGGCCGCGGCGTCGGCGAGCACCAAACTGCGAAGCCGCTGCTGGAATGAGAACGCATAGTCGAGCGACACCGATCCGCCCGCCGCCGTAGCCACCAAGTGGAAGCGGTCGATATGCAGGTAGTCCATCAGGGCCTGAAGGTCGTCAGCGGCGGTGCCGGGAGGCCCGTTCGGCGGATCGCTCACCGTGCGGCCCCAGCCCCGCCGGTCGTACGCGATGACGCGGTAGCCCGCCGCGGTGAACGCCGGAATCTGGTATTCCCAATTTCGGCTGCTGCCCGATGCCGAGTGCATGAAAACCACCGGAACTCCGCTGCCGCCAGCGTCTTTGTACCAGATGCGCACGCCTGGAAGTTCCGCGTATCCCTCGCGCGCCGTGGCGGCCGGTGGAGTCTGGGCCGCCAACCCGCTCGATGTTACACACGTTGCGAAACCGAGTACGGCAGCAATAGTCGCGATCAACCATGAATTCACGGAAACATCTCCGGTTCTGAACATCCACAGATGGCGCGGATAGCGCAGATCGAAGGCAAATATAATCTGAGAAATCTGCGTAATCTGCGGATCGGTCCTGCTTCGTTACTTTTTTGCCGGCGCGGAAGCCGCCCCAGGATAAATCCCCTTTTCCGCGCAGATCTGTACGGTATAACCGTCTGGGTCCAGGATCGTCCAGCCATAGTCGGAATCGGGCTTGGGATTGAGTCCCCGGCGCTTCAGTTCGGCCTCCACTGCATCCTTGTTAAAGTTACCGATGGAGATTGCGAAGTGATCGACCATCGGCTTGTTGTCGGCGAGTTTCGTCTTGCGGATATAGAGAGCGTCCGGTTTCGCCGGATCGCCGAACTCGAGGCCCGCCTGCTTGCCGTCGTCGAACGCCACCTTCATACCAAGGAGGTCCGCATAGAAGTCGCGGCTCCTGCCGTAATCGGCGACGCCGTAAGAAATGTGATTGACGGCGGTGGCTTTGAAACCTTTGCCGTCGGGCGCGGCGCTCGCGGCCGAAGCTGCCGTTGCCGCCAGAGCGAGGCTCTGGATCAGTTGCCGCCGGTTCATTCTTCCGTTTTCAAAATCCTGCAGCAGTTTGGCGATGATGTGTTCCATGTTGCTCCTCGATTCCGGCGGTATCTCAGTTTGAATTTTCTGGACCGTAAGGGCACGGTTTCAACCGTGCCGCAACGGCGAATGTCACAGCGGTTTTAACCGCTGAGGGAAGACCTCAGAGGCTAAAGCCCCGGTTGGAGGCTAACTTATTCGGCATGGCTGAAGCCATGCCCTTACGTCACACTGAGACACCCCCTCCATTCCTATTGCTTGTCGTAAACCATGATGTTATGCAGCGGCTTTCCGTCGGCCAGAGTGCCGTCGATTTTGTTGGAGAGTGTCTTGCCGTCTTTGGAGACTGACCAACGGCTGCGGGTGGTTTCTTTTCCGCCCATCTTGTTCATGGTCTCGACCGTGTAAGGGTCAATCCGTTTCAACGACATTTCGTTTCGGTTTCCGCCGCCGGTTACGGCGTAATACTTCCCGTCGAAGTTGGCGGTGAACTCGAAATGCGACGGCTTGCCGTCGGCCGCGACCGTGCTCGAGGTGACTTTGATGCCATTCGGGGTCGGCTCATGCTTGCGAATAATACTTTTGGGCGGTGCGGCTGTGAACTTCGACTTAGCTACGTTAAGCTTCCAGGTGCCCATCACCGGGTCGTCCGCGGCACGGAGCCCGAAGCACACAAACAGCATTGCCAGCGCCAGCGTGATATTCCTTACGGACATGAGTTCTCCTCCTCGTATCTGCCAGTATTCCCAATAGGAACTTGCGCGTCGTGCCAGAAATATAGCTCGTGCGATGGTGCGATGCAAGCGCGAATCTCTAGTGGCTGTTCTAGTCTTGGTCGATTTGTCAGGAGGGCAACACTGTGAGTAGCCTTCGTAAAACATACGGGAAGGCAGTCGGGAAGGACGACGGCCAGAAAGGGCTGAACAACAGTCAACCCCTGCCGGGGTTTGTCTCCTCTCTCGGTCCCGCTATCCGTAGGTTGAAACCTACGGCTATTCACGGTCGGCCCCGTTGGGGCCGCAAGATCATCTGGAACGCGTCCTACTTCCCCCAAATAAAATCTTGACCTGCGAGGGGAAGAATCCCATCATGTTGCCAATGCGCCGAGCTCTTGAGGCGGGCATCAGGTGAACCTACGGTCAAGAAAAAGGAGTTGGTTATGCCCAGGAAATCGCTTACTCCGAGAACTATTCTGCTGGCGACGATCGCGCTCGCGGCGCTGTTGTGGATCAGTCGGAGCATTGGGCCGGGTATTGCGTCCGCTCAGGAAGCCAAGACCGGCGAGAGCCGTCCGATGATTTTGAACAAACCGCCGATCCGAAAAATCTTCGATCCCAATCCCACCCCTCACGGGGTAGCGCTCGATATGGATCGCGGCGAAGTATTTGTGACCAACGATAACCGAGTCGGCGGGCGCAGCATTCTGGTTTACCCCGCCGAATTCGATCCCGCCATGTCGGACAAGATCATGGAACCCAAGCGGCGAATTTCCGGCCCCAAAACCAATCTGGGTTCGATTTGCGGGATCACCCTCTCTCCGGAGTTCCATGAGATGTTCACCGTGAACAACGATGGCGGCGACAACATGACGGCGTTCCCCTACGAAGCGAATGGCAACGTGGCGCCCTCGCGCGAATTGAACGTGCCGCATGGAGCGTGGGGCGCCTTCCTGGAGACAAAGCGTGACGAGATGTTTATCTCCGTGGAACATGTCAACAAGATCACCGTCTACAAAAGAACGGCCACGGGCGATGACGATCCGTTGCGCTTTATTCAAGGTCCCAAGACGATGCTCGCTGACCCGCACGGAATCTATGTGGATAGCGATAGAAATGAAATCTACGTAGCCAACCACGGCCACTACCGCGAAACCAAAGTGGGCGAGGGGTATCAACTGTTCGGCGACGGGAAGCTCGCCAAGGTTCGAGGCAGCCAGGCGAGTCCGGGAATTGTCGAGCCGCTGACTCCTTCCACGGGCCGGTTCATACCCGCTTCGATCACCGTCTATCCCCGTACCGCCAACGGGAACGTGGCGCCCATCCGCACGATTGGCGGTTCGAAATCGGGGATGAATCTGCCGCTGGGGATTCATTTGGACCCGGTGAGCGGACAGATCGTGGTTGCGAATTCGGGAGATCAATCGGTCCTTTTCTTCGACCGAAATGCCAATGGAGACGTCGCTCCGGTCCGCGTTATCAAGGGTCCCGCGACGGAAATGAAGGACCCCAGCGCAGTCTTTGTCGATACCAAGCGAAACGAGTTGTGGGTGACCAACTGGGGCGGGCACACGATCAATGTGTATGCAAGAACGGCGCAGGGAAATGCGGCGCCGGTCCGCGTGGTCCGCACCGCCGCGAAAAACGCTGCATCCACGGGCTTCGGAAATCCCGGCACTCTGGCCTATGACCCAAAGCGCAAAGAAATTCTGGTTCCGAACTGAGTCAGTCACCCGAGGATTTCGATATTCGCCAGGTCGGCGAATGGAAACGTAGGTCCGGTGCGAGTCATCGAAGGACAAGCGACGCTGCAAGCGCGGACTACCCATGATATTGGAATCGATACGGTGCGGGATGAGATCGTGGTTCCGAATCCCTTTGCGGAAGCGATCCTGGTCTACCGGGGCGGCGCCAACGGCGAGGAGCCGCCGGTGCGTATCATCCAGGGTCCCAAAACCATGATCGGCTACACGGATAATGTGGCCACGGATTCCACCCATGGAGAAATATTTTCGGCGCAATTCCGCTCGGACGCGGTGCTGGTGTTCGACACGGCGGCGAACGGAAATGTCCCGCCCAAACGGATTCTGCGCGGACCCAAGACGAAGCTCGACCGTCCGTTCCGCGTCGATGTGGACCCCATCAACAATCTGCTCGCCGTCACAACCATGCAGGGACTTTGGATCTTCAACCGCACCGACAATGGCGACGTGGCTCCCCGTGCCATCATTGCGGGTCCGAAAACGGGGATCGGCGGAGAAAACAGTTTGATCATGAAGCCGCTGTTCTATCCCAAAGGCAGAAAGATTTTCATTGCCGGCGGCACCACTTACGGCAGAGGCGACGATGGCCTGGTCGGCGGACGGATTTCAATTTGGAAGTACGAGGACAATGGCGACATTGCGCCGTGGGCCGTGCTGCCCGCCTCTCCCGTCACACAGTTCCGGGGCACCAACGGCAGTATGGCCATCGACCCGGAAAACAAGGAGCTGATCATCGTGACGGCGGGAGCGATCCACGTTTATTACTTGCCGGAGGTCTTTCAGGAATAGCAGAGTAATGAGAAACCGCAAGAAGTTGTTGCCAGCCATGTTGGATTGGAAGGGCACGGTTTTAACCGTGCCGAAATCGTGTGGTGAAGTGAGCGGCTTCAGCCGCTGAGGGCAACGGACGTACCTCAGGGGCTAAAGCCCGCTCCTTACCATTCTGTGATCGGCACGACTGAAGTCGTGCCCTTTCGAGGTTCCCAAGAGGTTACGTAACAGGTTCTATTCGACGTGGAAAACGAAGATGGAATAGCCGATTTTGGCGGAGAGTTTCTCGATCGGCAGCCAGCGGCGATAGTCGCACGTGGGGTTCCACGGCGCGCCGGGGTAGACCATCGCCGAGACAGCGACCCACCCCTTCGGCGGCTGCGAGCAGCCAACCGGCCCTTGATACTTTTCCTTCAGATAATAGGTTGCGTCCGCCGGACCAAAATAATCGGCGTGGATGGCTGGAATTGCGCGCGCGTCGACGAACTGCGCCAGCCGCTTGACGTCTTGTCCCCAATCTAGATTGGAATCGTTCACGTAGCGCCAGCCGCCATTCGGCCCGCCCGCAAGTTCATTGAAATACGCGAGGTAAGAGGGGTGAACGCGCAATACCGTGAATGCCTGCCATGCGAGCAACCCACCGAGCGCCACGCGTGATACCCATATCGCGAGCGGGCGTGTCTCCATTCGCCGGAATAAGTTTGCGATCTGGTTCGCCACCAGGATGTACGTGAGCGGAAACGCCGGCAGGAGATGCCGCACGCCGATGTTCATTTTGGATCGGATCAGCGCCACCCAAAACACGGCTATCACCACCAGAAATGCAAATTCCGTGAAGTGCTCCCCGAGCCATGCGCGCCAATGGTCGCGCGGCCCCGCATCGGGAGAGCGTGTCCGGCGGAACCTCGAAAGCGTCCCGGATAGTGCCCCGGACAGTGCAAAGACCAGCGCCAACAACGTCAGCGCGTGCATAGCCAGAGGCTCTTTGACCAGATAGACGAAGGGGAAGTAACTGCGAATGCCGACGGGGTAAACTCTTCCCAAGAAGAAAAAGGGCTGTCCCCAGTTGGAAGCCTTCAGGGCCACCAGCAGCCCAAGGAAATATTCGGCCCATGGCCGCAGCACGGATTTATCGGACGCCCAGAGTACGATGTCTCTCGCGGTGCCGTGCAGGTCATACCAGACGCGATTCATGTTGGCGTCACTGAGTTGGCGTTGCGGCGCGTAGTTCCAAACGTGGTGCAGGTACACCGGGTAGACGACGATATAAGCGATTGCGAAAATACAAACGGTTCGCGCGAGGTATCGCCACAGAGCGTTAACGAGATTTTTATTGGGAGCGCGGAAGGAAACCATGTGGCCGCCGCCCGTTAGGTTACGCCATCGGAAGAATTTGCGACGAATTGGATTTTCGTAAACAAAAACCCATGCCACGGCAAGAAACAGCGCGATCGGAAGAAGCGCGACCGTCGAATACTTGGAGAGGAACGCCAGTCCCATCGCCAGCCCCGCGAGCACGATGTTTTTTCCGCTAGGATTTTTGAGGAAGCGGAGAAAAGTGACGATGCTGAAAAAAATGCCGGCGGTGGCGCCGAGATCGGTGGCCACAAACCGCCCGTGCGCCAGGAATGTTGGCGAAAAGGTATAAAAGAAAAGAGTCAGGAGCGCGGCGGCCGAGCCAAACTCCTTCCGCGTCCACCAAAACAGCAGCCACCCGAACGAGAGAGTCAGAAGGATCATCGGCACCTTGGCCGCGCGCAGGATCGCGTCGGGATCGTTGCCGGAGTGGTAGAGGAACACGCGCCCTAACGTGTCCGGATCGTTCTCCACCTCCCATGCTTTGTGATCCCATGGCTCGTGGAGCTTCATAAAAAGGAGCGGAACGGCGGCGAGGTCCTTGATGAGCGGCGGATTCTGAGGCTCCAGGCGGTACTCCTGTTTTCGCAGATAACTGTAGCCGGAAAAAAGCGCCACGTTGTCGTCGGAGGTGGCCGAGTCGTCCCAGGCACTGGAGAACATCAACACAGCCATCAGGCCGAGCAGCGCGGCGGCGATGAGATTCGCGATGAGTTGATTTTTGGCCGGCATGGTTGGCACTCACTTGGGTGTAGCACGAAAATGCTACTATACACTCGGAGTTTCCAAGGAGCTAAATTGACCCGAAAAGTAATCCTTCGACAATCGGGCGGCTCATTCAGCGTGACGTTGCCGAAGGACATGGCCGAGCGGCTTCATCTCGAACCGGGCGACATCCTGCTGGCTGTGGAAACCAGCCACGGCATCCTGCTGACACCCTACAACCCCGAATCCGAACGGGCACTGAAAGTCGCTGGCAAAGTCGCAAAGAAGTATCGCAATGCTCTGCGGGAACTGGCCCAGTGAATTGGGGCGAAGCAACCTGTAGAACCGCGATGGCTGAGCCGAATGGTCGTCGACGCCGTCCACGGCAATTCTCACTCGATGTGAAACACGAAAGTGGAATAGCCGATTTTTGTTACGAGTTTTTCCATCGGGAGCCAGCGGCGGTAGTCGCATTCGGGCTTGCGGCGTGAGTCGGGGTACGACATCGCCGAAACGGCGACCCATCCCTTGACCGGCTCCGAGCAGCTCGAGAGTCCCAGATATTTCCCTTTTAGATAGTAGGCCGGATCGGCTGCGCCGAAGTAGTCGAGATGGATTTGCGAGATGCCGCGCTGGTCGACGAACTGCGAGAGGCGCTTCAAATCCTGGCCCCAGTCGACGTTGGAATCGGCGACGTAGCGCCAACCGCCATCGGGGCCTCCTGCCATCTCGTTAAAATAGGCGATGTAGGAGGGGTGAACGCGCAGAACGCTCACGGCGTGCCAGGAGAGCAGAGCGCCCAAAATCAGGCGAAAACTCCAGATCGCCGCCCGGCGTCTACCCGCAGAGGGCGCGAGCAGCCGCTGGCGTAGCCGCGCGATCTGGTTGGCGACCAGGATAAAAATGAAAGGGAATGACGGCAAGACGTGACGCACTCCAATGTTGAGATTGGAGCGGATGGCCGCCCACCAGTAAATCGCAATCACCGCGAGAAGGGCGAATTCGGTGAAGTGCGCTTGCAACAACTCCCGTAACCGCTCAAGCCGCCGCTCGCGTTGAACAACTGGACGGCGAACGCAAAAGAAAGCTCCATACAACGCAGCAGCGACCGCGAGGATCGTGAGCAAGTGCAGTGCGAGCGGCTCTTTGACCAGATAGACAAACGGGAAGTAAAGCCGTGAGCCATTCTCGTAAATTTTTCCCAGGAAGAAGAGGCTGTTCCCCTTGGCCGAGCGCTGGAGCGTGCAGACCAGCCCGAGAAGATACTCCGCCCACGGCCGCAGCACGGGCTGGCCGGTGGCCCAGAGAACGGTCTGTTTGGAGAGGCCGCCGACCTCATATAAGTTCAGAGTGAACTCGGCATCCTTCTGCTGCCGCACCGCGGGATACTTCAAAATGTGGTGCAGGTAAACCGCGTAGACGACGAGAGAGGAAAGCGCGAATATGCAAGCGGTTTGCTTGAGGCAGCGCCAAAGAGAGCTGAGCCAATGGGGCGCGCGGAAGGCTGCGACGAAGCTGCCTCCGGGCCGTGTGCGGAAGCGGAAAAAGCCGGGACGTCCCGGATTTGCGTCAGCGAGCGTCCACGCGACGGATAAAATAAGCGCGATCGGAATCAGCATGATGGTCGAGAATTTTGTGAGGAACGCAAACCCCATCGCGAGTCCCGCCAGCGCCACGTTTCGCCATGTAGGATTTTTGAGAAAGCGGAGGAAGCCAATGGTACCGACGAACAGACCGGCGGCCGCGCCTACATCGGTGGTCACAAGCCGACCGTGCGCAAGAAACGTCGGTGAGAACGTATAGAAAAAGAGGGCCAGCATGGCCGCGGTATCGCCGAACTGCTGGCGCGTCCACCAGAAAATCAGTAAGCCGAGAGCGACGGTAAAAACGATGAGTGGCGCCTTCGCCGCGCGCGTGATGGTATCGGCGCTCTTGCCGGAGTTGGCGATGAGCATCCACCCGAAATCCCATTGGCCGAAGGGGTCCTCCATCCAGCTCTTGTGATTCCAGTCCACGTGGAGCTTCAGGAGCAGGAGCGGCGCGCCTCCCAGGTCCTTCATGAGAGGCGGGTGCTCGGGGTTCAGGCGATAGTCCGATTTTCGCAAGTAAGCGAAACCGGCGCCGAGATGCGGAACTTCGTCGTTTGTGAACGTGTCGTTCCAGGAGCTGGAGAACATCAGGACGGCCATCAGCGCGAGCAGGAGCGCCGCGGCGGCGGGAACGATGAAGTTAATACTTGCTCGGGAAGTTTGCACAAGTTCCTTCGCTGCGTACAGTCCCGCATACGGGATTGCGCGCCCGGATCGAAAGAGCACTCACCACAGAGCACACGGAGAACACGGAGTCTCTCTTTCTCTGTGTTCTCCGTGTGCTCCGTGGTAAAAGGCTTTCAGGGCCTCCAACATCTCAGAGTCTTTCCCTGTTTGTTTCCGGCTATGCCAACGCTTACGGTTTCGCCTGCGAGCCGGGCGGATCTCCTCGTGTTACGCGGCAACTGGTGAAGCGATCCACATGCGTGCGAAACTGCACGCACGCTTCGTCCAAGGCCAGTCCAAACCGGCTCAGTAGCGCATAGTCGCTTTTCTCCAGCGGAATAGCTGACAGGCTTCGAATCGGGCCGGTGTGCCGGGAGATGATCTCGCGGGCCTGGCGAACCATTTCCGTTTCGGAGTCCGGGATCATGGTGCCGATGAGGCGAACGGTTCGGGTGGTGTCGGGCAGGAACGGCACAATGTAGCCCATCGGTCCGCCGCCGGTCATGATGAAAAGAGTACCGGGCGCCTGCACCTCCGGCGCAAGTTCCACGCCATACCAATTGGAGCCGTAAGGGAACCGCCACCCCGATACGTCGATTCGGACCCAAAGGATGCAAAAAACGGACAGGAAAACGAAGACGGCAATCTTGACTCTATGGGCCGGAATGAGCCAATCCAAAGCCAGCCAAAACAAAAGGCCGCTGATCAGACCGAGCGGTATCAAATAGCGCTGGATGGCAAACATCTGGATCCAAAGCACGTAGGAGATGACCGTGAACGCGAGCAGCAACCACCGATGCTGCCGGGCAACGAAACAGCGTGTTTCGGTCGTTTCTCCGCAATGCCTCCATCGGCGGACAATCCATTTTCCAATGAGAGCCGCGGCAATTAAGACAACGAAGACCGTGAGGAAAGCATAGCGAGCATCCCGAAACGCATCTTCACTGGAGGAATGCACGCCCATCAGCCACTGAAACGGATACTTCAAGCCCGCGGTCGCGGAGGGAGGGGCGAAGCGCAGATCGCGGTAGTCAGTGGGCAAAGCCCACGGAGAGCGAAAGTAATCGTTCCAGTGAGGGAAGAAAGGATTGCGATAATAATTCCAGAGAAACCAGCTCCAGTAACCTCCGGTGAACAGGAAGCCCAGCAGCCCGCCGGCCGCAAAGCGGAGATAACGACTCAGGTTCAGCCGCAATACCGGCCACAAGAGCAGCAACGCCAGTCCCATGCCTGCCGCGAAAACAGCGAAGGTTAGTTTCAGACCGGTAGCGGCCCCGAGCAGGAAGCCGGCAAAAGCATAGGCGCGATTCTGCTGCTTCGTTTCGATTCCGGGAAGGCAGGCCCAACACAACGCGCAGAGGCTGGCCAGTACCGGCAAGCTTACTAAATTATCTACATCGGTGGTGCCGATAAATTCCAAGAAGAAGGGATCGCTGAAACCGACTGCTCCGCACAGGAATGCAAAAGGCCACGCCCACTTGGAACCATTCATGGGAGAGACTATCCGGGCCAGTAAATATATGAATACAAAATTGAGGCCGACCAAGGAGCCGAAAATTCCGCCTGCCATGGCCGGACGAACATGATTGATCAGCCAATAGTAGGGAAGATAGACGAGAGGGTTGTAATAATTCTGATGACCGGCCGGAGCGATATGATAGGTTACACGACCGGCGAGCCAGGCGTAGACCGAGTAATAATGATAGTTTAACTGATCCCATCCCAGGTCTTTCCCCGCTTTGATTGCGAATACGGTTGTGAAGACCACACCCAGGGAAGCGGCGAGCAGAATTCCCGTCCTTCCGGGCAGGACCGCGCGGGTTGGCGGGGAGGGATTTCCGGGATGATCGGAGTTGCTCATGAGGTTGTTTTGCTATCCAGCAACGCGATGCGCAAGGAGAGACTATATCATGGCTAAATCATGGTGGTCCGAGAGGGGACGAGGTGTCACCAGAGGGCCGGGGCGTTTGTGGGGGCCCCGATTTCCTGGTTCTTCGCGGCTCGTTGTAGTAGGCTGAAAAATTAGGCTGGCCCGCGGCGAACTGCATCTGCGCCGGCTAAGCCCTCCCTTGCGGTCGGGGCTCTGATTCGGGCCGGGGCACTCCAGAGCGGATATGAAGAAACTCGTCACCATCGCCGCGATCCAAAGCAAAGTCTCGGAAGACACGGCGCGCAATCTTGAAAAGACCGCGATGATGATCCGCAAGGCGGCAGGCGATGGCGCTCGGATCGTCTGCCTTCAGGAGCTATTTCGCACGCTCTACTTTCCGCAGTCGAAAGAAGCCGGGGTGCGGAAGCTGGCCGAAACGATTCCGGGAGAAACGACGCGAACACTCGCGAATCTGGCGAAGGATCTGGGCGTGGTCCTGATCGTTCCGCTCTTTGAAAAAGCGCGGAACGGGAAGTATTACAACTCGGCGGTGGTCATCGATCACAAGGGTAAGCTGCTGCCGGTATACCGCAAGACGCATATCCCGCAGGACCCGAAGTTCTACGAGAAGGATTATTTCGAGCCGGGCGACACCGGCTACCGCGTCTATCGGACGAAGTTTGCTTCCTTCGCGGTGCTCATCTGCTACGACCAATGGTTTCCCGAACCCGCCAGAATGGCAGCGCTCGCGGGCGCGGAGATTATTTTCTATCCCACAGCCATCGGCTACATGGTGGGATACATCTCGCCCGACGGCGACTGGCACGACGCCTGGGAAACCGTCATGCGCGGACACGCCATCGCCAACGGGATTCACGTGGTGGCGGCGAATCGCGTCGGGCGCGAAGGAGGGCTAAAGTTCTGGGGACAGTCCTTCGCCTGCGACAGCTTTGGAAAAGTCTTGAAGCGGGCCAGCACAAACAAAGAAGAAGTGATGATTGCGACACTCGATCTTGCTCACAATCAGCGCATCCGTGAAGGCTGGGGCTTCCTCCGCAATCGCCGTCCGGAGACCTACCGGTTGCAGGAGGAATGATTCTACGGAAGTGGTCCCGTTGGTCCGAGCCCCCGCTCTTCATTCCGACTTCCGACTGCTGACTTCTCGCTTTAATTATGCCCGATCCTAAACACACGCCCCGCGACCTGGGCTTCCACATGTCGGCCGAGTGGGAGCCGCACTCGGCCGTGTGGCTCTCCTGGCCGCACGACACCACTTCGTTTCCGTTTCTTGAGCGGGCCGAGGCGGCCTTCGCGGATTTCATCCGGGAGATTCACCAAAGCGATGCCGTGGAGCTACAGGTATTGAACCAGGAGATGCGGGAACGCGCGGAGCGAATGCTGGAAGCGCGGCGCGTCGATCTTTCGCGCGTCCGCTTCCACACCGCCGATTACGCCGACATCTGGTTCCGCGATTACGGGCCCGTCTTTGTGGTCAATCGTAGGGAAGGGAAGCTGGCACTGGTCAAGTGGACCTTCAACTCCTGGGGCAATAAGTACGAAACGCTTCTGAAGGACAACCTGGTTCCCTACGTCATGAACGAGTCGCTCCATTTGCCCATGTTCGAGCCGGGCATTGTTCTCGAGGGAGGCTCGATCGACGTCAACGGCAAGGGAACGGTTTTGACTACCGAACAGTGCCTGCTGAATCCGAATCGGAACCCGGCGCTCGGCAAGCGGGAGCTGGAACGATACCTCGGCGATTACCTGGGCGCGAATCACGTCATCTGGCTGAAGGATGGCATCGAGGGGGACGACACTGACGGCCACATCGACGATATCGCGCGGTTTGTCAATCCCTCGACCGTGCTGTGCGCCTTCGAGGAGAACGCAAACGATCCCGATCATAACGTCCTCGCGGAAAACTACCAGCGGCTCCAGCGATCCACCGATCAGGACGGACGACCGCTGAACATCGTCAAACTTCCCACGCCCGGCCGCGTGGGCGATGAACAAGGCCGCCTGCCCGCCAGCTACGCCAACTTTTACATCGGCAACACCAAGGTCGTTGTCCCCACCTTTGGCTCGCAGAACGACGCCCGGGCGCTTGAGGTCATTCAATCGGTGTTTCCGGGCCGGGCCGTGGTGGGGATCAACGCCTTCCACCTTGTTTACGGATTCGGCACCTTCCACTGCATGAGCCAGCAGCAACCAGCGATTTAACAGGGGGAAGCCGTGATAATCTGAAGCCTTAGCAGGAAAGCAAGAGCCCCCGTACGATGGGCTGTCCACCATTGGCGGTGCGGACATTCGGTACAGTCTGGAGGTTCCCATGCGCACATTGACGTTGATTTTGTCGATCGGAGTTCTGTTCGCGGCGGCGGGTTGGAGCGCGAGCAAGCAGGAGGAGCGCCTGGCGCAGTCGGCCGAAGTGTTTCAGCAGATCATGAACACGCCGGATAAGAGCATTCCCACGGACCTGCTCGCGCGCAGCGCCTGCATCGGCGTCTTCCCCAGCGTCAAGAAGCTGGCCTTCGGCGTGGGAGCAAGCCACGGCGCGGGGTTCGTGCTGTGCCGCAAAAACGGCGGGAAAGGCGCTTGGGGCGCGCCCTCGGGATTCTCCTTCTCAACCGGAAGCGTAGGGTTCCAGTTGGGCGCCTCCGCCACGGACTTTGTGCTGCTCTTCATGAACACGGACGGCATGAAGAAGCTGCTGCAAGACAAAGTCACCTTGGGCGCGGACGTCGCCGTGGCAGCCGGTCCGGTGGGACGCACGGCATCGGCGGGAACCGACGCGCAGATGACCGCCAAGGTCCTGAGCTATTCGCGCAGCAAGGGACTGTTTGCGGGTGTGGCTTTGGACGGGGCCGTTCTGCGGCCTTCCGGCGATGACAACGAGGCGCTCTATAAGAAAAAGGTTTCGCCCAAGGAGCTTCTGCTGGAGGGAAAGTATGGCGCTCCGGCCAGCGCCGGCAAGCTGATTCAGGTCTTGAACAAGTATTCGTCCGGCCAATCCAAGAAGGCGCTCTAGCCCGGATTATTCATGAACGGTCGGCGGAATGGTGATTGTGGCGGTTGCAGGCCGGTGTTGAAAGCATGGGGGCCGAAAATCCACGGAGAGGCGGCGGAGCGAAGTGTCGGAGGGTTGCGAGGGAGCATCGAG
>ORMF012293197.1_pt1 | contig 21284 bp, 25 predicted proteins | sample 1779871 | NCBI WGS metagenome assembly ORMF01 (sample SAMEA104232316, study PRJEB22302) | groundwater metagenome | biome: forest; feature: aquifer; material: groundwater | place: USA | collected 2011-08-07 | depth 5.4 m | reverse complement strand
CGCTTATGGCTCGCAATGTGTACCCTTTTTTGCGCAGAATAAAGATTTCATCGCGCTCACTTTTTGATAATTGTACAAGTTTTTTATAGTTTTTTTCATTTCTTAATTCTATTCTTGTTCGGATTCAAATGGGACAGCGGGGTTGTGAGGCGTCGACGGCATTTTTTGAGGGAGGATAGAGTCATGAATTTGGACGAGATGATCCGGGAAGGGGGATGGGAGATGCGAGGTGGTATAGGGGTGGTGAGTGGTCCCGGACCCTCGGTGCATCTGGAGTTGCGCGATGAGCGTCTCCGTATCCAGTTTGGATACATCGATCTTCAGGTGCCACTCAGTCGGACGCATGCAAGCTTCGACCTCGCCATCATCGACATCATGCACGAGGGGCCGAGTCCGATGCGCACGGAGATGAGCATCTGGAACCGTTCGCTCCGGCGAAAACTAGTCGCCGCGGAGCGGCAGCGGAAAGAGGAAGTGTGGGCCAGGGCCGAAGCCGAGAATCTGGAACGTCGTTGGAGAACGCCTACGGACTTGGTCTGACTCTCGAGTTCGAGGGTGGAGAAAAAATGGAGATCGAAGTTGACGGCGACGATCTGTGGGGGACGAGTCTAGGGGTGAACAACATTGATCTCAGTACCTTCGATCGTCCCCACGGTTAGGAGTCCAAACCAAGCCCGCGTGTCGCAAGACGCGCGGGTTTTGCTTTTTGGGCATTGTCATCCTAATCCCTCCCCTCTGTCATTCCCGCGGAGGCGGGAATCCACTTCCTAATTTATAGAGATAAGACATCTTTAATTATTTGTTATGGATTCCGGGTCAAGCCCGGAATGACAGCGGGGTGAGCTAAGGATGACATAGGGGGCATATGATAACGGAGCACAAAACCTTTTCAAAAGTTAGTTTTTAAGTTAATTTTAAAACATGGATATAAAAGAATTCGAATCTAAACTAAAAGCCATATTCGAGTATTTGAGGCAGGAATTGTCGGGGGTGAGGACGAATAGGCCAAATCCGAAGATGATCGAGGATATTAGGGCCGAATATTTTGAGGTGGCAACGCCTATCAAGCAACTTGGCTCGATCGCCATCATCCCGCCTCGCGAACTCCAGATCTCGACTTGGGATCCGGGTGCTGTCGCGCCTATTGCCAAAGCCATCGAGGCCGCGGGTATGGGGCTTTCGGTATCGGTGTCCGGTAATATTGTCCGTGTCAGTTTGCCCGTTTTGAGTGAGGAGCGCCGAGCAGAGGTGGTGAAAATCGCCAAAACTTTCACGGAGGAATCGCGTATCAAGGTGAGGGGCGCGCGCGACGAAGCCAACAGAAAAACAGACGCCGCCGAAAAAGCCAAAGCCATCTCCGAAGACGCCAAATTTAATCTCAAGAAAAAAATTCAGGAAGCGGTAGATAAAACAAATAAAGAGATAGAAGCTTTGCTGATGGTAAAGATTAGAGAGATTGAGGAGTAGGGTAGCTAAATAGCTAAATTGGTAATTAATAAATTTAGTAGTTTAACAATTTAACAATGACGGTATTCTACACAATCCTCGCTATCGCCGCGCTCATCATCCTTCACGAACTAGGTCATTTTTTGGCGGCCAAATTTTTTGGTATGCGCGTGGATGAGTTTGGCATCGGTTTCCCGCCACGAATTTTTGGCAAAAAAATCGGCGAGACGGTGTATAGTGTGAATGCCTTACCACTCGGCGGATTTGTGAAGATTCACGGCGAGATGGGCGAGGAGGCTTCGACTGATGATCCGCGGAGCTTCATCAGCGCCACACCCCTAAAGCGGGCGGTAGTCATTATCGCCGGAGTGGTGATGAATTTTATAACCGGCTGGCTTCTCATATCCTCGGTATTTTTCATCGGCACGCCGACCGGCATCTTGGTAGAAAATGTTCAGCCGGGTTCGCCGGCGGAAGTTGCCGGCATCCAAAAAGGCGATTTTATCGAAGATTTTTCTGCAAGTAGTGAGTTCATTTCTTTTATTGAGTCGAAAAGAGGAGGGGTGGCGGATCTGAAAATCAGAAGAGGAGGAGAGATTGAGGCGATCGCTGTCGCGCCAAGAGAGGTAATAAAAGAAGGCGAGGGCGCGATAGGCGTTGTGATAGCCGAAGCCGGAGTAGAGCCTCATTCTTTATTTGATAGCTTGGCTCGGGGCCTCAAGACATCTTTTCAGATAATGAACGCTGTCTTGGGCGGGCTCATCCGTATCGTCGCGACGATTTTTAGCGAAGGTAAGCTCGTGGAAGGATTCGTTGGGCCAGTGGGAGTATTCGGTATAGCGGCCCAGAGTTTTGAGAGCGGTATTATGTTTTTCGTCCAGTTGCTCGGACTCATTTCTTTAAATCTCGCGATGCTGAATGTCCTGCCTTTTCCCGCGCTCGACGGCGGCCGCTTCCTCTTCATACTTATCGAAAAAATAAAAGGCTCGCGCCTCTCACCAAAGGTGGAGGTAGTCGCAAACGCCACCGGATTTATTTTGCTTATTTCACTCATCCTGGCCGTCACTGTGCGCGATGTGAGTAGGCTTTTCTAGCCAATAGCCAAGGAATCCGTCATTACGAGGGCCGATTCTTATCGGCCCGTGGTAATCTTACCTTATTATTTAAAAATAAATTTATGTCGAAACAAGGCTTTGTCTACATTATGACTAATTTAGATAATTCGGTTTTATATACCGGAGTTACCGGTGACTTAAGACAGCGAGCCTATCAGCATAAAGAAAAATTAGTCGAAGGATTTACTAAAAGATACAACACTACTAAATTAATTTATTATGAAGTTTTTGATTCAATTGAAAACGCTATAGCTAGAGAGAAGCAGATCAAGGACTATTCTCGTAGAAAGAAAATAGCTTTAATTAAATCTACAAATCCGGATTTTTTAGATCTTTATACATCATTGTAAGATCCCCACGGCCTCCAATAATAATCGGATGGCCTCGGGATGACGGAGGGGAAAGGAAAACGGAAAGAAGTAGATAAGAAAAAACCACTCGCTTGAGTGGTTTTGTGATCTACCAATAACATTTTTTGTTTATTCGAACCTAAGGAAAATCCACTTCGGATCACTCCCATCCCAACTCACTCCTCCACACCCTTCTTCCTTGATAGACCAGCCTTTGCGTCGGAATTTTTCAAATACCCCTCCCTTCATTTTTTTGGGAGTTGAATAATGAATAACTACGCTGACCGAGGATCTGTGGTAGCCTTTTCTAATCTGTTCGTTAATATTTTCTTCAAGCTTCTTTGATCGCGCTCATTTACTTTTCTTGATTCGGTTCCTGAGTTTTCTTTCTCGCTCGAGCTTTCGCTTCTTCTCAATTTCCTTCACGACATCATTCCTTGAAATCGCCATCGCCCATCTCCTTTCAAAAGTGGGCCTACGCTTATGAAACCCAGGGACGCCTTTTAGTTTTCCGCCTCGCATTGCGCGACGCAGATCAGGGCATTACTGGCCAAGAACCAGGAAAGTTGGGGATTTTGGTCCTTTTTTTCCCGAACCCAGCGATTGACCCTGTTCTCCAGTTCTCGCGTTCTAAGTTCCAAAATTGATGCCTCCACTACATTGGTATTTGCCGAGAAAATCTTCACCACGATCATAGCGACTCTCCTTAAAAGGAACTACCTACATTTAAGCAAATTAAAATATATTTGTCAACTTTATTTTATTATTCATTGTTGGTAAGATTTTAGAGAATAATAAAGCGCATTATAATCGTATCCTTGTCATTCTGAGCCTGCCTACCGGCAGGCAGGCGTTGCGCGAAGAATCCTAAAAATTCTATACAATATTGACTTAGTATTTAGGATCCCTCGGTTGCACTCGGGATGACAAACAAAACCCATGTTACTCTCAAAACTTTTTTCAAAAACCGAAAGGAATTTTTCTAAAGACGAGGAGGCGCTCAACGCTAAATTTTTGATTCGCGGCGGATTTATTCGCAAGATGTCCGCCGGTGTTTTTACCTACTTGCCTTTAGGCCTCCGCGTGCTCGAAAAAATAAATAAAATCATCCGCGAGGAGATGGATGCGATTGGGGGCGAGGAGCTCCTGATGCCCGCGCTCGTGGCTCGCGAATATTGGGAAAAGACCGGCCGTTGGGATGTGGAAGTAGTCTATAAGCTAAAGACGCAGACGGGCGAGGAGTTTGGCCTCGGCTGGACGCACGAAGAAGTTATCGCTTCGATCGCGAAACATTTTGTGCAGTCCTATAAAGATTTGCCACGAGCGGTTTATCAGATTCAGACCAAGTTTCGCCACGAGCCGAGAGCAAAAAACGGCCTTCTTCGCGGGCGGGAATTTTTGATGAAAGATCTTTATAGTTTTCACGCCACCGCCGAAGACTTAAATAGTTATTACGAAAAAGTTAAAAAAGCTTATTCTAAGATTTTCAAACGCGTGGGTCTCTACGCGCTTATCGCGGAGGCTTCCGGCGGCGCTTTTACCAAAGAATATACTCACGAATTTCAAGTGCTCTCCCCGGCCGGGGAAGATGTTATTTTTTACTGCGAGAAATGCAAGTATGCCCAAAATAAGGAAGTCGCCGCCATAAAAGAAGGCGAGGCTTGCCCTAAGTGCAGTGGTAAAGTCTTGATGGGTTCCGCGATCGAGGTCGGCAATATCTTTCGGCTCGGCACCCGTTTCGCCGATGCCTTTGGCCTCACCTATCAGGACGAGAGCGGCGCATCTCAAAAAGTCGTAATGGGTTCATACGGTATCGGTCCCGGGCGTGTGCTCGCGACTATAGTCGAAAACTCGAGCGATGAGCGCGGCATCATCTGGCCCAAGTCCGTCGCGCCTTTCGCGGCGCATCTCATCTCGCTTGGAAAAGAAAAAAAGACCTTAGCGGTCGCCAAAAAATTATACGCCGATTTATCGAAGGCGGGTGTAGAGATTATCTGGGACGACCGACAGACGGGCGCCGGAGAAAAGTTTGCCGACGCCGACCTTATCGGTGCGTCTGTTCGCGTCGTCGTGAGTGACAAGACATTAGCGGAGAGGAAGGTAGAGGTTAAAGAAAGAGGGAAGGAGAAAACTAAATTAATAAAGCCGTCAGAGGTTTTGAAATTGTTGTTGCATTAGAAGTAACTAAAGAACCATAACTATGACTATAACTATGGCATCGGAATTTATTTAAAAATAAATTCAACTGTCATCGTTATCGTCATTGTCATCGTTAAAATTCATGAAATTGTGGGACTATTTCTTCAAAGACATCGGTATCGATCTTGGCACGGCTAATTCTTTGATCTATGTCGCCGGTCAGGGCATAGTCGTTTCTGAGCCGTCAGTCGTCGCGATCAATTCAAAAACCGGCCAGCTTTTGGCTGTCGGTGAAGAGGCGAAAAAGATGGTCGGGCGAACTCCGGCGCATATCAATATAGTGCGACCGCTCACGAACGGCATCATTTCCGATTTTGATGCGACCCAAGAGATGCTCCGGCATTTTTTGAAACGGATTGGCAAATCCGGTTTTGTTTTGAATTATCGCCGCGCCGTGATCGGTGTGCCGAGCGACTTGACTGAAGTTGAAAGAAAATCAGTAGAAGATGCCGTTTTGGGCGCGGGTGTCGGCAAGGTTTTTATTATCGATGGGTCGGTCGCGGCCGCGCTTGGCGCCCGCCTTCCCATAGATGAGCCGACGGCCAATATGATCGTTGATATCGGCGGCGGGACGACGGAGATCGCCATTATCTCGATGGGTGGAGCCGTAACCTCCAAGAGTCTGAAGATTGCCGGCGATAAACTTAACGATGAGATTATTAGATTTGTTCGTGAAGAATTTCGGCTCGCGATCGGTGAACCGAGCGCGGAGGAGCTGAAGATTACCATCGGCACCGCGATTCCTCTGGAGCAAAAAGCAGAAATCGTCGTGCGCGGCCGGGATCTTACCAGCGGTCTACCGAAAGAAGTCATTGTCCGTGACGCGCAGGTCAGAGCCGCGATAGCCAAGCCTCTGAAATCGATCGCGGAAGGCGTGCGGGAGGTGATAGAAAAAGCTCCGCCGGAGCTCGCCGGCGATGTTTTGAAAAGGGGTATATTTTTGTGCGGAGGCGGCTCGTTACTCCGCGGCATCGATGAGTTGATCGCAAAAGAGCTTTCAGTGGCTGTCACGGTGGTGGAGGATCCGCTGACCTGCGTCGCGCGCGGCACAGGCGTAGCCGTGGAGAATTTTGAAAAATATAAATATATTCTGAATAATCCTTTTGTGCCTCGGGATATCAGGATTTAGCTTTATGAAGGCGACCGCATCCGCGTTTTTTATCCGTAAATTCGCTCCGTGTTTTTATTATGAAACATCTTCTCCGCGCCATTCTCGTAATCTTGCTAGTAGGAACTATTCTTTATAACAAGGTTATTGCCGATGCCTCCAACTCGATAGTCAATCGGATTGGCAGAGTTTTTTCCTTTCCGATTTTGATTGTTAAGAATTTTCTCCGGATCAATGATTTCGCGGCAGATTTAGTAGCTGAACGGTTGGAAAATCAAAGCTTGAGAGCGGAGATTTTTCTTTCAAAAATCGGCGCAGAACTATCGACTGGTCACTTGCGCCACGCGAAGATTCACGCGAGCTATCCTTTTAATAACAAAAATTCATTTACGATAGCCTCCGGCTCGCTCGATGGCATGGCGGTAGGCGACGCGGTTTTGTCGGCACCCGGCATTTATGTCGGGCAAATCGCGAGAGTCGAGAGGGCTTGGAGCGAAGTTATTACGGCTTTTGACAGCGCGAAAAATACGCCGGTCCGGATTGGTGAGCGGGGTATCTCCGGTCTTTTGCGTGGAGGCACCGGACTCGTGGTCTCGATGATCGATAAAACCAAAAACCCCGCTATCGGTGATAAAGTATATCTGGCCTCGCGCGATTTGCCCTACGGCCTCGTCGTCGGTGAGATCAGATCTATTCGGGACGGCGAAGGCGGAGTTTTTAAAGAGGCCGATGTGGCGCCGCCGTATGCTCTCGGGGACTTATCGGAAGTTTTGGTCTATGTTGAATAGTAAATTTTTTCCAATTGTTATAATAGTTCTGGTCGCGCTGGCACAGCAAGCCCGGCTTTTTGACTTTTGGGGCGTGAATCCCAATTTGACTCTTCTAGCCCTGACGATTTTTGCTTTTATGGCTTTGAGTCCCGGTGTATTTTTTTCTTGCGCCATCCTCGGCGCGATTTTTTTAAAAACTGCTCCGGGTTTTGAGTCCGGCTCCGCGGCCATACTCGCGCTTGCCGGCATCATCTGGATTTTCGGCAGGACTAACCCGTGGCACCCGCACTTCGCGGTTTTATTCGGCACAGTTTTAGCGACCACGGTTTTTTATCTCATCGTCGATTTCGGATTCATAACCGAAAGAACATATCTTTTCGGACAAGAATTAGTTTATAATCTCATCATAACCATAATTGTTTGGTTCTCGATTCATTATTTTAACTATGAAACCGCACGATGACATTCATTTTGAGGAAGGGGTTTTCGGTCGGGGGATGGAGGAATTTGAGTATGTCGAGATGCCGATTCACCGCCAGATTTTCGGAGCCATCTCTTTTATAGCTATAGTTGTTCTTGCTATCGCGACCAGTCGGCTTTTATTTTTAAATTTTAAAAAAGGGGAATTTTATGAAAATCGCGCTCTTGGCAACGCGCATCGGGAGACCGTGGTGCCGGCTTCACGCGGCATAATCTACGACCGCTTTGGCGAGCCGCTTGTAAAAAATGAGCCGATCTTCAGCGTGTCGCTCGCTACCCAAGATTTTCTGCGCAAGGATATCGCAGGCCAGCAAAAATTGCTTGGGGATTTGCACGAGATACTCGATCCGACTGATTCGGGAGAATATATTATCGACATCATCGCCAAAGCGGATATAGAAAAAAGTCCGGCCATTTTGCTTGACCGCGGTATTGATTCCGAAAAGGCGATTGCTCTGAAGGGCTTAAATGACGCGAGTATCCAAATCAGGGACGACTATCGACGCGCGTATATTTTCGGTCCGGCTTTTGCTCATATCCTCGGTTACACAGGCCTTGGTGAGACGGACAGAAGTATAGAGGGTAAAACTGGGCTTGAAAAGTATTACGATTCATTGCTCAAGGGGCGGGACGGAAAATTTTTGGAAGGGCGGGATGTTCGGGGCGAAAAACTTTATGATCGTTTCGAGGAACAACCCGAGGCCGGTTCGGGACTCACAACTACCATCGATGCCGAACTTCAAAAATATTTTTACGCGCGGATGAAACGGGGCCTCGACGATCTCGGTCGTGATGCCGGAGTGGGCATAGCTATGAACCCCCAGACAGGCGAGACGCTCGCACTTTTTAGTTTTCCGAGTTATGACGACAATATTTTTACGACCCCCGGTAAAAATGACGAGCGTCGACATTTACTTAACTCCCCGGCCAAGCCGCTTTTTAGCCGGGCTATTTCCGGAGTTTATAATCCGGGTTCGACCATTAAACCGATGATGGCACTCGCGGCCTTGAATGAAGGCAATATCACCCCCCAGCTTTCCGTCTATTCCGATGGTGTTCTCGAAGTGGCGAATCCTTTTGACGCTTCGAAGCCCAGTAAATTTTTGGACTGGAAGGCGCATGGCTGGGTCAATCTTTACTCGGCTCTGGCGCGCTCCTCAAATATTTATTTTTATGTTGTGGGTGGCGGACACCGAGATTATAAGGACATCAAGGGGCTGGGTATCGTGAAGATTCAGGAATATTTTAAATACTTTGGTTTTGACAAAATAACTGGCATCGATTTGCCCGGTGAGTCGCGCGGTGTGCTTTTGGGGCCGGCTGACCGCGAAGCGCAGGGGCGCATCTGGAGAGTGGGTGACACTTACAATGTCTCGATAGGACAAGGAGATATGGCGGTGGCGCCTCTTCAACTTATTAATTTTATCGGAGCCATAGGCGAGGGCGGGCATATGAAACAGCCGTTTCTCGTGAAAGAAATAAAAAATAATGATGGTAAAATTATCAAATCATTTACTTCTAAAGATATTTTGGATTTTTCAGATTTGGGCCCCTACATCAAAGAAGTTCAGATCGGTTTGCGCGCGGCCGTGGATACCCCGGATGGCACCGCGAAATCCCTGAATGATTTAGGCGTATCCGTCTCGGGCAAGACTGGTAGCGCGCAGATACTCGGCAATACCAAAACCAACGCCTTTTTTGTCGGTTACGCGCCTTCAGAAAATCCGGAGATCGCTATCTTGGTTCTCGTCGAAGACGCGCGCGAGGGGAGTCTCAACACCATCCCGATTGCGAAAGATGTTTTGGGGTGGTATTACAAGAACAGAATGGTTGATGGCTAATGGCGCTTTTCTTTCACTATTATTGCGGGCGACTGTATTTTTGCGATTTAAAAACCGCCGGGTGCGGTTTTAGTTACTCCTTACTTTTTTTATCAAGCAATTTTCTGGAAGGTGCGAGAATGAGAGCGATCTGGATTATGACGAATCCTCCCACTATTCCCAATCCGCCTCGGAATTTAATAGCGCTTAATTCTATGAACCCCGCGAGAAAAGCAGAGGCGCCGCATATTACTCCGGAGATAAACACTAGCCAGCGCGCCACGCCGCGGCACCTTTCGCTTCGGAGTTGTCGTATGGCATCCTGATAGAACCAGGCTGTGCCCAAGAATATGAGCGCAAAGACAAACATCAGAAAAGAGGGCCAAAACAGAAAATCGGCAAGCTCCATAGCCGTATCCTTTCAAGGGTCTCTATTTTGATAGTGTTCCTTAAAATTGCCGAAGTCAAGAAAATCGGCCATAATAAAAAAATGAGAAAATTCATCATTGCTAATTGGAAAATGAATCCTAATTCTCCCGAAGCGGCAGAGAAGCTGGCTCGCGAGACCGATATCTCGGGCTTGATCATCGCTCCGCCATTTCCATTTTTGGAAATTGTCGGTCGCAATCTCAAAAATGCTGAGCTTGGGGCCCAGGATTTATTTTGGGAAAATCAGGGCGGCGCTTACACCGGCGAGGTGTCAGTCGAAGAGTTAAAATCTCTCGGAGTCAAGTATGTCATCATCGGCCATTCAGAACGACGACGCAATTTAGGCGAGACCGATGAGATGGTGGCGAAGAAGATGAAAACCGCGCTCAAAGCCAGTCTCACGCCCATTCTTTGCGTGGGTGAGTCCGCCGACGAACGCGCGCTCGGCAAAACCGAGGAAGTTGTAGAGAAAGAACTAAAAATTGGCCTATCTTTGATTGGAAATCGGAAATCGGAAATCGGAAATTTGATTGTGGCATATGAGCCCATCTGGGCTATCGGCACTGGCCATCCCGACACTCCCCAGAATATGCTAAATATGGTAAAATATATAAATAAGACTATAGAAAAAATATCCCCCGAGCTCGCCGAAGGGATACATATAATCTACGGAGGCTCGGTGACTTCTAAAAATGCCGAAGATTTTTTGAAACACAAAGAAATAAGCGGAGTATTGGTGGGGGGCGCGAGCCTCAAGTCCGAAGAAATTACAAAAATCGTCGAAATCGGTAAGGCTTCGACTTAGCTCGGCCAATAATTATTTCCTGAGTTTATCGAAGGAATACAATACTATGAAAGATAAAAAATACTTACAAATTTCAATTATCAGCGTTTTAGTGGTCGCGTCGCTTCTGGGTCTTTATGGCATCTGGTATCTAAAGCTTAGCGCCAATTCACTGCCAGCCAACCGCACCATCACCGTGAGCGCTGAAGGTAAATCGACGATTTCTCCGGATTTGGCCCGACTTAGCTTTGCCGTCATCTCCGAAGGCAAAGATCCGGAAATTCTTCAGTCTGATAATGCCAAAAAGATGTCAGCTTCGATCGACTTTGTGAAATCGGAAGGCATAGATGCTAAGGATATCCAGACAACTAACTACAATCTCCAACCTCGCTATGAATATGATGAGAAAAAACGCACCTCTTTTATCTCCGGCTACACTCTTTCTCAAACAGTTAATGTCAAAATTAGAGATTTCACTAAGATTTCGCCGATTCTGGGCAAACTGCCTTCGCTGGGCATAAATCAGATCAATGGCGTTAATTTTGAAGTTGAAAATCCCGATAAATATCTAAATGTAGCGCGCGAGGAAGCTTTCCAAAAAGCCTTTGCTAAAGCCGCGGCGATGGCTCGGCAAAATAAGGTGAAAATTGGGCGGGTCATAACTTTTTCCGAAGGATATGGCGGAGGTATTTATTATCCGCGGGCTATGGAGGCTGTCGCGTATGGAAAAGGCGGTGGTGATATCGTGCCGCCGATCGAGCCGGGGAGCGAGGATATAAGCGTCAATGTTTCCGTCACCTACGAGCTTAGATAACCAACATTTCTCTTGGCGTCATTCGGAAAATTATGGAGAAATTTGAAAAAACGCCAATAATTTTGAGAACTTTAGACGGCCTTGATATCGCCGCCTCGCTTTACGCGCCCGCGAACTCCGGTGATCGCTCGCTTGTGGGTGGTATGGTTTTTTCTCATATGATGCCGGCGACAAAAGAATCTTGGGAAATCCCGGCCATTCACTTCGCGGAAAAAGGCTATCTGGGTCTATCTATCGACCTGCGTGGCCACGGTGAGTCTAGCGGCGGGCCTAAAAGCTACGCGAAGTTTACGGATGAAGAGCACCAGAAGAGCATCCTCGATCTGGACTCGGCCGCTAAATTTTTGATGGGCAAGGGCTTGAAGGCTGAAGAAATAATATTCATGGGCGCCTCCATCGGAGCCAACTTGTCGCTGAAATATATCGCCGATAATCGGGATTTTAAATCGACGATTCTGCTTTCCCCGGGCTTGGACTATCGCGGGATCGAGGCGGAGCAGCTATCTGCCACTCTCGCGCCCAGGCAAAGAGTTTTTATTATCAGTTCGCGCGATGATGGCGGCAACGCCGAAGAAGCGAAGATTATATTTTCAGCCATCAAAGATGGCGTCGAAAAACGCTTGGAAATTTTTGAGACAGGCGGACACGGCACGGATATCATGAAGCATCAGCCCGACGCCCTCAAAATGATTGAAGAATTCATCGGCTAGTATCGACTCTTTTATAATAATGCGCTAACATAATAAACACTTACCGAGTCCCGGTAAGTGTTTATTAAGGAGTCGCGGTATGCATGGAATCGTGGCGGGTTCTCGGGGGATCGACACGAGTCTCGGAGCTTGGGCGAATTTTTTTAGTGAGCGGGGCATCGCGTCCGGGCTTTCCGTATCCCGCGAACCATCCGAAAAAGAACTTCTAATTGTTTCACCGGCCAGCCTCACGACCGCCGAAGCTTTGGCTCTCTGGGATGGCCAGATTTATTGTTCATTTAAGAGATTTGTAGATGCTTTTATCTGCGAGGGTGTGCCAGAAGAGCTTTGGGATCTGGACGCGGATATCATCTTGTCCGACCGGCTTCGCCGACACGAGCCCGAAACTTTTGCCGTAATTGTGGGGGCGCACAGGCAAGCTACTGCTGACAAAGCCATGCGTGGGTATTCGTCTGATATGGCTTGGCGGACCCATTCCGGTGAGTGGTATCTGACGCTCAAGGAATATATTTTGCTCGCGTCTCTTGCGAGACATCAAGGCTCGAGCCTTGATGACAATTGTCGGACTGTTTGCGCCGGTTCGAGGGTGCTTGCGAGGCCCGATCCTCTGGCTTCGCGGGATCTGGAAGCTCCGCCGAGATATTTCATCCCGGCGGCGGGATTGTCTCACGGCATTCTATGCATCGAGCGAATCCCGGTCAATTTCCGGTATGGCGACCACGCGCCCCGCCGTATTCTTTCCCGGGTTCGGGAGCGCGGGGATACCGTGACGACCGAATGCACGCCCATGGCCAATCCCGAATCCAAGCCACAACACGAGCTGTCGTGTCTGATGCTCTAAATAAATAACCGGCCGAGTCTCTGACTCGCGCCGGTTTTGATTTACCATCTCTTTTTGGCTTCGCCGATTTCATAGGAGAGGCTTAGGAAGTTACTGATAAGCCAGAGAATGGTTGCTGGGGTGGCGATATTACTAGTAAAGGAATTAATAGCGAGTAAAATCATGCCGAGATTACCAAGTGCGTATCCAATACAAAGTGCGCCTTTTTGAGTAACCTCATTTGGGTCGAAGCAAGGCCGATCCCAGTTATAAATTCGTCTCCAAGTCGTCGGCACAGCAATGATGGGGAGCAGGGCCTCGCGGATGACAACCCACATTCCGTAAGCCATTGCGTTTAGTCCTTCCGAGACCGTTCCCCAGAAGTTGCCTAGCATATCCCGGACTTTGTATCGCCAGGGGTGTTTGTTTCGTTTCATTTGGATCTTAAGCGCTTCGGCTTTTGCCCGCTCTTCACCGCGATGTTCCAGAAATTTATCAAGTTTTTCCGGACTAGTTAAGGCGTCGCGGAAGCTCGCCTCCTCGCCGGCTAGAGTCGGTGTTTGGCGATCTTTGTCGGCCACTCTTTCCCTGTCCATTTCTTTCTCCTTACAAAGAACTTGGCTCCGAAAACTGTTATATCATAGTATAGCAAATAATGAACTAACGGTCAAGTTTAACGCGCTCCAGCATTTAATGGGGTCATCTACTGTCCCGAAATTTGACAACCTATAAGCCACTATGCTATACTGACAATTAGAATGAGTGTGAGTATTCCTTAGCTTCACTGTTTAGGAATGCCCCATCTATTTGTGGCCAAAATCCTCCTTTACCGGAGGATTTTGGTTTTTATGGGCAAAATGACTATTTTTCGAGCGATACGCCGACTTCTCGATTCCGCTCCGCTTCCCTGCCTACCGGTAGGCAGGGGCAGGACTCGAAGAATAAAAAACAGCCCGAATGGATTCGGACTGTCGGAGTGATTAGTCCTCGGCTTTCTTGCCTAGGTGATAGGCGTAGGCTAGAAAGTTGGTTATCAGTAGTGCGATTATTGTGCCGACCAGATAGGGTGAGAAGAGGATATCTTTTTTAAAAAATTCCATTGTCTTAGCGATAAGATTAAAAAATCCCGCAGCTCCGAATACAATGCTCCCGATAGTCCCTCCTATATCGTAAGTAGTTTCTTCGGATCTGTCGTCGAGCCAGTAATAAGGAATAATCCAAAGACCCGTAACGAAACCAAATATAAACATCAAGACATTTTTGCAAGCCATTTTCAAGCCGCCCAAAAGGGATCTAAAAGCCTGTCCTGGGCCGGAGATTATCGTCGTCACCGCTCCGGTGAGCGCACTAGGTATGAGGGCCACTAGTCTACTTTTCTTCGCAGACTTCTTTCGGCGCTTTTGGGCATCTTCAGCCAAGTCGGACTCCATTTTATCTATCGAACTGGTTATTTCTCTTTCATAGAAACTATTGAGTTTGGCGTCGCGTCGTTCAGTTTCTTCGAGGAAACGCGCTGTTTCCGGCGACATCTCTAGCGACATTTGCCCTCCTATTTTTCCAAAGAACCATCTCGTCCAGTATTGTCACTAGTTTAGTTCATCAGCAAATAAAAGTCAAGATTTTTTAAAAAGCATCTCCCGCCCCAACCTCCCTTGATTAATACTATTGTCGTCTTTTTAAAAATGTGTATACTGAAAACTAAGCAGCAATAGATAAACTATCTTTTGGTGCGTTGCACAATAAACCTCTGGATCTCTTAGTGAGTTGCATGGACGAGCACTCATTCAACACAAATAGAATTGGAGGTCACCACATGCAACTCACTAAGCGATTGAGATTTATCTGTTGCTGCTTTCGTGTTTTAGAAGCCGGATCTATATGTTCCAACGCAATGTAAACTTAAGCCAATATAGCAATTATCGCATCGGCGGACCGGCCACTTATTTTTTCTCGGCCGGAAATACCGCGGAGATTAAAAAAGCCTTAGCCGAATGGCAAAAAGTTGGTGACGGCAAACCGGTTTTTATCATGGGTGGCGCGACCAATTTACTCATCAGTGATCGCGGTTTTGATGGCCTTGTTATCAGGATGTCTGATGGTGGCTTTAAGACTGAGGGAGACAAGATTCGTGTGAGTGCCGGCGTCCAAATGTCCGAATTACTAAATTACTCAATCACTCATTCGCTTTCCGGCCTCGAATGGGCTGGTGGTTTACCCGGCACAGTCGGGGGCGCTGTCCGTGGCAACGCCGGCGCCTTTGCTGGTGAGACCAAGGACTCTATTTTTGAAGTTACGAGTCTCGATATCACTGGCCGCAAACCGCGATTAGTGAAACGCAATAACTCGGAGTGCGCGTTCGGTTATCGCAATAGTATTTACAAGGTCAATGACGGCCGGGAAGTTATTGTGGAGGCTATTTTTGCCTTAAAAAAGGGCGATCCCAAGATCATTGCCGAAAAAATTCAGGAAAAAATTGCTTACCGTGAGGATCGCCAGCCGCTCGATTACCCGAACATCGGCAGTATTTTTAAAAATGTAGACATGAAACTGATCCCCAAAAAGCTTCAAGCGAAAGTCGCGAATGTCGTAAAGGTTGATCCGTTTCCTGTCGTGCCAACGGCTTATCTTATTTCCGAGGCGGGACTAAGGGGGGTATCTTTTGGCGGAGCGATGATCTCGCCCAAGCATCCGAACTTTATCATCAATGTGCTAGATGCCTCTTCGGAAGATGTGAAAAGTCTGATAAAATTAGTTAAAGGTGAAGTAAAAAGAAAATTTGGAGTTATATTGGAGGAGGAAGTCATTTATCTTTAGATAATAATGTAAGATTGCCACGGCAGACCCCTGCCTACCGGCAGGCAGGTCGCAATGACAAAATTAATAATATGCTCATAAATATAAAAGGCACCAATTTAGATCTCACACCGTCTATCAAAGAATATATCGAGATGCGGGTCGCTCCGCTCGAAAAATATTTGGGTAAGTCCGAGCTCGGCAATGATATCATCGCGCGAGTAGAGATCGGCCGCACGACTCGTCATCACAACAAAGGCGAGGTCTATCGCGCGGAAATAAATATCGATATCAGAAACAATATCGCCCGAGCTGAGAGTTCCCTAGACGATATTCGTGCCGCGATCGATGATGTCGTAGGAAAAGTCCAACGCCAATTGGTTAAATATAAAGAAATGAAAATCTAAGTCTCTGTAATCCGCCCGATATGGGCGGATTTATTTTATTGACATCCATTATTTAGAGTTGTATGATGTGATGAGTTGCTTGATACCCGTCTTGCGGTCTCACCTTGCGGAGCGAGATTGATGGAAGTTTTGAGAGTTTTGGAAATCTATGCCCTTACCTCATTCGCGCTCTTTGCCACGGCTTTTTTAGGAGTAGCGATTTTTCTTGGAGTCGCGATTTATTACGCCAAGAAAGCCAATATCGGATCGCCCGGGGAAACTCCGGCCGCTAAGGAAGATACGCGTGTTTCGAGAGGCGGCGAGCCGTGGATGCGGCGGCTTACCCAGATCAAGGGAGAGTGGGAGAGATCTTCTCCCGAGCATATTTCCATATCGGCTATCGATATTCCGAACGCGGTAGCGAGGATTCACGATAATAATGGAAAGGTTTGGGAATTTGCGATTATCGACAAGGACTTGGGATTGATCGCACTTTTGGTGGAAAGCTCTTCTGGTGGCACAGATCTATCTATCAAGGCACCGGTCTTCGCCACCCTTTACGGCGCGAGAGTCGGCACTTCGCTTTGGTCAAAAGCCATCTATCAGGGGATGTCCCTGGAGATTGTTACCATTGAAGGCGAAACGATTTTGATTGGATCTGTCGCGGAGCTCAAGATTGTTATTGATAAAAGGTTGTTTGATACTTTGGTTACATGGGCCGAGAGAAATGAGAGTTTCCTCCGCTCGATCAATAAAGTTATCATCCGCAAAAGTTTTTCATTTTTGGAAAAAGTGGTGATCCTGAAGCTTATCGGCGGTTTCTCGGCTAAAGGCGCAACGGCCTTGATAGAGGCTCTAATCGAAGCTAAAGCTAAAAATAATCTGTGGTCTGCGATTAGCATCGCTCGCAGGTATAAGAAAGAAATTTGGCGGCTATGGGGTGCCTCTATGCGCGGTAATCCCAAAGTCAACATCCTCACTTCCGAGATTTATAATGATATGAGATCCGAGATGGGCCTCGCGAGGCTTCCCGAGCAAACTTAGATCCCTCATTTGGTTTGGGGGATTTTTTGTGCTAAAATATGATAAATGAAATGGTTTAACCTTTTTGGGCCCGAAAGGCGCCTCAGAAAACTAGCCAGCGCGGTAACTGCCTTGGAGCCGGAAGTTAAATTGCTCACTAGCGAGGGTTTGCTCGCAGAGAGCAAAAAGCTTCAAAGTCTAGCTAAGGGCGGATCAGATTTAAACGAGCTTCTGCCTCGGGCTTTCGCGCTTGTTCGCGAAGTCGCGCGCCAGACTCTGGGTCAGCGGCATTATGATGTTCAGTTAATGGGCGGCGCGGTTTTAGCCGATGGGCAGATTGCCGAGATGCGCACCGGAGAAGGTAAGACCCTGTCCGCGACCGCGCCGGTTTATTTAAACGCGCTTAAAGGCGAAGGGGTTCACCTTGTGACTGTCAATGAATATTTGGCCAAGCGCGACACTGTTTGGATGGGGCAGATATATCACGCGCTTGGTTTGAAAGTCGCTTGCCTAGTCCATGAGGGCGCGCTGATATACGATCCGGATTACAAAATAATTCCCAATTCCCAATTCCCAACTTCCAATGAAAATCACGGGGAGTCAGTACTGCTGGACAAAGAGCGGGATTTGACTGGCGCCTATTTGGTGCAAAACGAATATCTGCGCCCCATCTCCCGTCGCGAAGCCTATGCCACTGACATCACCTATGGCACTAATCATGAGTTCGGCTTTGATTACCTGCGCGATAATTTGGCGTATCGCGCCGAAGATCGCGTCCAGCGCGGTTGGCCTTATGCGCTTGTAGACGAAGTGGACAGTATTCTTATTGACGAAGCTCGGACGCCACTCATCATCTCGGCGCCCGATGCCGAATCGAGCGAGCTTTATAAAACTTTTGCGCGGCTTACCTCGCGTCTCAAAAAAGAAGAGGATTATTTGGTGGACGAAAAACATCATTCAGCGACGATCACTGATGCTGGTATCGAGAAGGTGGAAAAAGCTTTGAATATTAAAAATTTATACAGTCCGGAAAACAGCCGACTCACTCATTATCTCGAAGAGTCTCTGAAGGCTCACGGGCTTTTCGAACGAGATCGGGATTATGTCGTGAAAGATGGTGAGATTATTATCGTTGATCAATTCACGGGCCGTCTGATGCAGGGGCGGCGCTATTCGGGCGGACTGCACCAGGCGATCGAAGCGAAGGAGGGCGTGGCGGTGCAAAAAGAATCCCGCACTTACGCCCAGATTTCTATCCAAAATTATTTCCGCCTTTATAAAAAATTGGCCGGCATGACGGGCACCGCGCAGACTAGTGCCGAAGAATTTGATAAGGTTTACGGACTAGAGGCGGTAGCTATTCCGACCAATAAAGCGATGGTCAGGCGGGATCTGCCGGATTTGATTTATCGAAGCGCGGCCGGTAAATTTTCAGCTATCATTGCCGACATCAAAGAACGGCACAAAAAAGGCCAGCCGGTTTTGGTGGGCACGGTTTCGATCGAAAAAAATGAAATGTTGTCGAAGCTCCTCCAGCAAGCTGGCGTCCCTCATGAGATTTTAAATGCTAAAAACAATGAACGCGAGGGCGCGATTATCGCGCAAGCTGGGCGCGTCGGAGCCGTAACTGTCGCGACTAATATGGCAGGGCGGGGCGTGGACATCATCCTCGGCGGCAATCCTCCGAGCCCCGTGGAGGCGGAAAAAGTTCGCGCATTGGGCGGTCTCCATGTTATCGGCACCGAACGGCACGAGGCGCGCCGTATCGACAACCAGCTTCGAGGTCGCGCCGCCCGCCAGGGCGATCCGGGTTCATCACAGTTTTTCCTATCGGTAGAGGATGACTTGATGCGTGTTTTCGGTGGCGATCGCCTCAAAAATTTGATGGGTAGGCTGAATATTCCGGAAGATATGCCCATCGAGTCGCGACTAGTCTCTCGCGCCATCTCCGAGGCGCAGTCGCGCGTCGAAGGTCTGCATTTTGATTCGCGCAAACACCTACTCGAATACGACGATGTGCTAAACAAACAAAGACTGAATATATATAAAAAGCGCGCCAGCCTGCTCGAGGGGCGCGTCCATCCGCAAATCTTATCTTTCCTCGATATGCTCTGGATGAATCATTTATCCGACATGGAAGCGCTTTCCGACGCCGTCCGTTTGCGCGCCTATGGCCAGCACGACCCGCTCGTGGAATACAAAAAAGACGGACATGAGATGTTTCGGGCGCTCTTGGCTAATTTCGAGACTTGGCTAGCGGAGAATCAAGGTAAGTTCCAAGAACCAAATCTCAAATCACAAATAAATTCCAACAATCAACCCCTAAATATTCCAAATTCCAAACTCAACATTCAAGATTCAATGCAGAAAGTTGGCCGTAATGACCCCTGCCCCTGTAATTCTGGTAAAAAATACAAAAAGTGTCATGGGGCGTGAGGATAAGAAGAAAGCCGCTGGGCGAACCATACGGCTTCTAGGATGACGGGCTCTAGCGCTCTAGAGATGGCGGCGAATCTTCGCGAGGTTTGTCTTATGGAATCATACAATTTGTCAATAGCTAAAAAATGGCTTAAAATAAGGGGAAATCCCCACCCCCCACGATACATTGATTTTATTCTTTTGGCGTATTAAGATGAATTTATATGTTAAGCGAATTTATAGATAAACAGTTAAAAAAAGCTAGATATAAAACACTTAAAGACGGCACTTATTTTGGCGCGGTTCCGGGGGTTACCGGCGTTTGGTCTAACGCGAAGCATTTGAGGGATTGTCGGAAGGAGCTTCGTGAAGTGCTTGAGGAGTGGCTTTTGTTAAAAGTGAGAAATCGAGAAAAGATTTCTGGATTTGATATAAAAGTTGATCGACGAGCGCTAGTTAAAGCGCGTTCGTAAATGATTAAGGATATTTCCTGGAGAAAATTAGTTCAGAAATTTCGGCGGTTAGGATTTGATGGCCCCTATTCAGGCGGTCGTCATTTGTTTATGGCGAAAAACAAGCTTAAAATTCATATACCGAATCCGCATAGAGGCGATATTTCAAAATATCTTGTGGCGGAAATCTTGCGACAAGCCGACATCTCATTCGAAGATTGGGAAAATATATAAAAAGTGTCATGGGAAATAAATACAAAAATAAAGCAAAAAATCACGCTTTTATAGATAGTCAGAACCTCAATCTCGCTATTCGTGATCTTGGTTGGCGACTAGACTTCGCTCGTTTTCGCGTATATCTTGCCGAGAAGTATAGTGTTACCAAGGCATTTTTATTTATCGGATACATAGAAGGAAACAATGATTTGTATAAGGGGTTACAAGAAGCGGGTTTTATCTGTATATTCAAGCCCACTCTTAAATATCACGATGGGACGACCAAAGGTAATTGTGACGCGGAACTAGTTTTGCAAGCGATGATTGAATTTCCGCATTATGAAAGGGCGGTGATTGTTACCGGAGACGGCGATTTTCAATGTTTAGTGAAATATCTTATTGAGCAAAATAAGCTCAAGGCAATTCTCATTCCCAATAAGAATAAGTTTTCGGCTTTGCTTAAATTTAAAATTTTCCGCCCTTCCCTGCGTTTTATGAATAATTTACGGGAACTTTTAGCCTATAAAAAGAAAAGGCCCCATGAGGACGAGACCTCATAGGGTAAACTTTTCTGTTGATGATATCTTTAATATAGCAGATTAATAGCTGGTGTCAAGATAAATATTTAAAGATAAGAAAAGCGCCCGGCCTATAAGTTGGCGGGGCGCTCGAAAGTTTTTGCGCACATCGGACATTTCAATTCTTTTAAGGGCGCATCGCAAGCCGGACAGTAGAAGTGGAAGCGAGTGCTTTGCGTATCAGGATGTAGGTTGCACCAAGGACAATCGCCATATTCATCTAGGGGCGCATAGCAGGGAGGATCATTGTGATGCAAAACCATCTTCGCTTTTTTCATCGGCGTCTCCTTATGAGGCTTGCTGGTAGTATAAGAAACGCACATAATATAATCAAGGTAATGTACTCGTCCATAACATATGAGACTGTTTCGGCGTTAGCTTGTTGCAAATATACCGCAATGGAGAACAAAGGCCAATCGACCAGTGTGGCCTTCGTGTGTTGTACCAAAGTAGCCAATCTATGAGCTGGCGGTTGAACTCCTCCAAATCATAGGCGAGCAGGTTGCGATGCGTGGCGATGAACGCCTCGGAGAGCGTCCGGTTGAACCGCTCAATCTCAGCATTCATTTTTGG
>ORMF011444223.1_pt1 | contig 21294 bp, 17 predicted proteins | sample 1779871 | NCBI WGS metagenome assembly ORMF01 (sample SAMEA104232316, study PRJEB22302) | groundwater metagenome | biome: forest; feature: aquifer; material: groundwater | place: USA | collected 2011-08-07 | depth 5.4 m | reverse complement strand
CACTGTAATCGTCGCGAAGCTCGACCGCCGCCGGCATCACCGCCCCCCGAATCAGTCGTCCGATGCGGGGACGGAATCACAGCCCGATTCGCCAGGGAATCCCCCAACGACATGAGTCAGCCTCAGCGAAGGCTGGTATTACTACAGCCGGACAGTTGACGGGCGCCGTCAGCGGCGGAAGGTTCGCCTTGGCACCTACCCAGCGCTGGGTCTCGCTGACGCTCGCGCCCGCGCCGCTAAGATCATGGCCGACGTCGACCAAGGGGGAGATCCTTTCTTGGAGCGGCTGGGCGTCCTCAAGAAGGTCGAGCAGTCCAGGCTTACGCTCGCCGATCTTGTGGTTGACTACTTGTGTGACCGGCGCGACCTTGAATCGGTCGCGGAGATCGAGCGAGAGCTGCGCAAGGATGTCCTCCCCGCGCTTGGTACCAAGCGGCCGTCGGAGATCACGGCAGGCGAAATCGACCAGCTCGCGAGCACCATCCTCGATCGCGGCTCCCCGGCCATGGCCCGGCGGCTGATCACGCACGTAAAGGCGCTCTATAATTACAGCCTACTCGATGCACCCCGATTGGCAGAGAGGTACGGGCTCAAACTCAACCCAGCTGCGCATCTCGGGCGCCGCCGTCGCGGTGGAGCAGCTCGCTTTGTCAGCCCAGCTCCACGGGATCGCGTCCTCGACGACGCGGAAATCCTCACATGGCGACAAGCGCTTGATGCCAGTGTCATGCGGGCAGACACGAAGCTCATGCTTTTCCTCGTATTGGTTACGGCGCAGCGCCCCGGTGAAGTACGGCAACTAACGAGAAGCCAACTATTCCTCGATGCTGCTGAGCCAACATGGACGATTCCTGAATGCGTCGCCAAGAATGGTCGGCGCCATATCGTGCCACTCTCCAATCTAGCCTTGCAGTTATTGCGAGCGGCTTTGGCCACGAACTCACAAAACGAACTCGTGTTCCCGTCGCTCGACAGCAAGGCACCCGTCAAGAAGGCCTCGCTGCCAATGGCGATGGCGGTGCTGTTCCGCAACCATCTACCTCAACTGCAGCCGGCCACGCCGCACGATTTGCGCCGCACAGCGGCGACTGGCATGCGACGTATCGGCGTCGCGCCCGATATTGTGTCCTTGATTCTCAACCACAGCCGTCAAGACGTTACTGGTCGGCATTACGATCATCACCAGGCGCTTGCCGAGCGCCGCGACGCCCTCAATCGCTGGGCCGCTCACATTGTTAGCATCAGGGAACGCCCAATATGACTCAGAAGCGGCGACGAATGCTTAAGCCGATCGACCGGAATTTGCCCCCATTTGAACCGTTGGCACTCAGGGATGTGCAACTCATTGCGAAGGAAGGAGGCCTAGAGTGTGCCGATGACAGCGACTTTTTCAATGCGCTTGAGTTCCTGCGCCTTGAGTATCGGGCGCAATATAGGTGGCGAGAGGTGACAATTACTGATCTACAACTTCGCGCCGAGATCCACGATGCACTGCAACAAATAGCAAGGTTGAAAGAGTTTTTTTTGAACCCCAGCATCAACGTTGCGAGCGTGCTTCTTTTTTTGCGGGAGCAGGAACAGTCTGGTGCTGTCCCTTCTCTTGAGCATCCAGACCGGTTAATTACTCTGGCAAAGCAGCGCGAAGCGCTTGGATACCTTGAAGGGTGGGTGAGGCTCCTGAATGACAAATGCGAAGGGCAAGCCGCAATCAAGCCAGACTGGTTCGTGCCATCGTCGGCCGCAAAGCTTGGTCTTAACGAGCTTGTCATCGGACTTGCCGACCTTTGGCAGAGCTGGTCGGGTGAAACTGAGCCGGCTGTCGGTCGGCAATCACGCTGGATACCGTTCCTGCGACAAAGCGTCAAAACGGTCACCCAGCTTGATATTGGCGGGCCCGCCGCGCGCAAGTTGATGGACCGCGCTGTCAAGCACTTGACGAGTCCGCAGTACAAAATCCCGTCAGTCCATTTGGAAAATTAACGCGAATCTACCGACGTCGTTCTTCACCCCAGGCTTGCACCGATTCGTGCCATATCGCTCGCCGTTGTTCATGGACACGGAGAGCCGGCATGTCCGCCACAAAATCCTACGACCGAGCGCCAATCGATCAATTGCTCGACCGCTTCGTCAACGAGCCTGTCGCTCGTGCAGCAGCTGGCGTCAAGTCGCGTTCAACACTCCAATCCATGATTGAGGACGGACTGTTGACCCATGTCTGATTCGCGAGGCCGTGGACACACCCTCCCTGGCTAAAATTTAGTAAAGCCAGGTGTTGCCAACATACCAGGTGCTACCAACTGGATGTCAGTCGCGGGCTTGGCTTCGCGCCGCTTTGGCCCGTGCAGCCACCACGCTCCGGTTTGCCGCTTCAACCAACCGCAGCGCGCGCGATCGATTGATAATGGAGGCTTGCCAAGCGACATCGGCAGGCGGGTGCTCGACACGCCGCTTTGTAAGGATTCCCAGACCCATAAAGAAATCGTCTGCGCTGATCTCTAGACGACGCGCGCGGTGTCGGCACGCTTTGTAAAGTGAAACGTCAAGCTGCCGGAGATGTTCGACGTAGAGCAATCGGTAGTGAGTGTAGTCTCCCCACTCACGCAGCACGAACTCCTCGGGAAGCAGGGGCTTTGCTCCGTAAACGGAAGCTCTAGCAGCGTATGTCGTCCGGGCTTCAGGAGGGACGGCGAACCGGACGCCTAACGAAGGTTCGATGATTTCCGGTTGCGGGGACTGGAGCGCCGACTGTGCCTTCAGTTGTTCGACAAAGAGGTTGAGTAGACGGTCGACCGCCCCGTCGTCGACTGGGGCTCCGGAACGGCTGCCGGCTAAGCTATCAGCTATACGCTGCCGCAAATCCGCAAAAGCTGGCTCATCCCCCGCCGGTGCATGATAGGCATCGGCGGAACTTTCATTCCGTGATCTGATCTTTTTCTTGAGCGGAAGAGTAGGCTCTTGCCGGTCCACTGATTGTGGGTCTTTGCTTCGCGCAACGGCACGGGCCTGCTTGTTGTTCGCCATGCCGCCCCCGTCATGATTCTTACTGAGTCAGCGGCACAGCATGTACGCTGCCACTGCTGACGTGGGTTGTTAGAAGGTGCACGCGAGACAAGGTGCCGACAGTATGCCGGGATGCCGCGAATTCAAGCCGAGGCAAAGCTCTAGTCACAGCAAAGGCTGCTTGACATTTTGCCCGTTCGAGGCACCTCCGTTCGGCGCACGCTGCTGTGGGGGCTCAAGAGTTGGGGCTAGTCAATTGAAAACATGGAGTCATGGGGATGCGCCGAGCGACGCGAGCTGCGATCCGATAAATAAAATGCTGTTCATTGTCCTTCTGGCCGGGGCTGACGGACCGTCCCGTGACCCGGCCCACAGCGACGCCATGATCACCGCGACAGGATGACTCTGGGCCGACTATGTAGCGGCGTTCGATCGCGCTATAGATGCGGCGCGCGGACGAATCGGCGCGCGTCGCCCGGCCGGTTCCTTCTGCGACCCGGCCAACGCAGGCCAGCAACGTACCGCATCCAGCGAACCGAAATTCGGTGAGTCGTCTGCCTCCCGAGGTCCATCGGCCTCCTCGCGGTCCACGACGTAACGCATCGGTCTCAGGGAACGTGACCGCGATCGTTCGCCCGATCAGGGTACACCCCAACGGGTCATCCCGATGGGACGCGAAAATGCGTCCGATCAGGGTTGACTTTGCCGTAAATAGGACATATCGCTGTGACCATATCCTGTTCGGACACTCTCGGATTGGGTGAAGGGCGATGCAGGCGAAGACGGCAAGGAAGGCGGCCGCTGAGGCAACGCAAGCGTCGGGGAAGCTGATCGGCTATGCCAGGGTGTCGACCACCGACCAAGATCTGACCGTGCAGCGCGAGGCGCTGAGGCGCGCTGGCGTGGGTGTCATCTTCGAGGAAAAGGCCAGCGGCACGAAACGCGACGGCCGGACCGAGCTGAAAAAGGTGCTCTCGGTTCTAGGCAAGGGCGATGCGCTGGTCGTCACCCGTCTCGACCGCCTGGGCCGCTCGCTACGAGATCTCGCCAACATCGCTCACGAGATCGAGGAGACAGGGGCGCACCTCAAGGTCCTCGAGCAGAGCGTCGATACGTCGAGCGCAGCCGGCCGTGCGTTCTTCGGCATGCTTGCCACCTTCGCGGCCTTCGAGACGGATGTCCGGCGCGAGCGGCAGCTTGAGGGGATTGCGATGGCAAAGCAGGAGGGCGTGTACAAGGGCGGCAAACCGCGTCTCGACCGGGAGCGCGTCAAAGAGCTGTCGGATAACGGTCTTGGGCCTGCGGCCATCGCCCGCGAATTGAGAATGGCCCGCAGCTCAGTCTACAGGCTTCTCGGAGAGGCGGCGGAGTGCCCTGCGTGAACGGGCACGCCAGGGCGCCGCTGCTCAAGGGAAACCACTGCCGGTGAGGTGTCGGCCCCGACCCACGCCAGGCGCTTCCGCTTGACCCCCAGCTGCTGCCGGAATGTTGCAGTGCAACGAAACGTCGCTATGTGCCAACACCGGAACACGGCGTCCTCAGATCATCCGCAGAGCTGTGCTCATTGAGACACGAACGGGAACCTCGTGCATTATTTTGGCCGCGGAGGTTGGCGAGGCGAGGAAAACAAGGAACAGACGCGGCAGCGATCATTGCGTGAGCTTCGGCGATTGTGTGACCTCATCAACGCGCATGACGTTTTCGGTATGCACTGGTGCAATCTGACTGATCAAGCGGTGGAACTTGCCGGTGACTGGGTCCGGGCCCAGGGACGGGACAATTCGAACGGCCGCTTTCACTTGGGCGGGTAAGCCCAGCTCCTCGAGTTTTTGGACTACGACGGACTCGGCAGTTTTCTGATCCAACCCAGCCCCTGGCAGCAGTTCGAGCCTGATCTCGACCCGGGTGGGTTCCTGCTGCACCGCCTGCCATTCACGGATTTGGTGCAAATATTCGACCGCGTGCTTGAACACCAGACCGGCAACCATTTGCTCCTTCCTCTCCCCGATCCAGAAGACCTCGGCCGATCGGCCGCTGACCCGCTCGATCCAAGGCAACCTGCTGCCGCAGCGGCAGGGGCGGCTGGCGAGCGTCACCGTGTCACCAACCTCGTAGCGGATGATCGGCTGAACGGTGTTGACTAGGTTGGTGACAAGGATCTTTGCCCCCGGCTGGCCGGCAGGAACGGGATGGTAGTCCTTGTCTACGACCTCGAGGATGGCCCAGTCGGCGTTGAGATGACAACCTCCATCGGTTGGACAGCCATCGGCTAGGAATAGGCATTCCCCCATGCCGTAGTGGTCGAACACAGGTACGCCAAACGCTTGCTTGATTCTTTGCCGGGCGCGGTCGGTGAGGTGCTCGCCAGTGCTGACCACCTGGCGGAGGTAAGGCGCCAATCGCATGCGATGCGGCTGCACAGCCAGCCAATCCAGGGCGCTGGGGTAGGCGATGAGGGAATTCGGCTGAAAGTGATTGAGCCGGTCAATCAGGTCTGGCTGCATGGCGGAAAGACGCATCACGCGGACAAAGGCCCCCACCACTGCAGGCAGGAACTCGAAGGCGGCCCCGGAAGGATAAAACCCTCGCCCCATAGTCACCACGGCCAGACGGGTTGGGCGAAATAGTCGGCGCAGTCCATTGCCCTGTGCATTGGCGCGCGTCGCCGTCATCGCGAAGAGAATCTCCAGGCAGCGGCGATTCTGGACCAGCATCAGCGGCTGGCCCTCGCTGCCGGAGGTGTGGCTCACGGAATAGCGCCCCCGAAAGAAACGACCCAGGTTTGCCCGGTCCATGATGAATTGTTCCACGTCGTCTCGCCGGACGGCGGGGTCGGTAATTGCGCAGTCGAAGTTGGTCATCAGCTCCTGTTTGGTGGTCGGTGGCAACTGAGACAATTGGATTTGGTCCAGGGCCAGCCCACGGTACTTCTCTCGGAAGAACGGGGCCGTCACCGCATGCCTGAGCAGTCGTTGCAGCCGTTCCTTGCGAAGTTCGCGGAGAGCCCGAAGCTCCTCGATGAAGCTGGGGTACTTGCGCATCCGGCCGAGCCGATTGACGTCTTGGGCGAAGCGAATAGTCTGCGCGAAGGACATATGGAATCCTCAGCTTTCCCGTGCCCCGATCACTGAGGCCCTGCCCGATTTCTTATGGCAACTCCGGTTGATTTCATCATTGGCCGTTCTTGGCTCGCGGGCGGAGTCGCCAGTGGAAGAGCGTGCTCGCGCTGATTAACATTGCACGCCGATCGGGAAGGTAGTCTTCCGAGCCGATTGACAAACAGCAGCCGCATGGGACGTCCACCTGGCAGCTGAATATTCGTTTCTCGGCCCCACGGGGTGCGTTCAACAGTCCGCAATTGACTTGAGCGTCTCATGCTTGCTCTTCAGGTCCAATGCTCACCTATCCACCTGACAGGTCGGACAGTCCTGTAAATATTCTCCAGTCGGTAGCGGTTGGGCCAAATACCTACAATCGCCTCGTGCGGATCAGGCTTGCCATGGAAAACCACGATGCGCGCGTCAGAGGGCAAGGGCACATTGCGCCACCATCGCATCGGCCATGCGGGCAGCAACTCTCCCTTGAAGCTTCGGCACCAGGTCTTGGGCCAGAACACCTGCTTGCCGATCCGCCGCGAAATATACACTTGTCCGGTGCGGTATTTCCTCCATGACAGTATCGGCGCCGCGATGAAGTCCTCATAGATCCGCGGGTATTGTCCAATGCGGAAGCGGTGCACGGAGGTGTTGCCAATTCCGCGTCCCATCGTGGTCCAGTTCTCGATCACGGCATAGTTGCCGGGTTGATAGACCCAGAATACTTCTAGACTGCCAGTGATCACGATATCGAGGTCGAGCACCAGGGCATCCCGCCCGATCAGGTCTTCCCCCAGCTCTCTCTGCCACAAGCTCAGCTTGCGCCATGTCGTTGAGGACAACAAGTCTGGAACGCCATCGAACTTTGGCAGCGGCCGCGCATCTATCCCTCGCACCAGCGAGCGTGTGTCATCGGTAAAGCACAGGAACTGCAGCGGGCCACGCATGTGGCGGTTGCAGCTGCGGTATAGGCGGTTCACGTATTCGGCATCGTACCGCCTGCCCCATTTCATGCAGATGACCAGTTTGCTCTCCATTCATCCGGCTCCACCCAGAATTCCCCAGATCACCTTGGATGACTTGCATCTGCGGGCAGAACTCACGCAGGAGCGCGCCCTCACGATGCGGTCTCCCGCCAGACCAGAGGCGCTTGTCGGCAAGAGGTGTCTTGCTGCATCAACGCCGATGTAGTTCCAGCGGCAGAATTGTTTGAAGCTGCCGCGCTGCAGCCCCAGTCTTCTATCGTGTCGGCATAAGCAAGAAATGCCGCCGCCATGAGGTTGACCTTCGAACAGGACTGCCATAGTGCAGCCCACCCAAAGAACGTCAATGCTTTCCGGCGGATGAAGGTCGCGTGCGTTCCCTGCTGACCCAATAACCCACTCATGATACCTACAAAGCAACCCCTCCTTGTCTGGGTCTCCGGTGGATGAAATGGCGTGGTGGCTGATTGGCGTGGCAGTGCTGGGCCCGGTTGTGTCATTTGGCGTCTGGCTCCTGGTTGTTCGGTTCTCCGGCAACCTCCACGCGGTAGAGGCCGGCGCGCTATACCGTTCCGGGCAGCTCAACGGCTCTGCGCTGAGGGATGCACTCACGCGTCATGGTATACGCACCGTCATCAATCTTCGCGGCGCCAGTGCGGGACAGAGTTGGTATGACGACGAACTGGTCGCGAGCAAAGCGCTGGGCGTGCTGCATTTCGATTTCGCCATGTCGTCTCGGCGTGAAATCGACGATGAGACTCTCCGTCAGCTGTCACGCCTACTTCAGAAAATCCCTACGCCACTCCTCGTCCACTGTAAGGGAGGGGCCGACCGATCGGGGCTTGTAGCCGCCATTTTCCTGTATGCCATCCGTGGGCGCCCGGCCGCTGAGGCGAGGCGGCAGCTATCGTTTCGGTATGCACACCTGCCCTGGCTGAGCCCAAGCACTCGAGCCATGGATCGGACTTTCAACCGCTTTGCCAAAATCGCTGCGGAGCTGAAGCCGTCGCCAAGCGGTCGCGATAACGACACGTTGGCTGGCGGCCGGAGCGAAGCGCGCATTGAGACAAGACCTCAGCCAGCCCGCCTGCCGTGGTGGATACTCGCGGCGTACCGCGCAAAGTATTTCGGCATCCGCATGGTCGCGGGTGCCGTCAGAATGATGCCGCTGGATGTGGCGACTTGGCTTGCCGGAAACCTGCACTGTTTGTGGGCGTCATGGGGTGGCCGCCATGCCCGAATATTGGCAAACCTCGAACGCGCCTTCCCCCGAAAATCTTCGGACGAGCGCCAGGCTATCGCCATGGCGATGTGGCAGAATATCGGCCGGACAGCGGCGGAGGTTGTTCATCTCAACAGATTCTTGGCGGAGCCAGATCGGGTGGACCTGGTGGGGGCCCACTTGGTGGATCGGTGCCGCGGCGAGAAAGGACCTACAATTTGCGTCACGCTGCACAGCGGGAACTGGGAACTCGGCATGCTGCCGTTTGCAATGCGGGGATTGAAGCCTGCCGCGATATACAAGTTGTTCCCGAACCCGTATGTCGACCGATACGTGACAACCCAGCGGGAGAAGCTGCTGACCGGCGGACTATTGCCTATGGGCGGTGGGGTCAGAGAGTCCGCTGCCGTGCAGGACACTTCGCGGAGGTTGGTCAGCTACGTTCGCAAAAGCGGCCCGATTGGCTTCCTGGCCGACCATCACGACCACAAGGGAATATTGGTGCCGTTCTTTGGTCACGCTGTGCGCTCGACCAGGGTCCCTGCGATGCTCGCACGGCATTTCGGTGCGCGATTGCTCATCCTCCGAACGGTTCGATTGGGCCCGCAGTCGCGCTTCTTGCTCGAGGTGAAGGAATTGGAGGTTGCTCAGACCGCCGACCGCGCTGCCGATATTCGATCTGCAACGGCTGCCATGCAAAGGCAATTTGAAGTTTGGATCCGCGAATTCCCGGAGCAGTGGACGTGGACGCGAGCGCAGTTCGCCCCTGGCAAGACCGACAAAGTCGGCGGCGCCAATCCGGCGCGGAAGCTCCGTTCTTCCTGGCATCGATACACGCTGACACCAGACAAGTCGGACCGGGTCACACTCTTAGGCCAATGCCTGGCGTTCGGGGAGGCGGCAGTTGATCCGGACGCCCTGAGGCGCCGCGTCGCTTCAGACGATGCCGTTTGGAGCGAAATCGTCGCCGCAGCCTTGCCCCAGGGTTTGCTTCCTGCTGTTGCCGATCGTCTTGCCGCAAAGGGTCTCCTGCCGCCCGAACCTCAGGAGACTCGCGTGGCCGCTGTGTCGCCTGCGCGGCAGCTTCGGGATCACCTGATCAGTCACGGGGAGAGGCGCAAAGCTCAGCGCGCACATCTCATTGAAATTGTGCGGGCACTGAACGGCAACGGCGTTGAATGCATCCTGCTGCGGGATGCCCAGACGCTTTGGCTCAAAGAGCCCGAATGGCGCCATCTGCGTAATCTCGAGATCCTCACCGCAGCTGGCGAATGGGCCGCCGCGCAGGCAGCTCTCATGGACATCGGATATCAAAAGGTTCTCGTCAAAGGCCTGGGTAGCCGGTTGCGGCCACGCCACGAGGTACGCTTCGTCAAGCCGGAGCTTCCGGGATGGGTAGACATTCGCCTGGGGTACAACCGATACGCCGAGTCCTTGCTGCCGATAGCCGAGGTCGTTCGCAATAGTATCCCGGTCGTGGAGGACGGCGTGCGTGTGCGCCTGCTGCCCCCACCTCTCTTCGTCTTGAATTCCCTGATTGGCCACCACTTCGCTCGCGGCCTGCGCGCGCACGAAATCCCCATCGAGGGTCTCTATGAGTTTGCGTGGTGGATGGCACATCAAGCCACGCAGCACGGCAGCAGACTGCGCGAACGGGCAGCGCAAGACCCGAGGCTGCTCGCGGCACTCAATTTCTGGATTGCCGTGGCCGTGGACGTCTTTTGTTTGCCGCTGGAGCCGCCGTTCAACGTTTGTCCCAATGCAACAGAGCAATGGCTACAAGTGAAGCCGCAGATCGGTTCAAGGCTCGAATTCTGAAATGTCCGGAGGACTTGCGCCCGAAGCATCAGCGGTCATGAGGGGGGCACCACGCTTCAGCAAGCCCCGCAAAGCGCCGCGACGCCATGAATGCAGTACACGCGTGCGATTCATAGTCGACGTCACGACTGCACGACTGATGAGCGCTCGCGCCAGTGGAGCGTGACGCACCGGCCCGATTGCGCGCGCAATGTCCGCGCATCGCGGCTCGCGAAAGAGTCGGGCAGCCAAGTCGAGACCGGTAACCGCCGCGAGCCGGGCGCCTGTGCGCGCCACAATCCTTTCGAAACGCTGCTCCTCCGCAGCCGTCGTCATATTGCGTGCAGCCTGGCAAATGTCGACGACTTGGCGCAGGCGGTCGTAGCGATGACCTGTCCCGCCATGAATGATTGCGACGGCCAGAAGGGCAGCCGGCGATTCCGCATGGCCGGCGATATCCTCATAGCTTAAAGAGAGTACGGGACGCAGGCTCGGAGCGTGGACGAGATTCGTGTGCACCTCGATCATGATGTGACTGTTGTCGCGATGCAGCCATTTCCATTCCCCGCGCGTGTCCGCGCTCTCACTTTCGACGAGCGTGAAATCCGCCGCCTCGAGAGCTGAAGCAAGCCGCGGTAGGGCTTGCGGCGCCGCAAGCAGGTCTATATCCGTGTAAGCGCGCAAGCTGGCATCGGGATAGATGGTTCGGGCGAAGACGGGGCCCTTCACCATCGCCACCGGCGAGCCGATAAGCTCGGTCATGACCGCTTCGCCATGGTGGCGCAGAATCCGCGCATACACGAGCAACGCACGATGGCGCGCGACGGCGTCCGCCTTGACTGCGGCAAAGCGCGCATCGGCGAAAGGTGCAAAGTTGCGCAGTACAGCGGCAATGACGCCGTGCAATTCGGCTTGGGATACCAAAGCGCTGGCTGCCTCAGGCGATAGCGAACGCCAGGGAGCGGCAGTTTGCGGCCCTAGAGGATCGGCGGTGTGCACGAGCCACTTGCCAATGGTTCGCCAAGACGTCAATTGATAACGTTCGTGGATCACTCGTGGCGACCTCAGCGAAGTGGCAAATCAGCCACAGATCGGCTAATTGCCTGCGGCTTCACTTGCCGGGGCTACACTGAACCGTCTAGCGTGAAATGTTGAGTTTGCAAAGGCGCAAGGTTCTTGTGGCGTAGAGGGGTGAGTGATGACGGGGTCGCCCGATCGCAGGGAGCTTCTGCGCAAGCTTGCCAAAGGGGCGTTGCCGGCCGTTTGGATGGTTCCATTCATTGAAGCTGTCGTTCTACCGGCACATGCCTTAACCTCTCTCCAGCGACGTGACGCCCTGCTAACGACTACCGCTGCCCCAACAACCGCTGCTCCAACGACCGCTGCTCCAACGACCGCGCCTCCAACGACCGCGCCTCCAACGACCGCGCCTCCAACGACCGCGCCTCCAACGACGCCTTCAGGATAGACGTCTCAAACGAGACATCGTTGCTGTCGGCCGGCTCGCCAACGGCCTGCGTCTCTATCGCTTCCGCTATCTGTGGAGCGATCAGGACTATGTCGGCGTAATGGCGCAGGAGGTGCGGGCGGTGGTTCCGACCGCTGTGCTCCGTGGCTCAGACGGTTTCCTGCGTGTCGACTATGACCGGCTCTGTTCACGGATGATGACGTCGGCGGAGTGGAGCTGCTCCTCACGAGCCTCCGGGTCAACGATTGAATTTGAGGCGGCGCGGGCGGCTTGAGCGATTCCTTACGCAGGTAGCCAAGACCTGGAAGGGCGCGCTAGTATTCACAGGCGTTCGAAGACTGCGCTCTTTGGATGCGGGTTGGAGCGTCATCCGAGCTTCCATGATTTGGTGCGGTTACGCGGCCGGTAGCAGTGCGTGCGGGCAATGAGTCGATTCTGCCTATCGTTGCACGATCGGGCGGTCGAACTCTCCTGCCCCGACGTTCTCGACGACGACATCCGTCTCCTTTTTGGAGCGGTCTACGCGAAAGACGTTACCCCACAGCACCGGATCACGATCAGCGAAGACGAAGACCATTTCTTCTCGATGGTCGACGATGGCGCGACCCACCCAGCGGTGGGCTTGAGCCGGGATGAGCTGCCGATTGTCGTCATGGAGGCCGTGTCGCGCGCCCTCATCGTCGACCTTGATACGGCGCTGGCCCTCCACTGTGGCGCAGTTGCGCATGACGACAAGTCAATCCTGGTTGTCGGTCAATCCGGCGCGGGCAAGTCCTCGTTGGTTGCGTGGTTCGTGGACAAGGGTTTCGAGTACCTCACCGACGAACTCATCGTGGTGCCCACGGGAGCGCCGGACATCATCGGCTTCCAACGCGCGCTGGCATTGAAAGCCGGTTCCAGGGATAGCGTAGCCGATCTGCCGGCATTTCGTGAGGCGCCGTCAATCAAGACCTCCTCCCAGCTCATGCTGCGACCAGCTGCCGCCGGCAGTCCGTCCCGACCACCCTATCGATGTTGCCTGATTATTTTTCCAACCTTTGTCGACGGGGCGGCTCTCCGGATCGAGGTGCGAAGCCCTGCCCAGGCTGGCCTGGGGCTGATGACGTGCAACGTGAATGCACGGAACCTTGGGGACGGCGGCTTTGGCACGATCTCGGCCCTATCCCGCGGTGCTGTGTCGGTCTCGCTGCAATACGGAGGGTTCCATCAGCTCGATGGAGTGCTGGACACGCTCGCCAGGCTGGTGCTCGATCGCGATGATCCGGCAGCAACCAGGCGCCTTCTGTCCGCGTTCGGCAAACCCAGCGTACCGGCGCAGCCGGCAACAAAGAAATTTGCCATCCCGGCGCCCACCCCACCCCACCCTGCCCAGAAGCTCACCATCGGCATGGCCACCTACGACGACTATGATGGTGTCTACTTCACTCTGCAGTCGCTCCGCCTATATCATGCAGAGGTCGTCGACAACGTCGAGTTTCTGGTCGTCGACAACCATCCCGACGGTCCCTGCTCCGACGCCCTGAAGTCTCTCGAGAACAGCATCCCAAGCTATCGGTATGTTCCGCACACTTCTCGGATCGGTACAAGCGCGCGCGACGCGGTCTTCGCGGAAGCGAGCGGCGACTTCGTCCTATGCATCGACTGCCATGTCTTGATCGTCCCAGGCACCGTGAAGCGGCTGCTGGACTACTTCGACGCCAACCCCCACACACGCGACCTGATTCAGGGGCCGCTGCTGGCGGACAACCTAGTCCGCTTGTCTACCCATTTCCATCCCGAGTGGCGCGCGGCCATGTATGGCACTTGGGCGCTCGACGAGCTTGGCAGAGAACCCGATGCACCACCCTTTGAGATCCCGATGCAGGGCCTCGGGCTGTTCGCATGCCGGCGAGCCGTTTGGCCGGGCTTCAATCCGCGGTTTCGCGGCTTCGGGGGAGAGGAAGGCTATCTTCACGAAAAGTTCCGGCAGGCAGGCGGCCGTACGTTGTGCTTGCCGTTTCTACGCTGGGTGCATCGCTTCAACCGGCCGCTCGGTGCGCCCTATCCCAACACGATGGAGGATAGGGCGCGGAACTACTGGATTGGACGCAGGGAACTGGGTCTTCCCACCGACGATCTCGAGAGGCATTTCCGCGAATTGATGGGAGAGGCTAGCGCCAACCGCGTCTTCACTCGCATCAAGCGCGAGTTCGACTCGATCTAAGCCTTGGTCGGGGAGGGGTTGGGCTCCTCCAGCCGGAGGACGCCCTCGAGGCTCAGGCGGTCGATCGCTGTCTGCACTTCAGCGTCCATGTCGATACCGGGATAGGCATCAGCCAGCAATTCGACAATTTCCTGCACGGTCCGTTGGCCGTCGCAGAGGTTCCAGATGAGCGCCGCGCTCCCGTTGAGGAACAGCGCCTTGCTGCCCCCTGGGGAATAGATCAGGTACTCTCCGTCCATCTCCTCGCACAATTGGCCTGGCTGTGGCTGTGGTACAAGGGCCCGTCTTGTCATATCTTGGCGTCTCTCGAGACTGGCTTGGCGGCGATTGTCCTATGCTACCAAATCTATCACCGCCCCGTGCGCAGGGTAAATGTGGGGAGCCTACGTCGAGCCGCGGGCCAACCCCGCCCGACAGATATTGCATCATTGGCGCTGGCGCAGCCGGGCTGACGGTCGCAAGGAACTTCAGGCAGCACGGCATCGCCTTCGACTGCCTGGAGAGGAACCCCGACATCGGCGGCCTGTGGAACGCCGCCATGCCGGGCGCCGCCGTCTACGATACGACGCACCTGGTGTCGTCGAAGCGGATGTCAGGCTTCATCGGCTTCCCGATGCCGGCCAACTATCCCGACTACCCCAGTCATCTGCAGGCGCTGGAGTACCTGCGCGCCTATGCCGACGCATTCGATCTGAACGGTGACATCGAGCTGAATGCCGTGGTCGAGTGGGCCGAGCCGTGCGAGGCTGGCTGGCGCGTCCGCGTGGCCGGCGAGAGCGCGCCCAGAGCCTACAAGGGCGTCGTCGTTGCCAACGGCCACCACTACAAGCCGCATTGGCCGACGTTCCCGGGCAGCTTCAGCGGAGAGATTATTCACGCGCGCGACTACGTGGGCCCCGAGCAGCTGGCGGGCAAGCGGGTCCTGGTCGTCGGCGGCGGCAATTCCGGATGCGATATCGCCGCCGATGCGGCGCAGCGGGCCACACGCGTGGTGCACTCCATGCGGCGCGGCTATCACGTGATCCCGAAGTACATGTTGGGGCGCCCGAGCGACCAGCTGATGAACGGCATCGAGAAATGGCCGGTCCCGCGCGCGCTCCGGGACGCAATCTGCGATCGCCTGCTCACGGCATTCACCGGGCCACCCGAGCGCCTACGGCTGCAAAGGCCCGATCATGGCCTGTTTGCGACGCATCCCGTCGTCAGCCAGCTCTACCCCCACTACGTCGGGCACGGGAAGATCCACCCGATGCCGAACGTTGACCGTTTCGAGGGCGCGACCGTCGTATTCGACAACGGGCATCGCGAGGAGGTCGATCTCGTCATCTACGCCACTGGCTACGAGATTAGCATTCCGTTCATGGACCGCTGCGTCGTCTTCTCGGACAGCGGCGCCTTGAAGCTGCTGGTGAACATTTTCCACCCCGAGCTTGACAACCTGTTCTTCGTCGGTCTGATCCAGGTGATCGACGGCGGCGGCTGGCCGATCATGGATCGCCAGGCGCAGCTGGTGGCGCGGTTCATTGCCGCCGGCTCGGCCGCAGGGCGGCGAGCAAAATGGCTGGAGCGCCTGGAGAAGCAGGACAGGAGCATTCACAACCAGCGTCGGCGATACGTCAACTCACAGCGCCACATGATCGAGGTGGCGCGCAACGACTATCAGAAGGCGCTCACGCGCCTGCAGGCGACAACCGGCGCCAGTGTCCAGTCTGTCCAATCTGTCCAGTCTGTCCAGACTATCCAGTCTGCTTCAGCCTCGCCGGATAGAGTACCGAAGCACGCGAACGGTTACTTCATGGAGGAGATGGAGGGTAAGCAACTGTTGTACCGGCTCGGTGCCGACAAGGCCCTTCATCTGAACGGGACCGCAGCGCTGATATGGAAGCTGTGCGACGGCAGCCGGACAGTCGACCAAGTCGTCGAAGTTCTGAGCGGCGAATATACAGAGGACGCCTCCCGCTTGCGATCTGACGTTGCCGAGACTATCGAGCGACTCAGGCAGGAGGGGGCCTTGATCGAGGCGCGGCAAATCACTCGGGGCGAACATCGCACCACTTCAAGCGAGAGCAGAGCCTCTGGCTTTGAGTAGGACGAATCCCGGAAGCACGCCGGGCAATGCGAGAAAGGCGGCGGTTATCAGTCGACCTTGAACCCGGCGAGCCGGTAGAATGTTATCCGCCGTGCCTTGCCAGCGCCCGCCGGTATTTCCCTGGTCCCGAGCGGCTCGACACGCGCGAACTGGGTCAACACCCCGTCCAAATCGGGTCTAAGCGCTACCAGCAGTGCTGGCTCTGCAGTGCCCTTCACGAACGGGCGTTTCAGTTGGTAGTGGTTCTGCGGCGGATCGCCACCGCGCCACGCGAGCACTGGGGTCGGATCGTCGCGCAAGTAGTAGAGCAGCTCCGCGGTCAAGGCACGCTCAACTGTTACAATAGAGCTGTAGGGCGAGCCGCGGCGGCGGCCATCTTCCAGCACTGCGTGGGTTACCAAAGCGACCTCCCTCCACCCAAGACTACGCGCAAGGAAATCGCCAGCGAACGGCAGTGTGAGTTGTCCGGCAAAGGCAACACCCAGTCCGAGTGTGGCGAGCACAGTCAGATGCACGCCGAACGATGCCCTAAGCCAACGCCAGGAGAGGTCTCGGATCAGTGTTGCCATCACTAGCGTCGTCGCCGAAACGTACGCTACCGCCGCCCAGTTGGCGTTGGCGTGCGACAGAAACGCCTGCACGGTGACGATCGCCAAGACAGGTAGCGCAAAGAAGAGCAAAAACCTGTCCTCGGCCGGCACGCCGCGCTTCCAGGCTCTCACCGTGATGGCAATGAGCGCGCTGAATAGTATCGGACCGAACACGCCGAATTGAGCACCGAGAAACTCGAGCGCGTTCCGCGGATTAAAGAGCGATGCACCCCAATCAGCGTTGCTGGCGGTGTGGGCAATGGTCGCGAAACCATTCGCCGCGTTCCAGGCGAGGTTGGGGGCGATCAGCGTGGCACCGAACAGCAGCGCCGCTAAGAGCCGACCGTCCTTCAGAAGCCTTCTGTGCTCTTGCGTTAGAGCGAGGTAGAGGGCAAGGCACGGGATGAAGAAGGCCATGGCGTACTTGGCATTGAGGCCGAGGCCGAGTGCAATGCCGAGCAACACGCCGGGCCAGATTCGTGAAGTCTTCAGGAGCCCAATCAAGCCACAGAGTGCTAGCGCCCAAAACAACAGTAACGGAGCGTCTGTCGAAATGATGCCGGATGACAGCGAAATACCCGGCAGCGTAGCAAATGCGAGTGCCGACCAGAACCCGACGCGCGCATCGTAGAGCTGCGCGCCCAGCGCGAAGACTGCAAAGGCGGTCGCCGTGTGCAGCAAAGGCGAGGGCAGCCGGATGCAGAATTCGGAGGCACCGCAAGTCTCAGTTGCCAAGCCAATCACCCAGGCGATCAGTGGCGGCTTCGAATAGTAGCCGAAGGCCGGCTCGAGGCTCCACGTCCAATATTGCGCCTCGTCGAAGAAGAGATCTGTGGCATTGACCCGAAGTAGTATCAGCCAGAGCAGCAGCAGAGCTCCAAGGCTCGATCCGAGCCTTAGGCCCCAGCGCGGTCGGTCCGCATTGCGCCCTTCGGTTACAGCAATGCTCAAGCGCGCATCTCCATTGCTTCCGTCCGCATTTGACATCGGCGGCCTACGTGCGGATGGTATTGGCTCATCCAGATGGTTGTGTACAGCGCGAGTAGCATAATAGCCTTCCACCCGGTGCCCAGGGGCAGGGCCAAACCGCCCCCCGGAGCGGACCCAGATGCGTATCTCCGTCGTGATTCCAGCCTTGAACGAGGCTGGCAACATCGGCCGCCTTGTCGAGGAGACCTATGCGGTCGTGCCTGCGGACGTGCTGTGCGAGGTGATTGTCGTCGACGATAGCAGCGAGGATGCCACAGCCGCAGAGGTAAAGGATCGGCTTGTCAGCGGCTGCTTTTTTGGCCTGCGCTATCTGCGACATGGAGCCACGAGCGGCCAGAGCGCCGCCCTGCGCAGCGGCATACTTGCAGCAACCTCGTCCGTAATCGCGACCATGGACGGCGACGGGCAGAATGACCCGCGGGACATCGCGGCGCTGCTCGAGCGGATTGCGCCTCCGGGGCGCCGGGGACCAGCGCTGATCGGCGGCATCCGAGTCGACCGTCAGGCTGCGGGTTCCAAGCGGCTTGCCTCGAAGGCTGCCAATTGGGTACGCGACGCCGTGCTCAATGACGGGTGCCCAGACACCGGGTGTGGGCTCAAGGTCTTTTGGCGCGAGGCGTTCTTGCGACTGCCGTTTTTCACGAGTATGCACCGCTACCTGCCGGCGCTGTTTCAGAGCTACGGCTACGAGGTGGCCTATCTTCCGGTCAACGATCGGCCGCGCCGGGCCGGCACTTCGAAATACGGTAACCTGGAGCGGGCACTGATTGGTCTTTACGACTTGGTCGGTGTGCCTTGGCTCAGGCGCCGCACCCGGACGCCTCTAATCGTTGAGGCTCTGGCGAAGGGCCGCACTGTGCCAGATTCTCAAGCGCGAGGTCCCGTGGAATGTTGCCAGCGAGAAGACCTGAGCGCCGTGCATTGCGACGCCCAAAATGCTCACGTCGCCTGTCGGAGCAAGCCCAGGATAAGCAGCATCCATGCGTCATCTCCTCAATGGAAGTAACCAGGGTCACGGATGTTGGCGTGGGTTATCGCCGGCCCGTCCGTGGCACTACAACGAGGTGAGGCCGCATTCGAGCCTCGGCTACCTGACATCGGCCGAGTTCGTGGCAACGATCAAGGAGGAAGACGCAGTGTCCGAGCAAGCAACGGGCCGGCACGCTGCGGTATGTGGCGAGCCTCCCCGCCCCGGCCCGTTGCTCAACCGTCCCGCAAGGGGCATTCGAAGCCAGCAGCGAGGGCGCCTATTGTAACCCGTGGTCCGAAGAAACCTGGCAGGTCACCTCGCATGAACTTGTGCTGTCTGATGCCCACCTATGGTCGCCCAACGCTCGTCCAAAATGCGATTGCGTGTTTCTTGGCGCAGGATTATCCGGCCGAACGGCGCCGGTTGCTGATCCTGGATGATGCCGGGCAAATTACGCCCCAGGACGGCGACGGCTGGTCTTTACGCGCGACCTCGGTTCGCATGCCAACGTTGGTTGCGAAATATGCGATACTTGAAGCGGTCGACGCGGGTTGGGCCGATGCCTTCGTCATCTGGGATGATGACGATATCTACTTGCCTTGGCACCTCGCAGCGCACGCCACGGTGCTGCAGCACGCCCAATGGTCGCATCCGAAAATGGTGTGGTCGCTTTATGGTGGTGGGCCAAAACTTGAGCCGGCTGCTGGCCGATTCTGGGCTTCGGCTGCGGTGCGCCGAGATCTGCACTGCCGGATTCAGGGATTCATCCCCTCGGCCCGTGCGGACTTCGACCAAGCGCACTTGTCCGCTTGGCGAAAGTATGGCGCGGAGCCGGGCCGCCCGGAGCCCCCTTCTTACGTGTACGGCTGGGGTCGGGCCAAGCATGTTTCATCGTTGATAACGAGGCCAGACGACACGCACTGGTACAGCCGCTACCAAATGACAGAGTTGGGCCGGGTTGAGCGGCTCGTCCCCACGATGGACGCACAGACGCTGGCGATCTATGAGGCGTTGGCCGCGCCCGTACGCGCATCATAAAATCGCGCCGGGCAATCCAAGGACGAAGAATAATTACTGCTTGGCTCAAATTGATGAATCGTGCGCGCCGACGAGGTGATCGAATCACGTCGAGTGATATCGTCTTTGTCGAACTCGCTGGGTCGGTCGGATCGGCCGTCGCCCATCTCAAGGACGCAAGAGCGTCGGCATGTTCGTCGCCGGTCAGCTCAGCATAGTTTGGCTTCGACCGGACGCGGTGAAGTGTGGGCTCGAGGTCGGCGGGTCCCAGCCGATCCATGGTCTCGGCCCAACCCCACCAAGCGATGTCGCCGTCGTCGATCAGGCCATCGCGCTCGATCCGCCGCGGAAACTCCTCCCATCGCTCAGCGGAGAAGCGCCGTTCCACTTTGATCGCGTGGCGCCGGTCGTCGCCGAAGTCGAAGGTATAGAAGGTAAGAGCTTTCTACCGCAGCCCCTCCCGCCCCTTGTCGCCGCCGGCCATGCCGGCTGTCGTGATCGACAAAAAGATCGCCGAAGTCGTTGGCCGCGCCAAGTGCGCTTGCGAGTTCATACGGCGCCTGCATTGCTGCTGTGTTGCCTTGCCGGCACAATGAGTGCACGCCGGCAACTTCTTCTGCAGTGGGTCATGAGCGACGATTGATCGATGTTCACTGTTGGTCTGGTTGACCCCCAGCTGCTGTCGGATTGCTGCAGCGCCGCGAACCGTCGCTGAGTGCAGGAGCGATCGAGCCCCCATTGGGCGCGGACGCGAGCCAGATCCTCTGGGCGCGCGCCGGGCTCGGCCATCAGTGTTACCAGATCGCCGGTGCCTTCTCCTGGACCCCCTCCCGCTACTCCTTGAGCTTGATGTCTTCCCACGGATAGGCGTAGCCCGTGGTGATGGTCGGGAACACGTCCTGCCATTTCTGCGCCGCGACGCGCGGGCCGATGGCGTTCATGAAGGCGTGGCGGAAAACCGGCACCAGATAGTAGTTTTCCATGATGGCGCGCTGCACCTCCTCGGCCAGCTGCTTGCGCTCCGCAAGGTCGATCGATGCCTGGTAGCGGGCGAGCTTGGCGTCGAGCTCCGGCACGCACACGCGGTCGGCGGCGTTGAAGCCGCCGCACTTGAAAAACGACTCGTACCAGTTGGTCCATGTCCCGCCGATGCGCGACCCTTGCATGATCATCTGCACGCCCGGCCATTGCTGCTTGCCGGCCTGGGTTCGCTGCAGGAAGACGCCGCGTTCCATGACCTGCAGCTTGGCGCGGACGCCGATCGCCTGCAGTTGCGCCACCACGCGCTCGCCGCGCGAATAGAACGGCGCCAGCGGCGTCAGCCAGTCGACGGTGAAGCCGTTGGGGTGACCGGCCTCGCGCATGAGCTGGCGCGCCTTCTCCAGATTGAACTCCAGCTCCGGCCACTCCAGACCATACTGCACATCGTTGTTGATCCAGTTGCCGCTGACCTTGCCGAGCCCACCCGACTCCGCGTCGTTGATCGCCGCCCGGTTTATCGCCAGGCTTATCGCCTGCCGCACCCGCTTGTCGTGGAACGGGCTCTTCGGGTCCTGGAAGCCGACGAACTCGAGCCAGAAGCTGCCCGACAACACCGGCGCCAGCATCAGCTTGGGATTCTTTTTCACGCGGTCGATCAGCTCGCCCGGCAGGCCGTAGATGATGTCCGCCTCGCCACGCTCCAGCATGGCAAGCCGGGTCGCCGCCTCCGGCACCGAGACCATGGTCAGGCTCTTGGCGTGCACGGGCCGGTAATAGTGCTCGAAGGCCTCGAACTGGATCTTCACGCCCGCCTCGATCGAGGCCACCTTGTAGGGACCGGCGCCAATCGGCTTGCGCTTGAATCCGTCCGGGCCGACCTGCTGGTAAT
>ORMF010895737.1_pt1 | contig 21311 bp, 22 predicted proteins | sample 1779871 | NCBI WGS metagenome assembly ORMF01 (sample SAMEA104232316, study PRJEB22302) | groundwater metagenome | biome: forest; feature: aquifer; material: groundwater | place: USA | collected 2011-08-07 | depth 5.4 m | reverse complement strand
CGCCGACGATCTGCGCGCGCATCTCGCGTTTGTCGCCGAGCGCAACGCTGATCGCAGGGAGCTGGCGCAGGGAGATTCGCCCCGACTCGCCGGCGACCACGTGATTGTTGGTGAGGATGTAGCCGTCGGCGCTGACGATCACTCCGGAACCGAGACTGCGGTCGATGTCGCGCTGCGGACCGTACAGGTCGCTGTCGTCGCCGAAGAAGTAACGGAAGAAGGGGTCGTTGGAGAACGGCGAATTCTGCCTGGCGATGACCTGCGTTGACGAGATGTTCGCGACGACGGGAACCGTGCGGGCGGCCACCACGGTGAAGTCCGGCAAGCTTCCCGCGACCGGGCCTGGAGTGACGATGGCAGGGCGCGCGGTTTGCAGCGGTTCCGCAGCGGCCGCAGCGGGCGCGTCGGTGGCGGCGCGAGTGCGGTCGGTCAGCACGAGGCCGGCCAGGAATCCGCAACCAAGAATCAGGACCGCGAAGATCAGAGACCGCGCTCTCATAGGTCAGGACACTCGAATGCGGCGCGCGCTCCCTTCGGCAGCCTTCGGACAGATGACCATGAGGACGCCGTCGCGCAGGTCTGCCGTGATGTGATCGGTGTCGACGGGTAAGGGCAGCTGGAACGTGCGGCTGAATTCGCCGTGCCCGCGCTCGACGCGGTGGTATTGCTCGCAGGGGATGCCGCTTTCGCGGCGTACGCCTGAGAGCTGTAGCCTGCCGTCGCTCACCTGGATCTGAATGTCGTCACGCCGCAGTCCGGGCAGCTCCGCCGTGATGACGTACGCGTCGGCGGTCTCGTGAACATCGATTGGAGGAACCCAGCCCCCGGGACCAGGCGCGAAACGGTCGAGACGTTGCTGGATGGCCAGCAGATCGCGAATCGGATCCCACCGCGCAAACGCCACGATCGGCATCCTAGCATAGCCAGGGGATTATGCACTACTTGACACCTAGTCCCCTCTGGCCGTACTGTCGGAACCGACAGGCCGGCGTAGCGTCATTAGAGCTAGGAGTGTGCCTCGTGGCAGTCCTAGCTCTATTCCTCGTATTCGTAGTCTGGGTCGTCCACTTTCACGAACCGTTGAAGTTGTGGGTCGAAACGGCGACAGAAGAACGTGCGCCGCAGATGGGTCAGGTTGTCTCGGTATTTAACAACTCCAACCAAATAGATCGATTTCGTACCGGTTCCACGTTCGTGCAGCGCACGGTATTCGGACAGATCCATCTCCGCAGTCGTCGGCAAGTCCAATTGCAGAATCTCGCCGGAATTGAGGGTCTTGTCGATGGGGTGTTCACCTACAATCGCCGCAAGTGCCGGATTCTCCATCGGCAATCGGTCTTCAATAATCCACGTCGCGTACGCCTTCAGGATCATGGCTGGCCCGTAGCCTGTGTTCGTGACCCACGCCTTACCGTCCTTAATCGACGTGGCAAAAGCCAGATCGATGGTGACGTTTCGGACGGTCAACCGTGCACGGTGAGTCATATTGAGCGCTTGATAGGTCAGGTCTGTGCTGCGTCTATTGATGGCGGTATTCTCGTCAGCAGTCGTCAATTGGGCTCGCATGGCAGCCAACTGACCGTCCATCGCGTCCGCTTGCCGCTTGATCGAGAGCCATTGGAGTATGCCCACGAGCGCTATAACGGCCGTCAGCGCGACGATGAACCAATTAGCCAGCCCGCCGCCGCCGCCATCGTTGTTGGCGGTGTTGGGGCGTGGTTCGGCTTGTCGTGGCTCGGTGGGAGGCTGGTTAACCGTAACAACTACCGAAGTGCCGGATTCACCGCCCTGGTTGGCGGTTGGCTGATTTTGGTTGGCTCCCTGTGCTGGTTGGCCGCCAGCTTGTGAGCTAGCGGCCTGACTTGCCCTTGATGGTTGCTGGCCGTTTCTTACCTGCGCCGTAGTGGGGATGGGTTTTAGGGTGATAGTTAGCGCAAGGGCGGCAATAGAAATGAGTAATTTTCTGAGCATATTTCGTCTTAGCCATGACGGTGTTTCCCCAGTGGTAGACGACGCTGGAACACGCGACGGGGAGACGTATGCAGAGGCAGCGGCCCCTTCCGATGCCTCAGCAGGATGCTACGGCTGCGCCGAACAAATCGGGATTCTTCCGGTTGTTGAACCGGAACACGAACTCGTTCAGGTAGAGCGGCAGGTACTTGCGGCTGACGTTGTGATACGTGCCGAGCACGCCGCGCTTGAGCAGGCTCCAGAACGATTCCATGCTGTTGGTGTGGACCGAGCCACGGACGTACTCGCCCTTGACGTGGTTCACGACGCGATGCCGGTAACCCTCATCGGCAAGGTTCTGGTAACTCGACCACTCATCGGTTGCCAGCAGCGTCACCTTGTTGCTGACGGCCTGACGGACGAACTTCGTGAGCGTCTTTTCGTCGGTGCCTTCGATGATTTGGCAGGTCACGTTGCCCTTGCGCGAAATCGCGCCAATCACGCCCGTCTTGTGCGTTCTCAGGCCGCCCTTGCCGCCGGATTTCTTGTCCCAGTGGCGATTGCGATCCTTGCCGCCAATGAACGTCTCATCGACTTCCACGACGCCCATCAGGCGAACGAACTCCGGGTCAGCAAGGCCAGCGCGCAGCCGGTGCGCGATGTACCACGCCGTGCGATAGGAGCCGGTGCCGATCATCCGGTGAATCTGCAAGGCGCTCATCCCCTTCTTGGATTGGAGCATCAGGTACAGCACCTTGAACCACGTCAGGAGAGGGTAGTTGGTGTTCTCGAACACCGTGCCGACGTACAGCGAGAACCGGTAGCCGGTTTTCGTGCGCTTGATGCACGCTTCCGACTTGCACAGCCAGTTAAAGGGCCGCGCTTTCAGGGTGTAAACCTTCGTATTTCCGCACTTTGGGCAGACCGGGCCTTTCGGCCAGCGGCGCATCGTCAAATATGTGCGCGCAGCCGTCTCGTCTGGGAACATTCGGTCAAATTCCTTGAATGTTTTAGGGGAATCGGTTGCGGTTGCCATGAACAGCAGAGTACTCGTAAACAGGTGTCGGTGTCAAGTAGTGCATAATCCCCCATAGCCATTCGGTATGCTACGATCCTGAGTTTACAGTTGTCAGTGTGGCGCGGGCCCTTGTCCGCCGTCGCCTCCGGCTTCGGCGAGACCTCGCCGTAGCGCGAAGCGCGGAGGCGGGCGGCCCGCCAACCTATTTATGGCCTCGATAAACGCGACGCGTCTCAAGAAAGGCATGCTGGTGAAGATCGATCAGGATCTGTTCCGGGTCCTCGAGCTTCAACATGTCACGCCAGGCAACCTCCGCGGATTCGTCCGGGTGAAGTTCCGGAACATCCGCAGCGGAAATCTGTCTGATCAGAAGCTGCGATCGGAGGACACGCTCGATCGCGCGACGCTCGACGAGCGCGAGATGCAGTACCTCTACCAGGACGGCGACGACTACTACTTCATGGACACGACGTCCTACGAACAGATTCACATCTCGAGCGAGGCGCTCGGCGACTCGACGAACTACCTGAAGCCCGAGATGACGATCAAGGTGGAGTTCTATGGCACCGAGCCGGTTGGGATCGAGCTGCCGCCGCAGGTCGATCTCAAGGTGCTCGACACTGCGCCGGGGATCAAGGGGGCGACCGCGAACAACCAGATCAAGCCGGCGACGCTCGAGACCGGCCTGGTCGTCAACGTGCCGCCGTTCGTCAACACCGGCGACACGGTGAAGGTCAACACCGAGACCGGCGAATATCTGTCGCGCGCCTGAGTGTAACCACGAAGGTCACGAACGTCACGAAGGTCGCGAAAAACCTCTAAGCTGTTTCGTGTGCTTCGAGCTCTTTCGTGACCATCGTGGTTGAGACATATGGATGTAGTTCGGCATCAACCCAATCAGGGCTGGATCGAAGTCATCGTTGGCAGCATGTTCAGCGGGAAGAGCGAAGAGCTGATCCGCCGGCTGCGCCGCGCCCAGATCGCGCGCCAGAAAGTCCAGATCTTCAAGCCGACCGTCGACTCCCGGTACGCGGACGACCACATCGTGTCGCACAGCGAGATGCGGATTCCGTCACGCGCGGTCAGCAGCTCCCGCGCGCTGCTGGATCTCGTCGAGGCGGATACGGAGGTCGTCGGTATCGACGAAGGGCAGTTCTTCGACCAGGAGCTGCCCGCTGTCTGTAACGAGCTTGCGGATCAGGGTAAGCGCGTCATCGTCGCCGGCCTCGACCAGGACTATCTCGGCAAACCGTTCGAGCCGATGCCCCAGCTGCTGGCGATTGCCGAGTACATCACCAAGACGCTCGCGATCTGCATGGTGTGCGGCAATCCCGCCAACCACACGCAGCGCCTGGTTCTGAGCGGTGACCGCGTGCTGCTCGGCGCGCAGGGCACTTACGAGGCGCGCTGCCGCGTCTGCTTCGATCCGACGCTTGAGCGAGAAGATCCCAAATCGCCGATCACGAGATCCAAATCACAAATCACAAATCACAAATCGCAAATCCCGAATCCCAAATCCCAAAAAATCTGAGACCCATGGGGCTGCAGGATCTCATTCAGCGCGTCCTCTTCTTCTTCGGCGTCGGCTTTTTCATCGCCAACGTCCTCATCCTTGCGGATCTCGTGCGCTTCCGAATTCGGAAGAGGTCGGCGCTGCTGGTGTGGCAGGGTGAGAAGCCGCGGTTCTACGGGTTCAGCCTCGCGCTTGGCGTCATGCTCGGACTGCTCTTCGTCTTCAAGCTGTTCGTGCAGCATCGTCCGCTCAATACCCTGCTCGGTGAGTCGATGATGTTCGTGTATTACGGCTATGCGCTTCCGCTCAGCACCCGTATCGCGCGGGGGTTCTACAAGGACGGAATCTGGTCGGACAGCGGGTTCATGAGGTGGGCCCAGATCTCGGCGGTCTCCTGGAAGGAGGAGGGGTCGGTGACGCTGATCCTCATTTCCCATTTCCGGAACATCGCGAAACGGCTCGAAGTGCCTGGAACCCTGTACGGCCAGGCCCGGCGGCTCCTCCGGGACCAGGTGAAGACCCACGCCATCCACATCGGGGGGGCGGGGCTCGATCTGGGCAGTAGGGATGAAGCCGACGCTGTTTAGGTTCAATGGGTTCGGTCGGTTCGGTGGGTTCAGAAGGTCCTGTTCTGAACCGTTTGAACCCCTGAACTGGACCCTCTGAACCTTCTGAACCATTGAACCCCCTGAACCGATAAGATTCCCCGTATGCCTCCTCGCCCGACTTGGAAAGGCTTTCTCAAGGTCAGCCTGGTCAACATCCCGGTGAAGGTCTTCCCGGCGACCGAATCGGCTGATGCCATCTCCTTCAACCAGCTCCACGCCGAATGCCAGACGCGCATCCAGCAGAAGCGGTGGTGCTCCCACTGCGAGCGCGAGGTGCCGAACACCGAGCTGGTGAAGGGCTACGAGTTCGAGAAGGGACGCTACGTCATCGTCAACGACGAAGACATCCAGAAAGTCCGGGTGGAATCGACGCGCGTGATCAACCTCGTGCAGTTCGCAGACGACTCGGAGATCGATCCGATCTACGTGGACCGCGCGTACTACCTTGCGCCGGACGGTCCGATGGCCTCCGAGGCGTTCGCTGTCATGCGCGAAGGGATGGCGGGCAAAGCCGGTATCGGCAAGATGGCGCTTTACGGCCGTGAGTACCTGGTGGCAATCCGGCCGAAGAAGAAGGGCCTCGTGATGTACACGCTGCACCACGACGCCGAGATCCGCAACATCGATCAGATCGAGGAGCTGAACTCCGTCCCCACCAAGGTGAATCCAGCCGAGATGAAGCTCGCCAAGCAGGTCATCGCGACCTTCGACGCTGAGCTGAACCTGAAGGACTACAAGGACGAGTACAAGGAAGGCCTGCGGAGGATCATCGACGCGAAGATCGCGGGCGAAGAGATCGTCGCGCCCGAGGTGGAGGAACCCGCCCGCGTCGTCGACCTGATGGAAGCGCTGAAACGCAGCCTTGATTCCGTCAGCCACGACAAGAAGAAGCCCGCCAAGGCGGACTTGAAGAAAGCGGTGGCCACGGTAAAGCCGATCAAGGGCGCGGCCAACGGAGCAAAGAAGCGAAAAGCGTCGTAAGAACTACATCCACTCCCACAATCCCAGCCCCTGCGCCGTCGGGTCGTGGATCCAGTCTGGCGGTGTGAGCCACACGAACGCCAGGATCGCCATCACCCACAGGTCATAGGGTAGCGTCGTCCGTTCATCGGTCCAGAAGAATGCGCGCCAGAAGACCAGGCTGAGCGGATTCGATCCACGCGGAACCGGCTTGGCATTGAGCGCCAGATAGGTGTAGTGGATCCGGTTGATGACCGACACGATCGACAGGATCAGGATCACCCACAGCACGGCGGCCATGCGGTTGGTAAACGCGCCGATCATGAACAACACGATCCGCTCGGGCCGCTCCATGAATCCGACCTTACACTTGTCGATGAGCGACTCGGCGCGCGCGCGCGCGTAGCTCGTCATGATCGAAAACATCATGGCCAGCGAGGTGATCATCACGTAGTCGGTGCGACGAAGGCTCGCGTAGAGATAGATCAATCCGAGGAAGAGCGCGATGTCGGAGAACCGGTCGAGCGTCGAATCCCAGAACGCCCCGAACTGTGAAACCGTGTTGGTCAGCTGCGCGACCTTGCCGTCGATGAAGTCGAAGATGTTTGCGACGATCATGATGAGGCCGGCGAGCATGAAGCGGTCGAAGCCGAGGGCACAAGCGGCGGCCACGTTGATCAGGACGCCAATGAGCGTGAGCGTGTTCGGGTGGATGCGCAGCCTCACGCAGGCGTTGATGATGGCCCGCAGCGGGAACATGGACATCTTCCCGATGAATCCCGTAAACGTCATTCGTTGGTTATAATCGAGGGTTGTCGAGTCCGGGAGCAAACTCGCCATAGTAGCCCATGCCCATCCAGGACCTCAAGGAACAGATCACGCGGTTGCCCGAGCAGCCCGGCGTGTATCTCTGGATGAACCGAGCTGGCGAGACGATCTACGTCGGCAAGGCGCGCGCGCTGCGCGATCGCGTGCGCAGCTACATGGCGGCCGCGGGGTTGAGCCCTCGCCACGAAGCGCTCCTCGAGGAGATTGCCGCTGTTGAAGTGATCCTCACCGACTCGGTGATGGAAGCGCTCGCGCTCGAGAACCACCTGATCAAGCAGCGCTCACCGAAGTACAACATCTTGCTGCGCGACGACAAGAACTACCCGTACCTGCAGCTCACGACGAGCGAGGCGTTTCCGCGCGTCCTCGTGGCGCGACACGTGGAGCGCGACGGCGATTTCTACGCGGGACCGTTTCTTCCGGCGAAGCTCGCCCGCCGCACGATGGGGCTGACGCATCGTCTGTTCGGCATCCGCTCCTGCAACGAAGTGATCACGGGGCGGCGCGGGCGCCCGTGTCTCGAATACGACATCAAGCGCTGCATCGCGCCCTGCGTGGCGGAGATTTGCAGCGAGGAACAGTACGGAGTGGCAGTGGCCAGCACGCGGCTGCTCCTCGAAGGGCGGAACGACGAATTGATTGCAACGCTGCGCGAACGCATGGTGGACGCGTCCGAGCAGCAGCGGTTCGAGGAGGCCGCGCAGCTGCGCGACTCGTTGCGCACGGTCCAGATCCTCCGTGACCGCCAGCAGAAGGTCGCCACTGTACAGCTCGGCGACCGCGACGTGTTCGGGCTGAAGGTCGGCCCGAGCGGCGGCGCAATCCAGGTGTTCGCGATGCGCGGCGGTCGGGTTGTGGAGCGGATGGAGCTGGCGACCGACCCCGGAGGCCTTGCCGTTCGCGACGCGGACGTGCTCCAGGCCGCGGTCCAGCAGTTCTACGAGATGCGCGTGCCGCCGTCCGAAATCGATCTGCCGCTCGACATCGAGGACTGCGACGCGATGGAAGGATGGCTGTCGGAGAAGGCCGGCCGCCGTGTGACGATTCTCGTGCCGCAACGCGGCGACAAGCGCGCGCTGGTCGAGCTCGCGACGCGCAACGCCGAGCTCTCGTACCGCACGCGGTTCAACGAGAACATCGCGGCGCATTTCGACGCGCTCGAAACGCTCCGCTCTGTCCTGGAGCTGACTGCGGTTCCGCGCCGGATCGAGTGTTTCGACATCTCGACGATCCAGGGACGCGAGACGGTGGCGTCGATGGTCGTCTGTGAAGACGGGCGGATGAAGAAGGCTGAGTACAGGAAGTTCCGGATTAAGAGCTCGCTAAACCCCAAATCCCAAATCCCGAATCCCAAATCCCAAGGCCGCGCTGATCCCGGATCCAGGATCCCCGATCCCCGATCCCCGGTCCCTGATCCCGACCGGTTCGGATCAGACGATTTCGCGGCGATGCGCGAGGTCGTGCAGCGTCGCTACCGGAAGATCCTCGAAGACGGCGGTCCATTTCCGGACCTGATTCTCATTGACGGCGGCAAGGGTCAGCTCTCAGCCGCGTACGAGGCGCTCGAGGTTATCGGGTTGAGTAATCTGGTGGCCGTGGGCATCGCCAAGAAAGAGGAAGTGCTTTTTACGCGCGACCGGCAGGAACCGATTGTTCTGGCGGAAGACGATCCCGCGCTCCTCCTCATCGAGCGCATCCGCGACGAAGCGCACCGCTTCGCGGTGACCTTCCATCGCAAGGCGAGGACGATGCGCGATCTGCGATCGGCGCTCGACGATGTACCGGGAATCGGGCCGCGGCGTCGGCGGGCACTGCTGACGGCATTCGGCAGCCTGGCGGGTGTCCGGCGGGCGACTCGCGAGGAGCTCGATGCCGTCGTTGGTCCGAAAACCGCGGCAGCGGTGCTCGATTATTTCGCGAAGTCCGCCTGACTGAAGAAGGCCGCGACGAACCGGTCGTGTCCGGCTTCAGCCGGACCGCCTGAGCTGAACGGCTTTGAGCCGATACCGCTTGTCAGCGCACAGATCGAGAAATCCTTCCTGAAGCAGTTGCAAGAAGATCTCGCAACACTCCTGGTCCCCGAGGTGAAAGAGGCGTTGCGCCTGCGGCACCGTTGGAGACAGGCCGCGCAGGTCGCTGAACTCGCGGCGGACACGCTCGACAAGCTTCTGATCGGCGGGCGGGAACGCCGGCGGCCGCCGCAGTGCGCGCACGCGAAGCGGAGTGAGCGGGACTGGCAGCCTTCGCTGCGGGAAGGAGAGTGTCTTGCGCGAGGTGGCCGTCATAACGCGAACGCCCCCAGTTCGCCGTCGTGAGAAACACAGTGCGGCGACGCCAGAACGATACGCCTGTCGGGGCGACGGAGCAACACGCAGCCGCCCCGCACCATAGCTGAGCAGGCGTTCGGCTTCCTCCGACGCGTGCCTGCTCGCGCGGCACGTCATGCCCGCGGCCTCACTGACATCGTGATCTGGTTGATCTGGCGACGCGATTGCCCTGTGCTGCGCGGGAGCACGGCATGGACGTCCTTCGCTCACACGGACTTCATCTCGCCGCGCGCGCCGTCCTGACGATGCTTGGCGCATTGCTCCTCTGGTTGGCGCCGGCGTCGGTCGCCGGCCTGGTCGTGATGCTGATCGGCCTCATTTGCGCGGTCAGCGGGGTGTCGGCGGGCGATTTCGTGCCCGACGCGGTCGATGCGCTGAGCCAGCGTTTCGGGGGCGCACCGACTCGACGCGCATCCTAACCCCGTCTTCGCCTTGGAGAACCCAAGCCTCTTCTAGTACGCTGACTCGTCCGCAGAGGCCTACCTTCCGCCCTACATGCTGCCCAACATCGACCTCGTCCAGGTTTTCATCATCTTCGTGGTTCTTCTTTTTTCCCTTTCAATCCACGAGGCCGCGCATGCGTGGACCGCCGATCACCTCGGCGACCCGACCGCGCGCCTACTCGGACGGATCTCGCTCAACCCTGCCGTTCACGTCGATCCGATTGGGACGATCGTTTTTCCGCTGATCGCGCTGCTCACGAACGTCAATTTCTTGCTTGGCTGGGCCAAGCCGGTGCCGGTGAACATCACGCGCCTTCGCGGCAACTGGAAGCGCAAGTACATGCTGATCGCGGCGGCGGGGCCCGCCAGCAACGTGGTGCTCGCCGTGATCGCGTCAGCCGTCCTCCATTTGCTGCCGGCAACCACGCTCGAGCCGACGGCCGAGGCGGCGCTCGCACCCCTCATCCGATTCCTTGACGTTGCGGTCGGCCTGAATGTGCTGCTCGCGGTGTTCAACATGGTGCCGGTGCCACCACTCGACGGCGGGAATGTCCTGGCGGGGCTTCTCCAGGGGCCGGTCGCCGAGATGTACGATCGCCTCCGGCCGTACGGCTTCGTCATTCTCTACGCCTTGATGTTCACCGGCGTCTTGGGGACGATCATCTCGCCTCCCGCGCGGTTCCTGCTGTACTGGCTTCGCTGATCGCATGAACAAACCTCGCGTCGTAAGCGGCATGAGGCCCACGGGAAAGCTGCACCTGGGCCATCTGGTGGGCGCCCTCGATAACTGGGTGGCGCTGCAAGAGCAGTACGACTGCTTTTATTTCGTCGCCGACTGGCACGCGCTGACGAGCGAATACGCCAATACGTCGGGTATCACGGCTCACGCGATGGACAACATTGCCGACTGGCTGGCCGCCGGCATTGATCCGGAGCGCAGCGCGATTTTCATCCAGTCGCTCGTACCCGAGCACGCCGAGCTGTTTCTCCTGCTCTCGATGGTCATCCCGATTCCGTGGCTCGAGCGCGTGCCGACCTACAAGGAACAGCAGGAGCAGCTGTCGGAGAAAGATCTTTCAACGGTCGGCTTCCTCAGCTATCCGCTGCTGCAGACGGCGGACGTCATCATCTATGACGGCAAGTTCGTGCCGGTCGGCGAGGATCAGGTCGCACACCTGGAGCTCTCGCGCGAGGTCGTGCGCCGCTTCCATCAGTTCTACGGCGGGATCTTCGTCGAACCGCAGCCGCTGCTGACGCCGGTGCCGCGCCTGCCGGGGCTCGACAACCGGAAGATGAGCAAGAGCTACGGCAATACCATCGACCTCACGGATGATGCGGACGCGGTGACGAAGAAGGTGCGGCAGATGTACACGGATCCAAAGCGGATCCGCGCAGACATCCCGGGGACGGTCGAAGGCAATCCGGTGTTCATGTACCATGACACGTTCAACGCCAACACGGCCGAGGTCGACGATCTGAAGGCACGCTACCGCGCCGGCAAAGTCGGCGACGTCGAGGTCAAGACCAAGCTGGCGGCTGCGATGAACGTGATGCTGGAGCCGATGCGCGAGCGGCGGCGGGCGGTGATGGCCAAGCCCGATCGCATCCGCGAGATCGCGGTCGAAGGGTCGCGAAAAGCGCGCGTGATCGCGCAGGCCACGATGGAGCGCGTCCGCGACGCGGTCAAGCTACGCTACTAGCCACTGCGGCCACAAAGACGAATTAGCCACCAAGAACACGAAGGTCACAATGGTTTTGATCTCGGCTTCGTGATTCTTTGTGCTCTGCCTATAGCGTCCTTTGTGACCTTTGTGGCTAAATCGTCTTTGTGGTTTCGTGGACGGCCCTATGGCAGAGACTGACTTCGAATCCTCACCCGACGCGTACCAGGTCAAGCTCGATTCGTTCGAGGGGCCGCTCGACCTGCTGATTCACCTCATTCGCAAGAACGAGGTGAACGTCTACGACATCCCGATCGCGCTCATCACCGAGCAGTACCTCGGGTTCATCACCCTGATGCAGGAGCTGAACCTCGACGTCGCCGGGGAATTCCTCGTGATGGCGGCGACGCTCATTCATATCAAGTCACGCACGCTGCTGCCGCGCCCCGATCCGTCGCAGGACGACACGGGGCTCGAGGAAGATCCGCGCGAGGCGCTCGTGCGGCGCCTCCTGGAGCATCAGAAATACAAGGCAGCCGCGGAGCTGCTGCACGACCGCGAGACGGTGCGCAGCGCGCAGTTCATGCGCCCGGACGCGCGCGTCGTGGAGGCGGCGGGAGACGAGTACGAGCCCGAGCTCGAGGTCGATCTCTTCAGCCTGCTCGCGGCGTTCAAGGGCGTGCTCGAGCGGGCGAATCGACGTCCGCACATGGTGCTGCCGCCCGAGCAGATCTCGATCGAGGGGCGTATCGACCAGCTCCTCCACCGGCTGTCGGAAACAGAGGCCTGCGGCTTCGAGGATCTGTTCGCGGATGGCGACGGCTCCAGGCCGTTCATGATCGTGACGTTCCTGGCCCTGCTGGAAATGATCCGCCTCAAGCTCATTCGCGTGTTCCAGTCGGGCGGGTTCGGCCCGATCCGCGTCTACAAGCGGGTGAGGCCTGCGGACGCGCCACACCCGATTGGTGATCCTCAAAATCCATGATGCCCAACTCCCAACTCCCAACTCCCAACTCCCAAGTCCCGACTCCCAACTCCGAAGGCGAAGGCGTAGCCACCGACCGGCCGCGCGTATCGGCCGAGCTCAAGGCGATCGTCGAAGCGCTCATCTTCGCGTCCCCCGAGCCGCTGACGCCGAAGATGCTCTTCAAGCTGCTCGCCGACGAGCCGAAGGAGGACGTCACCGCCACGATCGCTGCGCTCAAAGCGGACTACGAGTCGCGTCCAGGCCTCCAGTTTGTCGAAGTGGCAGGGGGCTACCAGATCGTCACGCGTTCGGAGCTGCACGAGTGGGTGCGCCGCCTGTTCCATGAGCGCTCGACACAGAAGCTGACAGTGCAGGGACTGGAAACGCTGGCGGTCATTGCCTACAAGCAGCCGATCACCGCGCTCGAGGTCGGCGAGATCCGCGGTGTGAACACGTCGGGCGTGCTGTCCACGCTGCTCGAGCGGCACCTGATCAAGATCGTCGGCCGCAAGAACGTCGTCGGCCGTCCGTTCCTTTATTCGACCACGAAGGAATTCCTGATTCGATTCGGGCTGAATGACCTTGGCGATCTACCGAAGATCGAGGACATGGCCGAAGCGCTCGGCTTCGATCCGCCCGCGCGCCTCATCGAGCAGACGCCTCCGGACGAGATGCTCCCGCTCGGTGATGACGAAAACGAAAGCTGACCTCAGTCGCGCTTCTCCTTTGTGTCGGGCTTTCTTCCGGGCTTCGGCGCTTCCCACGCAGCCGACTGCCTGAGCATTCGTAACTCCTGCGGGGTCAGCTCGCGCCACGATCCCGGCCTGAGCCCTCGATCACTCAGCGGCCCGATCCCGACCCGTATCAGCTTCCGCACCGGATGCCCGACCGCTTCGCACATGCGGCGGACCTGGCGGTTGCGCCCTTCGCGAATGGTGATCGCCAGCACCCCTTCGCGGTCGGTGCGCCCTTTGTTCAGCAGCGAGACGTCAGCCGGCAGCGTCCGCCGTCCATCGAGCGGGATGCCGCGGCGGAGCCGATCGATGGCATCGGTATCCGGCATGCCGGCCACGCGCGCCTCGTAGGTGCGCTCGACACCGTGCCGGGGGTGCGTCAGCCTTGCGGCAAGGTCGCCGTCGTTGGTGAGGAGTAGCAGCCCTTCGGTGTCGTAATCGAGCCGCCCTACCGGGTACACATACTCTCTGACGCCCACGAGCAGATCGATGACGGTCCGCCGTCGCTCCGGATCCGATCGCGTCGTGACGAAGCCTGCGGGTTTGTAAAGGAGGATGTAGCGAAGCCGCGCGGTCGCCTTGATCCGCCGGCCATCGACGCGGATGTCGTCCTGCGCGGGGTCGGCTTTGGTACCCATCTCGCTGACCGTCGCTCCATTGACGGTCACGCGCCCTTCGGCGATCAGCTTCTCGGCGGCACGGCGCGACGCGATCCCCGCTTGCGAAATGATCTTCTGGAGCCGCTGCCCCTTGCGTCCGTCGTCGGATCCCCGATCCCGGATCCCGGATCCCTTCGCGTTCTTATCTCTTGAGGACATTCGCCCAGAATGACACGAGTTTCCACGTCTCGGTAACCGCGGCCGTGCGATCGATCTCCGCGTGCGTGATGAGCTCGCTCAGCAGAAGGTGCACGTCGACGTTCCTCTCGCGAAGATAGTTCCCGAGGAGCACCGATTCCACCGGCGGAATCACGACGTCTTCTGACCCGTGCAGCAGGAAGACCGGTGCCGTGGGAAGATCCGTCGCGCGATCGGCCGACAGCGTGGGCGAGTCTGCGCCCAGCGCGTCGAGATAGGGCACGACCGCCGGGCCGAGCTTCGCCACGTTGCGATCGTTGACGTAAGTCATGTAGGTCGCCGCGGGTTCCGGCAGCGTCTTCACGTAGTCGCGAGCCTTCTGGAACGTGGCGTTTGCCTGGTTCATGTCGACCAGTGTCAGCTGCGAAGCGAAGAGAAATGTCTCAACCCCCTTGCGCAGCGGTGCAACCTGGTCGGCTGGGACGATGCCCTGATCGGCGAGGCCGTAAAGGATGACCGCCACGCCGTAGTCGTGCGGCGGGTGCGTCTCCACGCCAGGCACCTGCGCCTCCTCGCCGGTGGCGAGGTACCGCATCACGCGCGGCAGATCGGCGTGACCACCGAAGGAGAGTACGTACGCCAGCTTGTCGCGAATCGAGGGGCGTCCCGCGGCGACGACTGAAAGCCCGCCGGCAAAGCTGATTCCGATGAGGCCGATGCGCCCGTCGGGCACCAGGTCGGGCCGCTTCGACATCCAGATCACCACGTCCTCGATCACGTCGGTCGAACGCGGGGTCAGCTGATACCGCTGAAGGTCCGGCAGCGCCATCGTCATCACCATAACCCCGCTGCCGGCGAGATCCTTGGCCAATGCCGTGAGACGCGGCTCGTCGATCCCCATCGAATGAATTCCCGGGACGAGCAGCACCGTGCGTGAAAACCCGCTGTCGGGCCGGTAGAACTGCCCCGCAACCTCGCCCTGGCGCGTCGGCACCGTGTGGCGTGGCAGCACCGTGACCGCATGCGCGTGATCATTTGCGAACCCTTCGACGCGTCCGCCGAGGTGGGCCGCGCGAACAAACAACGACGCTGCTCGCAAGTAGGGTGCGGCGACGTACCCGAGCACCGCCACCATCAGGAGGATCGCGGCGGGCACGCGCCATCTGTTCCCCGACGCCATACGGGTCATGTTACCAGCCGTACGCAGCAACCGCGTACTTCGGCCAACGCGAGGCGTCAACGGTTCTGCATCATGGGAAACAAAGATCGATGAACGCCGGGCGATTTTCAAAGCGACCCGAACGAGTCTCGCTGTGGCGCGTGATGGATCGCGACGTGCATTTCAGAGCGGCACGAGGGTCAAAGGAGACCCTCCATGTGTCCACGACCCCTGGCTCCCGTCATCGCCTGTCTCACGCTCGGCGTTGTCGCCGTTGGACTACCCGCAAGCGCGCAGACCAAGACGTATCGCGTGTACGACACGTTCACGGACCCTCAAGAACCACGAAATCTGCAGAATCATCCGCCCGATATTCGTCCCGACAGCACTCAGTGGCGCTGGGCGAACGGCGAGGGCAGGACGCTGGTCACCGATGGCGTCGTGAAGAACTACGAAGGGACGACACGCGAGGCGTGGATGTATTACTCGGAACTCAGAGACGCCTTCGTCGCCGTCGACTTCACGTCCGCGTCCTCGAGTCCGCATGGCGGACTGATGTTCCGGAAAGTCGACTCGAATCAGTACTTCTTGCTCGACGCGAATGGCCCGACGGTGTACCGGTACGACAACGGGTACCTGCAGCACATGGGATCGGGATCGAAAACCGTCCGTGCAGGCGAGAAGCACCGCCTGGGTGTGCGTCTCGAAGGTGCGACGATAGACGTGTTCTTCGACGAAGCGTTCCAGTTCCGCGTGTCCGACTGGACGTATGCGGACGGCGTATGGCACGGCTTCTACTACGACGCGCCCAACGATCCGAACGCGTCGTTCGACAACTTCGAGATCAGCTACCTGGTGCCGAAACCTCCGTGTAGCTACTCCGTCTCTCCGCTCGGGAAAAATATTTCCGCCGACAAGTTCTCGGGCACGGTGACCGTCACGGCGCCGCCTGATTGCGTGTGGAATGCGTGGAGTGAGGCTGATTTCATCAATGTCGTCGATACCGGCGGCAGCGGGTCCGGCACGATCAGGTACAGCGTCGAGAACAGCACGCGACCTGAATCGCGCAGCGGAACCTTCAACGTGGCCGACAGCACGATCACGATCACGCAGGCGGGCGTGACTGCCCCGCCGGCTGCTCCGCCTTCGGGCGGGACGCCCGCACAACCGGGTGAATCCTCACCTTCGCCATCGCCGGTTCCGCCTTCGTCGGGGACAGGGTCGTCAGGGGGCCCTGTCTCTGCCCCTGTCCCGGGCGGGTTGATTGTGTGGAGCGCCAATATTCCGAGCGGCAAGAACGCCAATTCGTGCTGGGGAAATTGCGGCGCGGCATGCAGCGACAAACCAAATCCATGTGGCGGTCCAAGTTACTGGACCAACGCATGGCTCAACCAGCCGCAGTACGTCGACGACAACTATCAGGTACCGTCGTGCTCCGGCGGGACCGTGATCGTGGACGTGTATCGGCGTTATGCCATTACCGGCCGCTGGACCTATCACGGACGCTCGTCCGACGGATGCCGGCTTCACGACAACATCTGCCGCGCATTGGGCGACAGTGCGCTGGGGTTCCTTGGCTGCTTCATCGCCACCGTCGTTCCCGGCAGCGCGTACTGCAGCGGTGCCCGCGACGAGAACTGGTCGTACACGTACGTGCTCGACGGACATTCGCAACAACCCGTCCGGACGATCATCTCGACGCAACCGTGCTACACGGAGCTGTGAGATGACACGCGAGCTGCGTTCAATCGTTCCCGGAATGCTCGTGATCGCCGCCGTGCTTTCTCTCGCCGCCGCGACGAGGGCTCAAACGGCCGAGCCCGGTGTCAGCGTCGCCGTGATCGGCGAGCTCGTCGTGCACGAGCGCGATCTCGATTCATGGTGGCAGACGCATGAGGCTGCTTCGTACGCGAGAGTGCGGCAGGAGTGGTACGACGGGAGGCGGAAAGCGCTCGATGCCATCGTCGCCGAGTACCTCCTGCAGCGCGAGTCGGCGTTGCGGGGTGTGAGTGTCGAGCACTTGCTCGCGGCGGAACTGCCCAAACGAGCGGCGCCCGTGAGCGAGGCTGAGATCCGGCAGATGTACGAGCGGTCGTTGCCGCTTCCAGGCGGCATGACCTTCGATCAGGTGAAGCCGATGGCGACAAGCTATCTGCACCAGCAGCACCTCGACGATGCGCGTGCCCGGTTCGTTGGCGAGCTGCGCGAGTCGGCACATGTGACGATTCGTCTCGAGGCGCCTCGCCAGCCTGTCGCCATTGCGGCCGTCGATCCGGTGAGAGGTCCCGCCTCCGCGCCGATTCAGCTCGTCGAGTTCTCCGACTTCGAATGCCCGTATTGCAAACAGCTCGAGCCCGTTCTGACGCGACTTCGTGACAAATATGGGGACCGGATCCGCCTGGTGTGGAAGGATTTTCCACTGCCGATTCACAGTCAGGCGCGCGGTGCGGCGGAAGCCGCGCGATGCGCCGGTGACCAGGGGCATTTCTGGGAGTATCACGACCTTCTTTTTGCGAACCAGCAATCGCTGGCGCCGGACGGTTTGAAGCGGCATGCCGGCACCATGGAACTCGATCTCGATCGGTTCGCCGCGTGCCTCGATCAGGGCACGCATCGCGCCGAGGTCACCGCCGATCTCGAAGAGGGTACACGCCAAGGCATTGAGGCGACGCCCACCGTCTTCATCAATGGGCGGCCCGTCATCGGAGCGCAGCCGTTCGAAGCCTACGAAAGGATCATCCAGGAGGAGTTGTCTCGTTGATGCTTCACGGGCTCGCTCGCGGCATTCGCCCGCATTTGGGAGTCTCTCCTTGATGCGGGCAGCGCTGATCGCCGCGCTGCTCGCATCGTCGTCGATTGCGCGGGCGCAGAACATCGGGCTTTCGTCGGTTGCGCGGTACGCAGGACGGCTCGTCTGGGGGCAGGACCGGGCGGGCAGCCAGTTGCTGGCCCGCGTCGTCGGTGCCACGAACGCCGAATTGATCGTCACGCTCGGAGGCGTGCCGCGCACTCTTCCTGTCACGGGCATCGTCCGCATCTCGCTTGAAGGCGATTCGCTGACGAGAGGCGCGATCATCGGCGGCGCGATCGGATTCCCGGCCGGCGTTCTCAGCTGCCAGGGATCGGTCACGGAGGATTGCAATGTCTTGGGTCGCGCGGTGCTCGGGGCGGCCATCTGGGGCGCGATCGGAGCCTGGATCGATTCACGTCATCATGGGCGAACGATCATCTATCGAGCCCCGAGATCATGACGAGATCGTGCCCCGAGATCGTGACGAGAAATCGTGACACGCGGCGCGGACCCTGTGGGTCCGCGGGGCTATAACCTGCATGTTAGACTGGCCTGATCACAGGCCAATGAAGAGACTCATCATCGCGATCGACGGCCCGTCGGGCGCAGGCAAGGGCACGATCGCCAGAACGATTGCGCAGGCGTTGAAGTACAGGCACGTCGATACGGGCGCCATGTACCGGGCGGTTGGCTGGAAGGCGCAGCACGACGGGATTCCCCTCGATGACGAAGCGGCGGTGGCCGCGCTCGCCAATCGGTCTCGCATCAACGTCGAAGGCGGGCGCGTGTTGATTGACGATCACGACGTGACGCAGGCGATCCGCACCTCCGAGATCGACAAGGCGGCCGCAGCGGTTGCACGGCTGCCGCGTGTACGCGACGTGCTCGTCTGGCGTCAGCGGGAGATGGGCGGGGAGGGTGGCGTCGTGATGGAAGGACGCGACATCGGGACGGTCGTTTTCCCTGCGGCGGACATCAAGATTTACCTGGATGCTTCGGAGGAGGAGCGCGCGCGGCGGCGGCTCAACGACGCAGCGCACAGTGGCGGACAGGCAGGCGAGGCGGCGGTCGCGGCGTCAATCCACGCGAGGGATCGATCGGACACGACGCGCACCGTATCGCCGCTCACATCAGCGGCCGATGCAGTGCGCATCGACACGACGGGGATGCCTATCGACCAGGTTGTTGACACGGTGATGCGCCTGGTCAATTCGAAGATTGGTGATTGATGATTTGTGATTAGCGATTTGAATCACCAATCACCAATGATCTAGCGGTCGTCGTAGTCTTCCGCTGACGCCGGGTCGAGTTCCCAACGGTGCTTGTCGCGTTTGGCGATCTTCGCCTCGCCCTTCAATTCCTCGTTGTCTTCGTACTGCACGCCAACCGCTTTACCGATGTCGTCGACCACGTCTTGATCCGGCGTCGGGTTGTCGCCCCCGGGCGCTTCGTCGCCGACGCTGTAGGCCGATTCCCAATCCGCGTCGACGTCGCCGGCGGTCAGCGCCGGTCCCGTCTCGGTATGCTCGTCGAGGCGTTTACTCAGCTCCCGCCGCCCGCTGCGCGCCGCCGAGGCGGTACGATTCAGATCCAACGAGGACGGCGGGGTCGGCACGATGTCGTCATCCTGCACCGTGCGCCGGGCGCGGTCGAGGGCGGGCGCCTTGCGCGTCACGATGGTTCTCGCGCGTCGTGCGCTGCTGGCACCTTTGAGGGCACCTGCTTTGTTCGCAACCGGTGCAACGGGTTTGGTCGCGACGGCTTTGCGGGCGACAGGCTTGCGGGCCGCGACCGCCTTCTTCGCCAGACGAGGCCGCGCCCGCTTGACGGCGCGTTTACTCGTCCGGTACTTCGCTTTTGGAGCCGCCGACCTCTTCGGGGCAGCCGCCCGGGTCTTCCTCCTGGTGGTCTTTTTTGCTACTGCCTTGCGTCGGGCGGTCTTTCGTCCGGCAGTGCGTTTCCGGCCTGCACCAGAGCTCTTGCGGGCGGACTTCCGACGCATCGTTCCTGCGGCCTTGCGTTTGGCCATTGCAGTTGTCCTTTCGGTTCCGACTTACCTTGACTGTTTACTGGTAAGTGTCGTAAAGTCTAGTGCTTATCGGCGACGGAAGCAGCTTCGAAAGCAAGCTCAATCCACCAACCAGATATCGTTCTCGCCGTTATAGCCGCGGGGGGCCGGTCCCCGCAACAGAAACCGGCAATCAACGTCAGGAGGAATCGCAAGGAATGGCGAACGCAGATAACGGGTTGGTTGCGCCCGAAAAGCCGGGCGAACAGCCCGGAGCACTGGTACGCACGAGGGCTGGCAAGCCCGCCGGTCCGGCTTTCAAGCCGATGCACCACGAGGACATGGATCCGCAGGAGTTCGCGGCCATGCTCGACGTGTATGACGACAGCTTCCGCAACATGGCGGAGGGCGAGGTGGTCAAGGGCACCGTGCTCAAGGTGACCGAAACCGCAGTGGTCGTCGACGTCGGCTACAAGTCCGAAGGGCTTGTTCCCATCCACGAGTTCCTCGACGAAAACGGCCAGGTCACCGTCCAGGCGGGCGACATGGTCGATGTGCTCCTCGAGCGTACGGAAGATCGTGAAGGCCACATCGTGCTGTCGCGCGAGAAGGCCGAGAAGATGAAGATCTGGGACGAGGTCGAGAAGGCGTACGCCGAGCGGAAGGTTGTCATCGGCCGCGTCATCGAACGCATCAAAGGCGGGCTGGCTGTCGACATCGGCGTCCGCGCGTTCCTTCCCGGATCGCAGATTGACGTGCGACCCGTCCGCAATCTCGATGCGCTGAAGGGGCAGGAGCTCCGGATGCGGGTCATCAAGGTGAACAAGAAGCGCGGCAACATCGTCCTGTCGCGCAAGGCGCTCCTTGAAGAAGAGAACGCCGAGAAGAAGAAGACGACGCTCGAGACGCTGGCCGAAGGTAAGGTCCTCCGAGGCACCGTCAAGAACATCACCGACTACGGCGCCTTCATCGACCTCGGCGGCATCGACGGCCTGCTCCACATCACCGACATGTCGTGGGGACGCGTCGGTCACCCCTCGGAGCTCTTCAAGGTCAACGACGAAGTCGACGTCACCGTTCTCAAGTACGACCCGTCGACCGAGCGCGTGTCGCTCGGCCACAAGCAGCTGGTGCAGGACCCGTGGGCGACCGTCCAGGATCGGTATCCCGTTGGCGCGCGCATGAGCGGCAAGGTCGTCAGCCTGACCGACTACGGCGCGTTCGTCGAGCTCGAAGCGGGCGTCGAGGGGTTGATCCACGTCTCCGAGATGTCGTGGAGCAAGCGCGTCAAGCACCCGTCGAAGATTCTCAATGTTGGCGACTCGGTGGACGCGATGGTCCTCGGCGTCGATCCCGCGGCGCGGCGTATCTCCCTCGGCCTCAAGCAGGTGGAGACCAACCCGTGGCATGAGCTGACCGAGAAATATCCGGTCGGCACGAAGATCAAGGGCAAGGTCCGCAACCTGACCGAGTTCGGAGCGTTCGTCGAGGTCGAAGAAGACATCGATGGCCTGATCCACATCTCCGACATGTCGTGGAGCAAGCGG
>ORMF011041037.1_pt1 | contig 21318 bp, 19 predicted proteins | sample 1779871 | NCBI WGS metagenome assembly ORMF01 (sample SAMEA104232316, study PRJEB22302) | groundwater metagenome | biome: forest; feature: aquifer; material: groundwater | place: USA | collected 2011-08-07 | depth 5.4 m | reverse complement strand
GTAGGACTGGTGAACAACGTAATACGTCTGCATGGCTTGGGTAATTTGTCCTATGTCACTTTTTATTCTTGCATCATTTGCTTGACCGATTCTTTTGAGAGGGTTAATGGCAACAAACACTCCTGCTGCTAAGATACCTAAGACTGCGATGACAACCAAGAGTTCGATGAGGGTGAAGCCGGTTTTTCTTATAGTAGAAACAAAACGTACCTTCATAACATGAGTATAGCTCTTATGCATTATCCTTTTCAAATAAACCACCGGCAACGGTAAGTTCGCCTTTGAGGACTGGGTGCGGATCATAACCCTCAAGAGTTACAAGATCTGGCTTAAAATCATCGATATCCTTGACGCTTTTATCAAGTGTTACCGTTGGAAAAACTTTAGGTTCTCGTTTTAATTGCTCTTTTACCTGCTCAATGTGATTCTCGTAAATATGCGCATCGCCAAATGTATGCACAAACTCTCCTGGTTTGTAGCCTGTTACTTGAGCAAGAATAGTAGTGAGGAGTGCATAGCTTGCGATATTAAATGGGACTCCAAGAAATAAATCTGCACTTCTTTGATAGAGCTGCAAACTTAACTTTCCATCCTTCACGCTTACTTGATACATGTTGTGACAAATGGGAAAACGCGAGGCATCTTCATTTGTGGCCATTGTATATAAATATTCTGGATTCCATGAAGTAACAATTGCATTTCGAGCAAAAGGATCAACTTTTAGTTCTGCAATAACCCATTGCAGTTGATCAATAATTCGATTTGTTCGTGTTGGCCAGCGTCTCCACATTTCCCCATAAATTCGTGGCAAATTCCCCCACTCCTTTGCAAACTCTTCGTCTTCTTTTATTTTCTGAATAAACTCCTCTTTCGTCAGTATGTTTTTCGCTTTTCGCTTTTCGCTTTTCGCTTTATATATCTTAAACGGATAATCGTCCCAAATATGCACGTTATTATCAACCAAATACTTAATGTTTGATTGGCCAGAGATAAACCAATACAGTTCGTGCAAAACGCCTTTCCAGTAGACTTTTTTTGTGGTTAATAAGGGGAATCCGCCAGCTGGCGGACTTTCTGACAAATCATATCGTGTTTGCCTACCAAACACGCCATACGAAACAGAACCAGTACCTCGATCCACGTTTTTAACACCGTTTTTCAAAACGTCTTGCAACAAATCTAAGTACTGGTATTCAGGGTGTCTCATCTATTCAAGGGGGGCAAAACCAGGATGATGTTCGATTTTTTCAACTCTTTTGAGCGTCTTGATGTTTTCTTTATCAAGAACATGAGAAACTATTTTTATTTCTTCCTTAAGTTCTTTATGCATCTTCGTTACTTTTATTTCAAGATTTTTTATTCGATCTTTCAGCTCATCAACACTATTTTGTACCCTCATCCGCGCCATAGATATATCTGCTTGAAGTTCATCTTTTGAAGCTCTTACCTCATTTTCCACTTCTTCCCTAAGAATCTTTCGTATTTGTGATAAATCAGATTTTGTTAACATGTTTTTAGAATACTCTCTTGCTAAAATCTTTTCAAGAGATAAAAGTAGATCAGACTTGTTTTTCTTTTTTCTTCGCAGTTACCCTACCACCTTGCCATTGGCCGCGGTACATACTTCCGCCACCTGATACTTCACTAAATTGAATATGCACAAAACGAGCGCCCATTTCGATAGTGACTGGAATTGGACCTTCGTTAGATAAGCCAAATGTTAATCCCCCACAATACCCTGGCGGCACATTTCCTGTTCGAATAAACAAACCTGATCGATAGGTTGTTGACCGTGGCGTAATCGACGCAGTAAGATTTTCTGGCATGTTAACAGACTCTACTGTTTTGACTAAATAGAATTCCCCCGGTTTAATCGTGACACTTACATTCTTTGCCTGTCGCTTCGCATCACGATCGTGATGCGAAATGATAGGTCTGTAGTCAGCGATGAGTGTTATGTCTGCGGTGTGACGTTCGGTTATTCCCAAAAATGCCTTGCCAGAAATTTTGTAGACTTCTCCAAGACGCAAATCAAAACCTGCTCCTTCGGGGTTGGTTAACTCTCGTTCACTCAAGTTTTCTACGAGCTTTTTAGTTTTAACAAGTTGTAGCAGTTTTTTAGGACCTAAGATCATTAATAATCTCCTTTGTTACTTCTTCAACTGACTTTTCTCCATCAATAACAGTTATCTCCTTCGGAAATTCCTTCGCTAACCACTGGTACCCAAGCATTATTTTTTCAAGTTTCTCGCGGTCTTCGTAAATTTCCTTCTCTTTATTCCCTTCTTGAATACGCTTCATTGCAGTCTCAAGCGATATATCTAAATACAATGTTTTGTCTGGCAGTAAAAATTGGTGATAGAAAGACAAAACACTCTGTGCAGTTAAAATTACTTTTCCCATTTCAAAGCTGTAGTCTTTTTGCCCTTTACCCATCATGTGATCCATAATTCCATACGGGACTGCGGACCAAAAGCAGCGATCAGACAAAACAATTTTGCCCTCTTTAAGGCTTGGAATGATAAGTTCTTCCTGGTGTACTGCGCGATCTGCAGAAAATAAATACTGGAATGCGACTGATGGAATTTTTTTCTTTGATAACAAAATTTCTTGAATAAGTTTGCCAAAAATACCTTTGTCTTTCCTAGGTTCGCCAGTGACAACAACTTCTTTCCCCTGTTTTTGAAATTGCGCTGCAATATTTGCAACCTGTGTTGTTTTACCAGACCCATCGATACCCTCAACTACTATATATTGCCCACCATAGGTATTTCTTTGAAAATCGATATCGAATGTTACGTGATACTTCATAAAACTAGCGTATAGAAAATAGCGTCTAGCGTTTAGTTCTTTGGAACCCTAACTATACGCTATACCCTAGACGCTAAACGCTTATCTCTCCTCGTGAATCTTCGATTCCTCTGGTCCTTTTTGTATAAGATACTTTGCACCCTTTTTTTTGTTGTACGGTACCTCTGCTTCGCTTGAAAGCTGTTCAAACGTCATGGCGCAAATACGCATCCCAGGAGTAAGAGCAACAGCCATTCTCCCCATATTTCCAAGCTCCAAGACTGGATTTCCATCCCATCCTGGTTCAAAAACAGATGCCGTTGAATGCACAACAATACCAAGCCTGGCAAGAGAAGAACGTCCCTCGAGTCTTCCAAGAAGCGTTGGCGCGATTGTTACTTTTTCGAGTGTTGCTGCCAGGACAAAATCCCCGGGTTGCATAATAAATGGCTCACCGTCTTTTACCGTAATAACTCTCGTAATCTCGTTACTGTAATCTTTTTTGGAAGGATCTATATAGGCATGCCTGCTATGTTCAAAGACACGAAAGATATTACCAAGCCGAAGATCAATTGAACAACTACCTAGTTGGGTCGTAAAATCAGGAACAGGGGAAATTTTGATATCGCCGTTTTTGATGGCTTTTTTAATATCTTGATCCGAAAGAACCATTTGTTAATTATATCAGTAACAAGTCAAAACTCAAATGTCAAAACTCAAAGCAATAACTCAAAACGTAAAACTTTATTTATAGTTTTTAGCTTTACGCTGTTGTTTTGACCTTTGCGCTTTGCACTTTGAGCTTTTGTATATTGACAACATATTCCCTTTTTTATTATTCTGGAAGTATCTGTATGGAATACAATCTTGATGGCGTGGCTCCAGCACCCAAACCAAATCCTTTTAAACGGTTTTGGAATTCTATAACAAGCGCAAACTACTCACGAACCGTTGGTCTTCTCTTATTTCTTCTTATCGCAGCAGCTGTGCCATTTACTGCATACATTGCCCAACAACAAACAAATACACAACAACAAGCAGCAACATCTGGAGATGTTATTTTTACTGACCAAAACGGCACTCCATTACCTAGTTCCGTAAGCGATCCGAATGTACATCTTAAAATTGCTCTTCCCGACAACTGGAGCCTTGCTTCTTCGAAGTCACCAATCGATTCTTTCGCAAATCAAAGCTTAATCAAAAAAGCCTATGCGGCAGCATGCGGTGGGACATGTGTCTGTGATAATCAAAGTCCACCTTCGGGTAGTATTCGGACTTCAGACACGTGCCCACAAGATTGCCCCCAGTCAGAGGACGGTGATGGCAGCTTTTATACGCCTACCAAGCTTTGCTACAGTACTGGTGGCGGCGGAGGAGCTCCAACTGCAACGCCCCAACCAACACAACTTCCTTCTGGAACCGCTCGCTGCACATCGCTTACTGTCTCTCCAGCAAACACTGCGCCAGGAAGTACTGTTGATCTTACGCTTCGCTATAGCGGTAATCCATCGTCTGTAAAGATTTGGGTTGCCGACAATAGTAGTATTGGTAAAACAAACCTCGATCAAATAAGCTGGACGAAAGCTATCGAAGACACCATCTCCGGTGGCGGTGTAAAATCAATGCGCCTACCACTATCGCAATTTGATCCTGGCTCCCACCTTATTACCACACAATTATTAGCTAGCAGTGGAGATGTTTTGGACGAAAGAAGAACTGCATGCAATGCAACTGTTGTCATTGAAAGCGGCGGTCAACCAGCAGCAACCCCAACAACACCAGGAGGAGGCATTGCTGCTCCGACACTTCACTCTCCTGCAAATGGCGCAACAGTCGACCCAGGACCACTAGAAAGCACAAGTGGTGGTCAAATGGGAAAAGCAACATTGGGATGGGACGCTCCTTCTGGCGCAGTAAAATATAATATTCGTGTTAGTAATGAGACTCATCCGCAAGAAGGTCATCCAGCAAACAGCGAATTTTCTAATAATTGTACAGATGCTGGCCGACCAAATTACGTTTGTGTCAATGGATTTTCAGGAAGAACCTATTTAACAATCTATGTACGACCAGGAGACAGATATACATGGTGGGTACATGCCATTGATGCAAATAATACTGGCAGCCCTGCTTCTGCAGCGTTTAGTTTCTCTGTAGGAGGCACACCTCCTCCAACTCCCTCTCCAACTCCTGGAGGAGGCGGGGGTGGAAGTAAAACGATCGCAACAATCTTTATTGCAAACGTTGATGCTCAAGGTGTTGTAACAAGTGGTGGACATATTCCTGTCACCATAAGTAAGGCTTCAGAAATTCGTGACTTTATCACTACACCACATTGGTGGAATTTAGTAGAACTTGGAACAAGTGAAAATAGTGCTACTCGAAACATTGTTGTCAAGTTTACTGCAACAGATGGGACAGAAAAAAACGTCTTTAAAGGAATTACCCTTACAAAACCAACTACGCCAGTAACACCACCAGCTGGTACTGTTACTATTAAAAGTGTTGCTGTTGCTTGCGATCCAACCAACGCAAACAAACGAAATATTATTCTTTCATGGGATCCAGTAAGTGGAGCGTCTTCCTATAGAGCAGTTATTATGACAGGCAGTAATATTCTTGAAACAGTATGTGCCCAAACAACGCATTTTGGCTTTAATGTTCCTGCCGCCGGATCTATCCAAAATATAACGCCACACACACAGTACAATGGCGTTGTTACAGCATTTGCTTCTTCTAACTGCAGTGGAACAGTCTTGGCCACAAACAATCGACTGCAAAACGATATTGCTTGCCAAGGACCAACTCCTCCAACAGGCTCACCAGTTCCATCACCAACAGGCATTACTCCTCCTCCACCAGGCCCAGCAGATGTAACCATAACACTCAGTCTTATTGGTCTTGGGCCAAAAATAGAAAAAGGCGCGCAAGTTGCAACCTGGAATAGAAACCCTAAACGCCCCCAACGAGATTTGATCGTATACCTCTACGAACCAGGCGTTGATCCAAGTAACGATCCAGAGGGTACTCGAGCAAAGGTTAAAGCTCCACAACCACAATCACTTGTCTATGATGGAATAAGCAAGTTTGTTGCACGAAACTTTAATCTTGGTCAAACCTTCATAGCTGGTGATTATCAAGTGTTTGTTAAAACACCAGGGTATTTGAGAAGAAGAATTCCAGGAGTACAAAAGCTAGCAACAGGAAACAACACAATTACTCAGCAAGCAACGCTTTCTCTTGGAGATGCAAACAATGACAACAAACTCAATATCCAAGACTACCAAACATATCTCTCTTGTATAAATAACCAAACAGCAGATTGTATAGCAAAAGCTGACTTTAATGATGATGGTGAAGTTGATAAAACAGCGCCGACACCAAAGTACCTTGATCACGCGTTGTTTACCGATCAATTCTCTATTATTGACGGCGACTAAACTACAACATACCTATGGCAAAAAAAACACTACTTTTAATTGTTATTTTATTACTTACTGCTTTTGGCCTTTTGTATTTGGCCTTTGCTCCAGCAAACAAATCAAAAGAAGTAGCAACTGTTGCAACTCCTTTTGTATCTCCCCTCCCAACACCAACACCCTCTATACAAACAGTTCTTACACTTTCTCCAAATCCACTTGTTATTGCTTCTCCGTCTGGCAGCCTAACACTTTCTATAGATACGGGAGAAAATAAGGTAAATGCTATTCAATTTGAGCTGTTGTATAACCCACAAGTACTTACCAATGTCGAAATTCTCCAAGGTTCATTTTTTGAAAATCCAATCACACTTTTAAAAAATATTGATGTAAAAAGCGGAAAGGTTTCTTATGTCCTTGCAACTCCTCCCAATGGCAAAGCCAAAAGTGGCAGAGGTGTTATTGCGACACTTAAGTTTACAACAAAGCTTGCTTCTGGAGAAAAAACAGATATTACATTTTCTCCAAAAACGTTAGTAACTGCCGAAAAAATACAAACGTCTGTTTTAAAAACTGCAGAAAAAGCAACGGTTTTCTACGTGCAGCAAGGAGGACAACAGCAAACTGGCACAACATCTGGACAAGTTCCTATTGGACCAGTGAGACCAACAAATAGTGCACAATAATGGACAACACTATTCCAATAAATAACCAAACTCCTCAACAATCTTTTCTACAAAGCATAAAAGAAAAAATTGATCCTTCCCGTTTATCAAAAAAAACACTAGGAATTTTAGTTTTTATTCTTATCGCAGCAGCTGTGCCTCTAACTGCATACATTGCCCAACAACAGACACAAACACAGCAGCAAGCAGCACAAAATGGCTCTGTTATTTTTTTAGACGCAGCAACAAATATCCCAATTGTCCAAACTTCAACACCGGATATAAAGCTACAACTTGCTCTTCCTGACGCGTGGGAATTACCACAAGCAAGCACAAGTGGCAGATTTCATCTTCTTCCAAAAGCGTATGCACAAACCGTAACTCCAGAAACAACGGTTACGCAAAATCCTACACCTACTCAACCAATACAAATAACACCAACTCCTCAACCGGCCATTGTAGCATCCGCTGATGCTACACTTGCTTTTTCTCCTCCATCCTCCACAACCACCCCTATTATAAAAAATATCAATGATGATATTGTGTTTGATGTATTTATTAATCCCAATACAGAATCTGTTAATGCAAGCACCCTTGCCATATCGTATGATACAACGGTACTTGAAGCAAAAAAATTCGAAATGGCGCAAGGTGGTTTTACACAAATACTTGCTGGCCCAACGCTTACTAATGGCACTGCTTCAATAACGATGACCATTGGTCTTGATGTTAATAAAATACTTACGACAAATAATACAAAAATTGCAACGATTACCTTTAAAGCTTTAAAAGCAACCATAACACCAACAAAAATTACCTTTACCTCTGATACAAATGTTACTTCAGTAACCAGTCCTGTAATTAATGCACTAAAAGAAACACCAGAACCAGCATTTATAAGCATTAACTCGTCTTCATTACCATCACCAACCCTACTACCTCTTAAAAAAACTCTTGCAAAAATTATAGTAAAAAATACGATTTCTGGTGGAGACACTGAGCGTATAATACATAACCCACAAGACATACTTACTGTCTTAAACCAAGGAATTTCTTGGAAGCTTGCGCCACTCCCAGCAACAGAAACAGTTGCGGCAAGAAGTGTTCTTGTCACCTTTGAAGGAACAAACTCTGACAGCTCACCAGTTCGTGAAGAAACAACTGCAACAATTATGCTGCGTTCTTCTTCTGCTTCAACAACAATTACACCTAGCGCAAGTCCTTCTGCCACTATAGATGTACTTGACTATTTCCTCACCAAACACGTAGATAAAGGCTTAACCGGAACACATCCCTTAAGCCAAGTAATTGATGGACAGAAAACCTATTTTATGAAATGGAAAAAAGATCAAGATCCAGCAGGCTTTTCCTCGGTGTTTGAGGTCTATACATGGGATGAAAATTTTATTTATTTAAAAGAAGATCACAGCGGCGCTCCAGTTAACTACTACACGTTTACTCCAGGAACATGGATGAAACGCCACATGACTATTGGTGAAAAAGTTACGGTAAACAATAATACCATTGCGTGGTACAATCCTACTTGCCAAACAGTCCCTCCACCAAATCAACCATTCCCAATTGAGCTAACCCTTGAAAGACTAGACCCGGAATTTGCAGCTGGCGGTGATTTAGGAAAACAAGAAGTAATTGTATTAAAATATGATTCTTCAATTGGAAATCCAAACGGTATATATGAGCGGTTTTACTACAGTCGCGAATGGGGTTGGATCTTGTGGGAAGAATACGACAAGGCAACTAATAACAAAAGGAATACCTCTACCTTTAATCGAATAACAAATACATTCCTTCGACCACTACTTTCAGCGGCATGTAGTGACGTTGGGCGCACTGGATCTCCAAGCGCAACACTCACGCCTACCATACCTGTTGCAACGCCCAGTGGCGTTCTTATTCCAACAATGACCCTGGCTCCTACAGCAACACCAATCCCAGGTGGTGTTGTTTTTAGCATAAAACTCTCGCTTCAAGGAATTGGTTTACAAGAAAATACAAGACCCATGTATCCACAACGGGACGTTGCCATATCGCTTTTTGATAATAATGGCAATCAAGTTGGCACAGATAAGACAGGGAAATTAACGTACAACCAAACATCTGGACTTTTTGAAGGAGATCTTGATGCAGGAGTAGTTACTCCAGGAAATTACACGGTTAAAGCAAAATCAGGAAAATACCTACGAAAAATTATTGCCAATATTGCAGCAATTACCCAAGGTACAAGTCGGTATGTTATTGGAGGCACGCCAATACTTGTTGCAGGCGACTTAAATAACGACAACCAGCTTAATATTGAAGATTATAATATGTACAAAGATTGTCTTAATAAAGATACTACAACCTGTATTACTAGCGCAGATTTAAATGATGATGGAGAAACCGACACAACAAACCTAGTACCAAAGTTCCTTGATTATCGATTACTTATTAAAAACTTCTCTTTACAAAGAGGAGAATAAATGTATGGCTAAAAAAATACTTATTGGTCTTTTCTTTCTTATTGCAATTCCTGCTCTGCTATTTTTCTTTACGCACAAACCCAAAGAGGCAAATCCCGCGCAAACAATCACAAACCAAGCTACACCTACTCAAAAACCACTTAATGCACAAACAACGCTTGCTTTTTCTCCAAGCAGCTATACACTTTCTTCTTCATCTGGATCACTTGATCTTATTATTGATACTAATCAAAACAATGTAACAGCTGCACAACTTGAGATCTTATACGATCCAAAAGTAATAAGCAATGTTGCAATAATACCTGGATCATTTTTTGAAAGCCCAATAGATCTTTTAAAAAAGATTGATCCTCAAACTGGAAAAATATCGTATGCATTTGGTGCAGGTCTTGCAGCTAAACCCTCGCAGGGAAAAGGGACCCTTGCAACGATCACATTTACGACAAGCCTGCAAAAAGGGCAAACCGCTACAGTTACTATTCTTCCAGAAACTATTGTTACTGCAGAAGGAGAAGAAGCATCTGTTCTTAAACAAACTACAAACGCCGTTATTACCTATTAACCCCATTCTATAAGAGCGAGAAGAAACCAAAACAATGCAATTTGTGCAATTGAGAGTGGATTAAACTGTGCGACAATAAGAAATGCTATAAGTGCCACTTTTATAGGAAGTTTTGCATGAAATAGTGACTTTGCAAGAATATAGATAAAAATGATAAGACCAATAATTCCTGATGAAATCGCCACCTCTAAAAAAATGTTATGTGCGTTATCAACGTTAAAAAATTGCACTTTTCTAAAGGTTTGCTGAAAGTTATCCTGACCATACCCTAAGACTGGTCTGCGCAAAAATGCTTCATAAGCACCCTGCCATATAAGTAATCTGTTATCCGAAGAAAATCTAATCGACAACAAACCAACATTGCCTAATATAAGTAGTACGGAAAGAATGACAAAACTCTTTCCTACCCACTTTTTAAGAGAGACAAACCTAACCGGTGCACCTATACTTCTTTTAAGAAAAATCTTTTCTGCGCCAAAGAAAAACCATATAACTGCTAGGGCTAGTATTGCACCGCGAGAAAACGAAAGAAAAACCACTAGTAAGATCATAAGGCTAACGAGAGTTTTTATTTTTGCTGCTTTTTTACTCCAAAGAATAAAAGGTAAGAGCATAACAAGATACCCACCTAAAAAATTTGGATTTCCAAATGTTCCTATAATTCTTCCTTGATATAACGGAATACTAATGTTATGAAGAAAGAAAACAGCAGTTGCCTGATATATTGAAAACAAAGAAAGAAAAAATGCCGCAAAGAAAATCTTGTTCTGAAAAAAAAGTAACGTTGCTTCCCGTTGCTCTTTGTTTTCTTGTCTCAAAACAATAACACACAACCCACTTGCTAAAAGAGTAAGAAATCCTTGATGTCTAATATTGCTTCCTATCATTGATCGTAGTTGATCTACACCTAATAGATTTGCAATCAAAACAATAAGCATGTATAAGACAACTGATTGAACCAACGCGTCTTTGTACGGTATGAAAAACTCTCCTTTTTTATTCGCAGTAAAAAGTGCTAAAAAGGAGATAAAAATAGCACAAAAAATATAAAAGAGAAATTTTGGCTGCTCATATGAAAAAGGTGTAAAAATAAAAGGAAGAAGCAATATAAAAAAAGAGACTATCTTCTCTATTGACAAGTAACTGAGATTCATTCTATTCTAGATTATAACAATTCATGTTGGCAAAATTTAGAGAATTTATTTCTATTTTAAATCAGGCGAAAAAAGCAAATCTTCTTGTTGCAGGATTTCTTATAGGTGCTCTTGGCTTAACTGTCGCAGTTGCACAATACCAAACTCGCATCCGCCAAGAAGCTTCTGAGGTAGTCTCTCCGCCAACCCCAACTGGCAATATTACTCTTGCTCTTTCGGCCATAAACACACAAGTTGTTCCTAATACAGAAATCCCTGTTGATATGTATATCGAGGCAGGAAATCAAAACGTTACCGGTTTAAGCTTTACACTCTTATCAAGTGATAGTAGCGTTTTGGAGATGAAACGAGTTAGTTTTATAGATACAACACTTTTTAATAATCAGTTAAAAAATGAGGTCTTGGGAACTGATAAATACTATTATGCTGCAGTTGATACGCTTGGAAAAACAGTAAGCGGAAAAGTGAAAATTGGAACAATTATCTTATCTGCAAAAAAAGCCGGGTCTTCAGATATTCGATTTCATGAGCTTCAAGCAACTGCGCTTGGACAAGCAGGACTTCTTGGCAATCAACAAAATGTTAATATTCAATTTACCGTTGTTTCTCCAACAACTCCAACTATCCCCCAACCCACCGCTACACCAGTAGCGCAACTACCAATTGTAAGCAATTTAACTCTTAAACAAGCTACAAATTCTTTGTTGACACAAATAGAGTTTACCTGTACGCCTGATCCAAAAAAACGCATAGCTGCTGGTATATTTTACTTTGGCGATGGAACACCAGATTATACCTATCCCACTTTAGGAGCTGTTGGCGCACCTGTCTTTCTTGCAACATCTCATGCATACCAAAGCGCTGGCACCTATACAGTTTCTGCTCGTTGCAAAGATGATAGTGGAATTATAGGAATACCTGTGTCCAAAAACATAACATTAGTAGCAATACCAACACCAACTGGAAATGTTGGGATTGGAAAAACTTCGCCTCAAGTAACACTTACTATTGTTCCGCCTACAGCAACACCAACCAAAGCAGCAGTTTTAGGAGATGCTGATGGAAATGGCATTGTTAATATTGTTGATTACAACATCTGGAGAGAGGAATATCTAGCTCTATCAAACACAAAACGTGCAGACTTTAATAAAGATGGAAAAGTAGACCTTATAGATTTTAACATCTGGAGAAATGCCTTTAATCCAAGTTCACCTACCTCAACACCATCAGGTTCTACCCTATCTCCGACCCCGTCACCAGCTTCTGACACTTCTAATAATCGATTTACTATTACAAGTATTTCTAGTAATGTTTCAGTGCCTATAACTAATAAAATGCAGGTTTTTACTGTAACAGCTAAAGTAGATACGAATATGAATGTTCACATGGAACCCAATCTCTATAGTAGTGGCTTGTATTTTAGTAAATCCGATGGGGCAGGATTGAATAATCCTGGAATCTCTATGAAAGCAGGACGAGTTGAATCTATATATATTAGCACTGTTCCTTTTGCCACTAAAGAAGGTACTTATACAGTAAAAGCAATAATAAATACTAGCTCTACACCCTCAGACAAAACAAACATGATTGAGGTCCCTATAGTTATAAAAGTGACATCAGTTCCTCAACCATCAACCCCTTCCTCTTCTTCCTATAAACGTGTTTTTAAAACGAGCACTGATCGGAGCTACCAAGGCAATCTCATTGTGGAAGCTAATGGGTTACCAGGAACAATTGTTAACAAAGGTTTAGATGCTGCAGATAAAATCTGTCAATACAGAGCTAGTTATGCTAATTTAGGTGGAACATGGAAAGCATGGCTTTCAGACAGTAAAACCTCAGCAGCAAGTAGGATTACGCATGCCTCTGTGCCATACAAACGGTTAGATGGACAAAATATTGCTAATAATTGGTCGGATTTAACAGATGGAACTCTACAAACAACTATTAGTATTACTGAGTTTGGAATTAAGAGTTTGGATGCAGGAGCATGGACTAATACGTTACCAAGTGGAGAAAGGAAATATACCCAATTAAACTCAACATGCCAAGATTGGACTACTGCTTCGACTGGAACTAGCAGCCAGGGTGCTGATTTTAGTACTAATTCTCAGTGGACAGATTATGCTACTTATAGCTGTGGTTTCATTGATAGTCTATATTGTTTCGAGCAATAACTATACTTTCTTCTTAGTCTTCCACTCAACACTTTTAAGAAGCGGGGCATAGAGATCGTCTTCCATCTCGATATGAAGTGATGCAAGCTCCTCCTTTGTTGGATTTCGGTCAACAAACTGTACAAATGGCGCGTCTTTAATAACAGCAAGCGGTGTTTGCTCGTTGCTCTCGCCCATTGTAACAACAGCCGCGGCAGCTAGACCATCTATAACATTTACTTTTGTTGCCTGCATTACTCTTCCAAAAAGATCTGGTATTCCTACTTGATCATTAAGTGGCAAAAACCCGCTGTAGGCAATGGTAACGCCAGTTACTCCCCACCGAAGTGGAGTAGTTTTGCTATCGGTGATAATAACGCCAAGAGAAGATATATGGAATTTTTTTGTAAGATACTCTCGAATATCATTTGCCCATTGTTGCGGATTTTTTGGCCACAACACATAATACCCGTTGCCATTTGACTCGTCTATTCCTGCGCTTGGTATAAGAAGATTATTTTTAATAGTAAGAGAAAAATGATACTTGCTCTCCGTTGGTGGCAAATACAGCTCTGCCTCTTTTACTACAAGCTCGTCTTTTGAAATCTCTCCTATTTTGACAATTCGCCCCTCAATAATAGCGAGAATTTTTGAGGTGACAACAACAACAGTTTTGTCAGAAAGTTTTGGAAGATAGGCATCTAAAATAGCAAAGACATCTTTATCGTCTTTTGTTATCTTATGAGTTCTTACAGCAGTTATGTACATAAGAACATTATACTACAACCACGCTGCGACCCAAGCCTTGCACATTACAGCTGTGTTATAATTTTTTTATGAAAGAAAGACTCGTATGGGCAGAAATTAACCTTGCAAAATTCCGGCAAAATCTCCAAGCAATTAAAAAACGTGTTGGAAATACAAAAATAATGGCTGTTTTAAAAGCAAATGCCTATGGCCATGGAATAGCACGTATTGCAAGGGAAGCGGAAAAAGAAAATGTTGATTATCTTGGAGTTGCCTGTTTGTATGAGGGTCGCCTTATACGAGAAGCTGGTGTAAAACTTCCAATTCTCCTTCTTGGGTACACTGACATAGAAAGCGTACCAAGTGCCTTACAACACGACCTTACGATAACTATTGTCGATGAACTCGTATTAGAAGCAGTTATAAAAGAAGCGGAAAAACAAGGGAAAAAAGGTACAGTTCACATAAATATCGATACTGGTTTCCGTTTGCATGGCTGTGCCCCAAACGATGCCATACCGCTTATGAAAAAAGCGTCGCTTTCTCCCAATATAATACTCGAGGGTGTTTTTAGCCATTTTGCTATGGCTGGAGATGACCCTTCTTTTGCCACAAAACAGCTAGAAACATTTAAAAATATCCTTGCGACTCTTAAGAGTATGGGTATTACTCCTCCCCTTATCCACATGGCAAATAGCGCAGCAACTATAACAATGCCGCAGTCTTATTTTGATATGGTCAGAGTAGGAACATTTCTCTATGGCCCAAGAACCGGCGAACAATTACCTGGCTTTGTTCCAGAAACGCTCCTTGCCTTAAAAACTATAGTCACGCAAACTCGAGACGTTCTAAAGGGTGAAAGTATTGGCTATGGCAAAAGATCTATAGCTTCACACTCAGTAAAACTAGCCTCCATTCCTGTTGGCTTTGGCGATGGTTTTCCAAGAATACCCAACTGGGGTTTTGTGCTCATACGAGGAAAGAGGGCTCCTATTGTCACAGTTGCTATGGATTCTACTGCAGTTGATATTACCAATATCCCAAACGTCTCCACCGGAGATGAAGTAATACTCCTAGGAACACAAGGCAAAGAGCAAATCAAAATTACCATGGTAGCTAAAACCCTGCAAAAGACAAACTACGAAACCCTCTCCAATCTGTCAGAACGGGTAAGTCGAATCTACACCTCTTGACTTGGGAAAATATTGCATTATTGTGGTATAATACAAGGATACTAATTTTGAGGTATGTCACGATAGTATAAGGACATACGCCCCAAAAAAGACACAAAGAACACATAAAACACCTCTGTAATTTTTTGTCTTTTCTATTTATTTTATGCAACGATCTTTACTTTCTATTAATCCGACCTCCTTAGTGCTTCCCCAAAGCAATAGTACGGTATTGGATAACTATCCAAAACCAGTATTAGAAAACCTTGTAGAAAAGCTGAAAGAAAAAACTTTTGCTAGACGTCCCCACTTAGCTGAAATACTTTATAGCTATGGCGATTTAACGCTCTACGAATTTGCAAAATATCATAACCATGCCTATACAAATCCCACTATCGAACAAAGAAAACATGAGCTTATTCAAACCTTTAAAAATGAGGTAGAAAGACTTTTGGGGTCAAATGTTGCAAAAAGTTGCGCCAAGCAGCTTGAGACTACGTATCGTATTAATACTACAGACCACCATGGTCCTATAAGTGAACCAGATATGGTCAATAGCGATATTCATGCAGCTATTCCTTATATAAATGGCGATGAGCTTATACAAAATATTATGGTTCTTGGTTGTGCAAATGTCTCCTTTGATAATGCCTCATTTCCAAGAGGATTGCTCTTTCACAGTTTTGCAAATGGGAAGCTTTCTACAAACCAACTTGTCTTTTATCCTCGGGCTGTTCGACCATGTCCGGTCATTTACTTCCCAGCCTACACAACAGCAAATATTGAGAATGCGAAAAAACGTATTGATGCGTGGAAAAAAGACGGTGTCATTAATACAGAAATAGAAAAAACCCTAGACGTTCTCTTAAACGAAATCTATGCAGATCCAGAAGTCCTCAAAAGCACATATTTCTCCGAACAAGTAACAAAAACAAACTATAAAATCTGGAAAAAATTTATGGGAAGCAACAAAAACGCTCCAAATCTTGTCTACATCGAACAAGAAGGTTTAGTAAATACACTGCTTGATACATACCACCTTAATCAAGATACGTTTATTCACCGTATACTTTTTACGCCTTTATACCATGATTTAATAGTCAAGCATTTCGATGGCATTTTGCGTGGATTTTCTATAAAAGACAGGGTTGGAACATACCTTTTCTGGGCACGACCTTTTGGACAAAAATACAGAGTACAACTGTGGCTTCAAGGCGACTTCTTAGCAACCGAAGATGGGTCGTATAAAATCCCATTAACACCAGAGGGTATCCACACGGCAATTGTAGAAAAAGAGCTTATTCCAAGCACGTTAATCTCGTTTATGTTGCTTTCTTTCTACTATGGCGTCAGACTTGTTGGGGGTACAAGTCAAACAACGTATTTAACGCAAATGAAACAAGCTTTTATAAACATGCAAAAAGAGTATGGAGATAAGGAAAGTATCGCATTTGCCGAAAAAGTCCCGACAACCGATTTGTCTGTTGCTGTGCAAAGCCTTGCCTTTTTACAAGCAGGAAGACTTGCGAGAATTCCAGCAACAGGCGTTGATTTTATTCTCTATGGGAATGAGGCAACAATTCCAATTATGCAGCAGGTCGCAAAAACATTAACTGTTCGGGAAACATTTTACCGAGCACTCCCTGATTGCTATAAATGGTACTATAAAGAAGAAGAGCGAGAACAAACGCTCTTAGAGGTAACAAAAGAACAGATGGAAGAGTATTTGCATATTGAAAACAAGATTGTACCTTCAGCAAAGATAGCCTAAAAACCCCTTTACTTTACTTCCATACAATAATTCCCCATACTAGACTGGATGCTGAAAGAAAAATTCGGGGGTCGAAATCCTTCCCATTTTGTTGTTAACCCAATCGTTAAGGCGTATATAATATCTGAATCTTTTCTTTGGTCTGCATGGGATCTTGTTATTCCAATCTTTTCTATTTATGTTGTAGATAATGTACAAAACGGTACAATCCAAACAGCTGCAGCCGGATACAGTATGTATCTTGTTTCTCGGGTTATTTTTGAACTTATAAGTGGTCGATTCCTCACTGGTAGTAACGACAAAAAAAAGCTCATGTTTACTCTTGCTGGGATGCTTTGTATAACAGGAGCATACATGGGGTTTGCGTTCTCTCAAACAATTTTACCAGTATTTGCTTGCTATGCACTTGCAGGCCTTGGGCTTGGTATTGCATCTCCAGCAAAAAACTCTTTGTTTGCTATGCATTTGGATAAAAATAAAGAGTCAACAGAATGGAGTATAGCTGATGCTGCTGCTTTTATTTGTATGGCCCTAGCAACTGCTCTTGGAGGATTTATTGCAATGCACTACGGATTTCAGATGCTCTTTTTTATTGCAGCTCTTATTAGTCTTTTAGCTACTATCCCGTATCTTCTCTACTTATCTGATTAAACTGCTGTGGGTCGGGATGTTGAGCCGAGGCGAAATCCCGCACTTTGCGGGAGAATCGGGCGAAACCTTCCTGTGGGTCGGGATGGAATCGGACCATCTACTTCTTCATTATCAGTGAAGCGTTCTACCGGTGAACTACCGACCCTCGTCGAATCACAACTTTGCGCTTTCGTCCTATTCGGACTTCAGCTTTTTGTTGGATTCTCCTCTTCAAAGTCCATTGGACTTTGATAGAAAAATATTCTATTTTAAAATTAAATACTATTTAATCAGTTCCCAAACCTCATCAGGTATCATGTCTTTTTCTAATTTTCCTTCTGGTTCCCAGACTAAACAATTGAGTAAAATCTCCTGGATAAGCCGCAAATGCCTTAACTCATCCAACATTTTAGCACCTTTTTGGGGATTTTTCCCAACGAATGTATAGTATAGTCCAACTAATTGGTTAAGTCTATTGGAAACCGCCTGGTATGTGAGGATAATTTTCCCTTGCCTGGAACGTTTTTGATACGTCCTAAATTTTTTTAAATTCTGCCACTCCCCAGCTCTTACCTCTATATCAAGTGCTTCTTGTCTTTCACTAAATCCTGTCTCGTCTTGTTGATATTCTGCATGTTCATACTCTGGATTTCTCATACAATTCTTTTATTTCCTCAATACGTATCCACCGCCCAAAAGAGCAACACCAGCAACAAACAATTTGTAATCTGCAGTAAGAAGTCCCAAAAGTCCTGCAACAAGACCACCTGCGACTCCCCACTTTGCCATTTCTTGACGAAACGCTAATTCTTGTTCTGATTTTGCCATTGTTTTTTATTCTAACACAGTAGCTTTGGATTATCTATTTTGTTATACTCGTAGAGTGGCAGAACGTAATAATCCTTTGGATTAAACGTTCCAGCCACGTAAAAATCTTTGATTTTGTACGTGGCGCGGTGGTGAAGTAGCTAACACAGCTGTCTGCAGAACAGCCATTCAGGGGTGCAAGTCCCCTTCGCGCCTCACTTAAAGAAGATTTTGCGGGTTGTTAATACGCCAACCCCTAAAAAGAGAAACAATAACGATTGGCTAATATCGTTTACCTTTGCGCGTTCACGAGCATCTTTTACGCTGGAAAGGCAATTTTTCTGATCTCGCTTTTCTTGCTCTTTTTCCTCATCTGTTGGTGGCCGTGTCTTTTGCCCAGTGACATCGTAATATGTACGAGGATATGAACAGTCTTCTTCTCTTTGGTAATAGGCTGGTTGTCCACCAAAACTAAAACTCACAACACCCTCTTGCGGATATCGTTCAAATGCCTTCAGATTTATAACTGTTCGCACACTTGCATAAATACCAATTAAAAGAAGTATGACGCCAATAAAGGTTATCCATGTATTTGTTTTTGAATCGGCACTCATAATGTAAGAATAATCCCAAAAAGATATGTTGTCAATAGTATATTTTTCCCAATAAATAACCCCCTATAAATAAATCTCCTGCCTTTCAGCAAAAAACCCATCTATAGGGGGCCACCTTGCAGGTCACGTCGAGCGTGACCCAGCTTATTCAGCCTTACGGCTGAACGATTCGCAAACTACTGCGGGCACTCACGGAGTGCAAAGAGATGGTGACACTTGCGACAGCGGAAGATCGGGCTCAGCTGACGCGCGTAGTGCGGACTTATACCAAGCGTGACGAAGTCACCCAAAGGCTGGCGCTCCTCACACCGAGGACAAACCAAAGTGTTAACCGTCTCATCCATCAGAGGCTGCATATCTGCCTCCTCCTTCCTTAGATTTGAGAGTCGACTGAAAGCTGTAACGGGCTTTCCCGACCTCGCAAGATGCGAGTTACACTATTCACTTAGGCACCCAGGATTGTTAGATCGTGGGCACCGGGCCATCGGGATTGGCATCGTAATCGGCGGCAACCCTAGATCGCCTGGAGCTGGGCTTATACCTCCGATCAATCATCCAGGACTGAATCAGAAGCACCAACACCAGGAAACCAGCCAATGCCCACGGGGTATAGCCTTCGGCGAAGAAGAAAATCCCGCCGACGCACAGGGACATGGCGATTGCGCTGAGGTTGTAGCAGATGTTATAGAAAACCCTCGGCTCCCTCATCCCCTCCCGAAGAACATCCAAGTCACGGTTTATAAACGCGTCTTGAAAACCGAAGCTCTGGGCGGGTTGAGGACTCTGCAGGAACTTCCTGTAGCAGTAAGCCGTCACATAGCCCAGTACCAGGCCAAGATCGAATAGGATAGGCAGGCTCAGTAGGAACAGAGCCACGAATGCCAGACCTGCGATCAGGCCAGAGGCGATCGTCCCGAAATTGACGACGATCGTAGCAAACCCCAGTACGAACAGAACGAGACGAAACATGATATAGCTCCCTTCGGCTGCTAATATAGTACGCTTGGTCAACGAAATGACCATATTATTCACGTCGCTCTGCATAGAGCGCGTACTTGCCCACCTGTTAGTGGACAAAAAACGACCACCTCCAAATACCAACTATTCTCACGAGGGATGGTCCAGAAGCTATAACGGGCTTCTTTCCCGTCTCCGAGGATTACTCCACGGAGCCTCTTAACGAGTTTGCAGTATAAAACTCCAGCGTTTTAGCTGGACGATCGATGGTTTAGCAGGGGAAACAAGCAGACAAAAAAGAGTGCTAGTCCTCCTGCCCATACGATAGACGACCACGGCCTTGGCTCTGGAGGGGCGATCATCCCATACAGGTTGATTCCCAAAAACGTAAACAGTCCAAGACCACACCCGACCATGAGTAAGTACCGAGACATTGAATCCTCCTTACGTAAACTTTCCCTACCGGGGATTGTGACATTGAGTGTGCCTCTTTATCCCGATGTAATCGGAACAAAAAATCACACTCAATATCATGTGTTTCCGTAGTTTGCGATGTTAAGGTGCGAATTAAGATGCAAAAGCGCCAAAAATAAGCACGCATCCGCCAACTGGCGGAGCCTAGCTTTGGGAACTTTTACAAGACCGCACTATACCACAAAATATCCTATTTGTCAATACTATAAGACAAATTATAGCGCTTCTCTATTCCACTAAAAAACCACCCTGCTATAAAGCTTGAGGTGGTTAGATTAGAAATGTACCAAAAAGTGGTAGGACATAGCATAGATTCTGTTTTCTCTCAGTATTAACGAGAAAACCAAGCTCTACGCAACGCTTGTTGCCGTTTACACTTTATTGTAAAATCTCCAGTCTCCATCTTTGTTCTTTTAGAACTTAGAACTTGAAAATTGGAAATTGTCCCGATTGTCGGGACACTTAGGTGTCTTCTCTCAATCCTCTTCCCGCCAGAGGCGGGATTTAAAGAAAGGAGGTGATCCATCCTCAGCTTCGGCTAAGGATACCTTGTTACGACTTAAGCCTCATCGCCGAATTTAGCCTCGGACCACATAATGGACCTTCGGCCACCCTCGACTTTGCTGCCTTGACGGGCGGTGTGTACAAGACCCGAGAACGTATTCACCGCGGCTTGCTGATCCGCGATTACTACCGAGTCCGACTTCATGAGGACGAGTTGCAGCCCTCAATCTGAACTGAGGCGAAATTTCAGGGATTCGCTTCACGTTACCGTGTTGCAGCCCATTGTTTTTCGCCATTGTAGTGTGTGTGTGGCCCAAGGCATAAGGGCCGTGCTGACTTGACGTCTTCCCCTCCTTCCTCCCCGTCCTTTTGCCAACGATAAACTTCAAACTTTCGAATTTGAAAGCCGAAGGCGC
>ORMF010566558.1_pt1 | contig 21321 bp, 20 predicted proteins | sample 1779871 | NCBI WGS metagenome assembly ORMF01 (sample SAMEA104232316, study PRJEB22302) | groundwater metagenome | biome: forest; feature: aquifer; material: groundwater | place: USA | collected 2011-08-07 | depth 5.4 m | reverse complement strand
CGCCCAGTTCATGAAGATCACCGACTCGTACATGTTTGATACCGGAGGTCTTCCGAGGATGATCACGCGCAGCCCCAACCCCAGCGTGTGGAACAAAACCGCCGTGAACAGCGCGGCCAGTCCCAAGCGGTACAGCACGCCCTGCCGTTTGAACAGCGTCAGTATGAAAAGAGACAAAAAATAAAAAAAAGCCGAGACCTGGAAAGGTTTCATGCTGGAATACTGCACCTCGAGCGCGATCTTCCACGGTGAGACTAACGCGGAGCCTTCAGCCACTTTTCCTTTCCATTCCTTGGCGCTTTTTTCGAATGCCGCGAAATCTTTTGTCTGATAGAGCTGGATCAGCGCCTTAAAGTCGGGCAAAAACGGTGGCGATACCGCGTAAGGCGACAGCCACGCGCCGTGTCCAGGAGAGGGGATGAACTTGAATCCGTCGCCCGAGACCAACTCTTCCACGGTCCGGAGCTTGGTGTACAAAAGCTCGGCCTTTTGTTCGAGCTTGCTCGGCCTCAGGTCCTTGTCGCGTTTGGCCTTGGCGGCCCTCACCAGTTCTTCAACCTTTTCTTGTCCCGGCTCTAGCTCGTCATAAGTGAAGAAATGCTCGTCGGCGGGCAGCGACAGCGTGTTTTTAAGTTCGGAGTAATCCAATCGTATGAAACGCCGTTCTCTGAGTATGGCGGGCTCTGTCATGTGGCCCAGGAGGAAATCGATGGCCGGTTTTTTTTGCCAGCGTTCGGAGCCATACACCAGCTTCAGCGTCTGTCTGGCGAAAGTGTCCAGCGGTTTGACGCGGCCGTTGTGCTGTATCGGCAGCTCCCTGGCTGAATTCAGCGCGTGCTCGTTTTTGCATGACGCCAGACACAGACAAAAAAATGCGGTGAGGAAAAAAATCAGGCGACGTTTCATTTGAATGGATCGCATGGGTGCATTATAACGGCTATCGCGTGGCATTGCGAGTCTGGCCCGGGCGCGCGCGACGGCGTCTCGCGCTTCTCAATCCGTCTCTTCTGGCGGCGATCGCCGCCCTTCGCGAGAAGAAGGGATGCAGATAAAACAGCATCAAGACTCCGGTCAGGATGATCAGGGCGCCCGAGTAGATGAAGCGGATGCCGGGATTTTTGGCGACCGTGAAAACCGACGCCTCGCCCAGCGTTTCATCCTGGATGTAGGAAGACTGAAACACGCGGTATCCCTGATGGTCCAGCGGCTTGTTCATGCTGATGGTTTTAAACAGAACGTCCGGTCCATCGCCGTCGAAATGAGAAACCACGACGTCGCTCTCGAACGACGCCGGGTTGGCGGTGCCCGGGTAATCTTTCTTTCTGAAATCCCTAAGCTGTAGCCGGAAAGGCACAGCCACGCTTTTAAGCTCCAGCGCCGCCTGCCAGGCGCCTTGCCCGGTTTCAACCGTTTGTGGGTCGCCGCCGATCAGCCACAGTCTCTTTTCAGGTCCGTTCACCGGCTGAAACAAAAGTTCTACCGCCGGTGTATCCGAATTTTTGTCCTCTTTGACGGTTTTGATCACTTGGACGCGATTGAACGTATGATGCGCCTCGAGCGCTATGTCCATCCAACTCGTCGCGATTTTTTCTCCCAGCTTGAGAGGCGCGGCGGGCGAGGCGCCTTTGCGCGAAGAGCTGATCTGATAGCTCCAAGCGTCACCGTCGGCGTGAAACACCAGCGCGGCCGCCGCCGGTGCCCGTAAATCCTCGGGCAGAGGCGTCTCGAGCTCGACAGCGAGGCCGAAGATGTCGTTCTTTGCGCCGCCGCGCAGAGAGCCGTAGGCGGGAAACAGGTAAAACTTCGTGTGATGCTCGCGCCTGCCTTGCGCGTCCGAGACCTCGAACTCGACGGCGGGATTGAAGTGCATGTCTTCGGGGGAATTGATGATTTTATTGTCTTTGACCTTGGCCTGGGGGTAGTAGCGCATGTTCGAGACTGTGAGGCCGCTGTCCGCCAGAGGCATCCCTGCCTCGCCCTCCTTGAGCGGCAGGTCAAACGTCCTGCCTGTGGCACGCTGGCTGATATGAAGCAGAGGCACGCCGACAGGCTCAGCGATCCCGCCCGCAGGGCCGGTCTTCAGCTCGACACGCGCCGGCCCGATTTGTTTCACCGCGGAGTTCCCGTCGAAGGGATCTTTTTCTATCAAAACGAATGTCTCTTTGAGGCCGACGGTGTCGCTGGACAGCGTGCCCTGTACCGCGTGGTTGGCCGGGGTGCCGGGACCCCCTTCTTCCAGCGTCTTTGTCTGCACGGCGTGGTCGATGCGCCGCAGTACGCGCAGTTTCATGTCTCCGCGCGGAGACGCCAGGTCGAACGGGGTTTTTTTGTTGGGTCTGAGATCGAAGCGCGAGGTCTGTCCGTCGGGACCGGCGAGAGTGAGCGCGTAGCCTTCCTGGAGGATGTGGCTTTTTTGCTCACCCTCGAACAGCGTCATCTGTCCTTCCACGCCCAGCGCACGCGACAGCAGGGCGCCGAAAAGCAGAAGAAGGATACCGATGTGCGTGACGACAAAACCCAGATGATGTTTCTTGAAAGGCCAGCGGCTTAGCGTCGCGAAAAAGATGTTCAGCCACACCAGCGACAGGAAGATGTCAAACCAGCCCGCCGTATAAAAGATTTTTTGAGCCAGAGGCGTGCCGTAGGCCGACTCCATGAACGTCGAAACGGTGAGCAGCGCGACCAGAGAGGCGATCAGAAAAAGCGCGAATTTGAGTGAGCCTAGGGCCTTGATTAGCGGCATAGCGCGCCATTATACCATTTTATTTTAGCGATAGAAGCCACTCTTGTATTATGATAAGTGGCCAAGGACAGGAGACACGAATGAAGAAAATCACGGTTTACCAAAAGCCCACCTGCACCACCTGCCGGCAGGTTTACACGGCTTTGAAGGAAAGCGGCGTCGATTTCGACGCGGTGAACTACTATGTCGACCCGATCTCCAAGCCCAAGCTGAAGGAGCTGCTCAGAAAGATGGGCCTTCCGGCCTCGGAGCTTTTGAGGAAGAAAGAGGACGTTTATAAGGAACTCAAGCTGAGCGAAAAGAATCTCAATGACGACCAGATCGTGGACCTCATGGTCAAGCACCCGGATCTCATACAACGCCCGATTGTCGAAAAAGGGGACAGGGCCATACTCGCGCGGCCGGCCGAGCGTCTTAAAGAGATACTATGACGCCTAAATACCGGTGGAAACGGCTTCGAAAACGATCCGCCTATCGTCTGAGAATTTTTCTCAAGTATCATTTTCACAGAACAGAAAAAGAGCCTGTGTTTATGCTGGCGACCCGGCGCTCGGGCAGCAACCTACTCCTGGACTGCCTCAACTCGGTGCCCGGCGTCTCATTCGGTTCGGAGGTGCTTCACGACCGCATGTATTACGGCGTGCGGAGGCGATGGATATCCAAGCGGGCGGTGCTGCGTCACATCGCCTACTCGCTGAACGACTGCAAAGAGCGCATCTGCGGCTGCAAGATCATCATGCTGCGCATGCAGTGGCACAGGCTGACCGTCAGCGATCTGGTCGAGGCGTTTCCCAACGCGCGGTTCATCATCCTTTACAGAAAATCGTTGATCGATCAGTTCGTTTCTTTAAGAATCGCCGAGGTCACGGGGGAGTGGGTGGGAAACGGAAAGGCGCAGTCGCCGCCGCGGGTGCATGTCGACCTGGAGTCTTTAAAGGTCTGGGCTCAAAGTGTCCGGGATTTTTATGCGGAACTTCTTCGCTCGCCGGGAATACGGGGACGCTCGGTGGTGATCTCTTACGAAGAGTTGACCGCGGATTTGCAGAAGACCTTCGACCAGGCGCTGTTTCCCTTCCTGCAGCTGCCGCCGTCGCCGGTAGCGACGCAGCTCAAAAAACAGAACACGCGGCCTCTGAGCGAGACCGTCGAAAACTACGGGGAGATCGAGCCGCTGTTGACCGACCCCAATTTCCGGTTGGATATCAAGTACCCCATGATGCTGTCCACGCAGCTCTTGACGTCCATGACGTCGGTGTTGACCACGATCTCGGCGCTCGTCGGGGCCTCGTAGACGTCCGAGATACCGGTAAAGTTTTTGATCACGCCTTTGCGGGCCAGCGCGTACATGCCTTTGACGTCACGCCTCTCGCAGACCTCCAGCGGACAGCGAACGTAGATTTCGATAAAACCGGATATGATCTGGCGCGCGTTCTGCCGCATCGCGCGGTAAGGGGAGATGATGGAGGCCAGAGTGATCACGCCGTTCTTGGTGAGCATGGCCGCCTCGAAGGCCACGCGCTCTATCTGGGCCTCCCTGTCTTTTTTGGAAAAGCCCAGCTCCGGAGAGAATTTTTTCCTGATGACGTCGCCGTCCAGGTGCTCGACCGCCAGACCCAGCGCCAAAAGCTCCTTCTCTACCGCGTCCGAGAGCGTGGTCTTGCCTGAGCAGGGCAAGCCGGTGAACCAAAGAGCGAAGGCGTCGTTCATGGGAATTATAATATCATACTGTTTAAAAAATCATTTGGTAAAATGGAAGGCCATAGATTACAATCCGCCGAGGGAGAGGACCCGGATTTGAGGGGATGATCCTAAACGCAAATAAATTTTCGCCGAGGTAGCTCAGTGGTAGAGCGCTGCCCTGAAAAGGCAGGCGTGGGCAGTTCGATTCTGCCCCTCGGCACCACTTTCAGCCGGCCGTTGTAACTAAAGGAGTTACAACGGCCGGATTTCTATTTGTCACCTTAGAAATCGATTGTGTGCGCTTCTCTTAAGGGATAGACTCGATTACATGCTCCCAAAAGACAGATTAAAGAAAACCTTTGAACGAGCAATTGGCCAAGAGCGCCTCTTGGACACACTTGGGAAAGACGGAGAATGATGTCGGGCAGGTCCGGCGGACTCATGGTTTGGGTGCTTTTGGCCTTGTTGGCCGTGTCGTCCGCATTCGGCGCCGTAAAGACGGCCAAGATGCTTGTTCACTTTTTTGCCGAAAAGGAATACCAGGGGCATAGCGCGCCCGGGGTCGAGTGGGAGACGTTTAAAGGTTTTCTCGAAGCAGGGAGTGGGAAGACCGGATTTGTGTCACGCCGCATCGACGTCAAAGGCAAGAGGCCATCGATAGAGTTTTATTATGACGCTCAATATGCTCTGGCGCCTCATCTTCTCATCCGCACAAACACCATCGGCTCGAACGGTGCTTTTTATTTGATAGACGACCCGGCACAGACCGACTGGCGAGAGGCCGCCAGCACGCAAGGGTGGGAGCTGATACACCACGAGCCGGGCCGAGCCCTCATTCGGACCGTCAAAAAGTGATAAGCCTGAGGGCTATCGCCCTTCCTGCATGGGCTGCCGCGCTGCTGGCGGCCGCTCTTTGCGCGGTCCGTTTGTTCAAATCCCCTTATGGTTCCGGTCTTGATGCCTGGGCGATATGGGGCGTCAAGGCGAGATTCATCTATGCCGGCCAATGGGGCGCGCTGTTCGATCCATCCCTTGATTTTACGCACACCAATTACCCTCCCTTTTATCCGCTGCTCAGCGCGGCGGGTTGGCGGATTGCCGGAAGCGAGAGCGCGGCGGTGGGATGGATCATCGCTATGGGTTTTACTGCGGCGACCGCGGGGTTTTTGACTCAGGCCGTGTACCGCCTAAGCCCTGCATGGGCCTGGCTGGCCGCCGCAGGCATCGTTTTCACGCCGGTGGTCACGGGCGTTGGCGCCTCGCAATACGCGGACATACTCATTGCTTTTTTCATGTTGGCCGCGGTCCTCGAAGCGCAAAAGGACGACCGGCCGGGATCCGTGACCGCGTCGGGACTTCTTGCCGGGATGGCGGCGCTGACCAAAAACGAGGGGCTTGCGTTCGCGGCGGTGCTGGGACTTGCGGTGTTTGTTTTCAAAAGACGTTCGTTCGGACGGTTTATCACAGGCTGTTCCGTCCCTCTTTTGGCTGTGGCCGCGGTCAAGTGGCAGGCCGGCTTTTTGCAGGACAGTTTCGGATTTTTGCCGCCGGCCGCGCTGTGGCTTTCACGCACCAAGCAGATCGCGCTTTCATTGCTTGAGAGTGCTTTTAATGAGAACCTCTGGGTCTACGCCTGGTTTTTTGTGGCGGGAGTCTTCACGGTGAAGGCGCCGACGGTCTTTTTGGACCGCCGCCTCTTATTTCTGTGGTTTGTCGTGCTGGGAATGGGAGCCGTCTATGCGGCCGTTTTCTTTTTTAGCTCGTTCGGCCTCGAGGCTCACCTCGAAACCGCAAAGGATCGGCTTCTGCTCCAGCTGTTCCCAGTTTCGCTGTATGCGGCGTTCGCGACATTGGCGGAGCCGCAGAACGCACCCCAGAACACCCAGAATAGAGTTGCTGTCTGAAGCGAGTAAAAATTTGTATCGACAGCGCTTTGCAGCGCGAGTGCGGTCAGCCCCACCCAAAGCGCCCCATCAAGGGGGTCGCGCTGCGGAGCGGCCAGCTTTTTGGTGAACATCCAGACCAGGGCGGCGGTAAACGCCACCGCGCCTATCAGGCCGATCTCGCTCCACATCTGCAGATAACAGTTATGCGCATAACCGCGGAATGTCTCCTCCGGCGGCATGAATGAAGGAAAAAGCTTAAAGTAAGTGTTCACGCCGTTTCCTATGAATGGGTGATGGCTGATCATCGCCCACGTTGTCTTCCAGACGCGTAGCCGCTCCGAAACGGTGATGTCGCTCAGCTGAAGGCTCTTGACGTAGATGTCGAATATAAACCGGGAGGAGGTCAAAAACGCGGTGAACCCTGCCGCGAGCACCCAAGTAGCCTTGGGAACGCGACGGATCACGTTGATCGTCGCGGCCACAGCCAGCGCCAGTATCGCTGCGCGCGTGAGCGTCATTGCCAGGGCTGTCGAAAACAACGTCAACAGAGCCACTAGCCCGACGCTATTAAGCGACCAGGACTTTTGGCGATACCAAACGACGAAGGTCAGAGGGACGCCCATAAGAAGAAAGGCTGCAAGGCCATTGGGTGCGCTGAATGAACTGGTCATGCGTATGAAACGTCCGGGAATGTCGACCGTATAGTGCTTGATGAGATCGGCGCCGGTCCACATCTGATAGAGGCCGTTGAGCACCACCAGAAATAGCGAGGCCATGAAAACAGACACCAGGCGCCGGAACCGCGCCGGTTCGCCGAAGAGATCGGCGCTCATGAAAAAAAAACCGAGATACTTGATCCACTTGAGCACGCCGCGCAGGGAATCGGCCAGGTAGGGAGCAGGAACGTTGATCAGGGAAACGACGGTCGCAACCAGGAAAACGGCATAAAGCAGGAACACCTCACGCGGGACCCTGCGGAAGCGCCCGGCGGGGCCGAACAGCGTCCACAAACAAAGCGCAGTGATCCCGGCGACCTCGGCCGCGCTTTTGGAAAAGGGAAGGAAGAAGATGGCGGCAGTTGTTAAAGCGGCGCAAGCGTCGGTGACCCGGTTTGAAAGGTTCATGAATAGACGTTATCACCCGGTCCTCGGCTTGTCCAGCCCCCGGCACTTCCCCCTTCCGCGCGTTCGTGGCACGGAACCGGGGCGCTTGTCTCTTCTTGAGCTATGGATTTCCGCGTGACGACCGGATGGGGGAAAGGGAATGGACATTCACCGGGTTTCTGGTAAAATATCCGACAATAACTCTCGATAAATCAATTACCTATGAAAACAATCCATTTCGGCAGAAGTTCCATCTCAGAAAGCGGCCCTTGCTACGTGATCGCTGAGATCGGCCATAACCATCAAGGGGATCTTTCCAAAGCCCTGGAGTTGGTCCGCGTGGCCGCTCGCTGCGGTGTCAATGCCGTCAAATTCCAAAAACGCTCCAACCGCTCGCTTTACACCAAAAAGATGTACGACACGCCTTACGACAACGAAAACAGCTATGGCAGCACCTACGGGGAGCACCGGGAAAGGCTGGAGTTCGGTTGGGCGGAGTATGTCCAAATCAAGGCCTGTGCCGAGGAAAACGGGATCGAGTTTATGTGCTCGCCCTTCGAGCGCGAGAGTATCGATTTCCTCGAGAGGCTGGGAGCCACGAGCTTCAAGTTTGCCTCGGGAGATTTGACGAATGTCCCGCTTTTGACGTACGCGGCGAAGCTGGGCAAGCCAATTTTCCTTTCGACGGGCGCGGCCTCTCTCGAGGAAATACGCACGGCTTACGAAGCCGTGCTGAGGCACAACAGCCGGCTCTGCATCATGCACTGCGTCTGTGAATATCCGGCGGAATACGAGAACCTCAACCTTCGTGCCATAGAAACGCTGAAGAGGGAGTTTCCCGAGGCTCTCATCGGCTTTTCGGGGCATGACAACGGGATATTGGCGTCCGTGATTGCTTATTTCATGGGTGCGGTCGTGGTGGAGAAGCACTTCACACTGAACCGGGCCTGGAAAGGTTCCGACCACAAGTTTTCACTTGAAGCGGAGGGTCTGAGAAAGCAAGTGCGTGACCTCCGGCGTCTCGATCTCATGCTGGGCGACGGCGCCAAGATCGTTCGTGATTTTGAGAGGCCCGTGCGTTTCAAGATGGGCAAGAGCCTTTACGCGGCGAGGGCCTTGAAGGCCGGTCACGTCCTGAGCGAAGAGGACATCCTCATCAAGACGCCGGCGGAGGGCCTCGCGCCTTACGAGATCGTCCGACTCATCGGCCGCCGGCTCACACAGGACCTTCCCGAAGAAGCGCTTTTTTCCGATGAATGTCTGGACGGATAGGGGGTATGAGCCGGCCAGCAGACGCGGATCTTTCGCGGGTACGGTTGGTCGTTTTCGATTTCGACGGGGTTTTTACGGATAACCGCGTGCTGGTTTTCGCGGACGGTCGCGAGGCCGTCTGGTGCTCGCGGTCCGACGGGCTGGGTCTCGAGCGTCTGGCTGCGTCTGGGTTTGACATCCTGGTATTGTCGACCGAAAAAAATCCTGTCGTTGGGGTGCGCTGCCGCAAACTGGGCCTCCGCTTTGTCCAAGGTTGCCGTGAAAAACTCAAGAATCTCAAAGAAGAAGCCCGGCGTCGCAATGTCAGATTGTCGCAGGTCTGCTATGTGGGCAACGACGTCAACGACATGGCTTGCCTGAAGGCGGTGGGACTGCCGGTTTGTGTCGCGGACGCCTGGCCCGAAGCCAAACGCGTGGCGCGGCTAGTCTTGAAAAGAAAAGGGGGGTACGGGGCCGTGAGGGAGCTTTGCGACCGGTTGGCGGTTGCCAGAAAGCGCGGAGGAAAACCTTGAAGGCCGTTATTCTTGCGGGAGGTCTCGGCTCCCGGATCAGCGAAGAAACGCTGCTCAAACCCAAGCCGTTGATCGAGGTCGGTGGGCGTCCCCTCCTTTGGCACATCATGAAAATCTATTCGGCCCACGGGATTCACGATTTCGTCATTTGCTGCGGTTATAAGGGCTACCTGATCAAGGAATATTTCGCGAACTATTTTCTCCACATGTCAGACGTTACCTTCGATATGCGCTCGAACCGGATGGATGTCCACGAGAAAAACGCGGAACCGTGGAGCGTCACGGTGGTGGATACTGGCGAAAAAACGCAGACCGGTGGCCGCTTGAAAAGAGTGCGGCGCTATCTCGATGGCGGACCGTTTTGCTTTACGTACGGTGACGGTCTAAGCGACGTAAACATCACGGATCTCATCACGCACCACAAAAAACAGGGTCTTTTGGTCACCATCACCGCGGTCCGCCCTCCGGGACGGTACGGTATCCTCCAGATTGACGACCGTAAAAACCGCGTGATCGATTTCAAGGAAAAACCCGACGGAGACGGGGACTGGATCAGCGGCGGTTTTTTTGTTGTCGAGCCGCAGACTTTGGAGCTCCTGAAGGGGGACGAGACCAGCTGGGAATCGAATGTGCTCAGCCAGCTCGCCAAGAGCGGACAATTGGCGACATTTTGCCACGATGGGTTCTGGCACGCGGTCGATACGCTTCGGGACAAAAATATCCTGGAGGAGCTCTGGAACTCCGGCCGGGTGCCATGGAAGTCATGGGTCTAAATCCGGATTTTTGGCGCGGCCGGAAGGTTTTTCTGACCGGGCACACCGGATTCAAGGGTGCGTGGCTTTGCTTCTGGCTCCACTGCTTCGGCGCTAAGGTCAGCGGCTACAGCCTTTCTTCACCGACGAGCCCGAGCCTTTTCAAGCTCCTGCGCCCCGCCCTTCCAGGCCATTTTGTGACGGCCGACATACGAGATTTTCCTCGTCTGCAAAGCGAGATCAAACGTCGGAGGCCTGAAATTGTTTTCCATTTGGCGGCACAATCGCTGGTACGTGAATCTTATCGTGATCCGCTAGGTACTTATTCCACCAATGTTGTTGGAACTGCAAACGTGCTGGAAGCGGCCCGGCGGACAGGTTCCGTGCGTGCCGTAGTTGCGGTCACCTCGGACAAGTGCTACGAGGGCGCGCTTCCCCCGCGCAGGGAAAACAGTCCTCTAGGGGGCAGCGACCCTTACAGTACGAGCAAGGCGTGTGCGGAGCTTGTGGTGCGCGGTTATAGGACGCTGTGCCCAGGCATCGGCGTTGCTACGGCCCGCGCAGGAAACGTGATCGGCGGCGGCGATTGGGCGGCAGAGCGGCTCGTGCCGGACTGTATGCGATCCTTCCGGAAAAAAAGACCGGTGCGTATCCGGTACCCGCTGGCGGTCCGTCCCTGGCAGCATGTGCTGGAACCGATACGCGGTTACCTTTTACTGGGACAGCGTCTTTATGAAGATCCGGAGGGTTACTCGGAGGCGTGGAATTTTGGCCCCGGGAAACAGGGATTTCGGAACGTGGGATGGATGGTTCGCCGTCTGTCCCGGCTCTGGGGCGGCCACGCGTTATGGGAGCCTCAAGCAGGGAAGCACCCACCGGAGGCGCCGGTCTTGAAACTGGACAGTTCCAAGGCGCGCTTCAGATTGGGCTGGCGCCCGGGATGGGACCTCGAGGAAGCGACGGAAAAGACCGTCGAATGGTACCGCGCCTATTTCCGGACGGAGAACATGGTCCGGCACACCCAGGCCCAGATAGAAAGCTTCGAGAGGAGATCGCCCCGGTGAAATGCCGTTTTTGCTCGACGTCTCTCGGCCGGCCGTTTTTGTCTCTTGGCTCGAGCCCCCTGGCCAACGCTTTTTTGGACGAGGATAGCTTGAGGTGTCCCGAGCAGTCTTATCCTCTCGAGGTTTACATCTGCGGATGTTGTTTTCTAGTGCAACTGGAAGCGCACGAAACCCCCGAAAAGATTTTTACGGATTACCCTTATTTCTCGTCCTGTTCGCAGATATGGCTCGATCACGTGCGCCAGTATGCCGGGGAAATGATATCGGAAATGGGTCTTGGCCCTCGGCATCATGTTGTCGAGGTGGCGAGCAACGACGGGCATCTTCTCAAAAATTTTGTTGCCCGAGGCATACCGGCCTTCGGAATCGAGCCGGCGCGGAACCTGGCCGATTTTGCGAATGGGGAAGGGGTTCCCACGCGCTGTCTTTTTTTTGGAAGTGCGGCCGCCGGACGGCTCCGGGACGAAGGGAGCGGGGCCGATCTCCTGGTGGCCAACAACGTGCTCGCCCACGTGCCCGATCTCAACGATTTCGTGAAGGGGTTGAAGACTCTACTCAACCCGCAGGGGCTTCTCACGCTGGAATTCCCGCACCTTCTCAGGCTCGTCCGCGAAACGCAGTTCGACACGATCTATCATGAGCATTTTTCCTACTTCTCCTTTGCCGTCGCTCGAAACGTGCTGGCAACGCACGGTCTTCGCGTCCACGACGTCAGAGAGCTCGGCACGCACGGCGGCTCTTTAAGACTTTACGTTTCGCACGCAGAGGAGGAGCGGATCCCGTCGGACCGGGTGGCGGAGCTTCTCCGCCTCGAGGAAAAGGAGGGCCTGTCGGACCCTGGAACTTACGCTTCTTTCGCCGAACGGGTCGTACGCCTGAGGCAAGACATACGGATGTTTCTCGAGGAGAAAAAACGTCAGGGAAAAAGCGTCGCCGGCTACGGCGCCCCCGCCAAGGGCAACACGTTGTTGAACTACTGTGGCGTCGGGCGTGATTGGATTTCGTTCACGGTGGACCGCAACGTTCACAAGCAGCGCAAGTTCCTTCCGGGCAGCCACATTCCTATCGAAAGTCCGGAGGCGATCCGTAATGCGCGGCCCGATTATGTCTTCATCCTGCCGTGGAACCTGAAAGAGGAGATCATGGACCATATGGCGTTCATCCGCGAATGGGGCGGCCGTTTTGTCGTGCCCGTTCCGGCGCTGCGCGTGCTGGAATGAAATTCGAGGAGCTCAAGATCCCCGGTGTTTTCCGTATACAGATTGAGCAGACGGAGGACGAGCGCGGATCTTTCGGCCGCTGTTTTTGCGAACAGGAGTTTCGTAAGTGGGGACTGCGTTCCCGCGTCCGTCAATCGAATGTTTCTTTCAATGAAAAAGCCGGGACGCTCAGGGGGATGCACTTTCAGAGATTGCCGAAGGAAGAGGCGAAACTCGTCTCCTGCCCCCAGGGCGCCTTGTTCGACGTGGTTCTCGACCTGCGGTCGTCCTCGCCGAGCTTCTGCGAGTGGGTGGGAGTCGAGATTTCAGAGGAGAACGCTTCCATGGTTTATGTGCCCGAGGGGTGCGCCCACGGTTTTCAAACGCTGCGGGACGGAACAAGTGTTTTTTATCAATTGTTCGAGTCTTATGATCCGGCGCTCTCGAGTGGCGTGCGTTATGACGACCCGTGCTTTGGGATACGCTGGCCGCTGCCTGTGGCAGTGGTTTCATCCAAAGACCTCGCTTATCCGGACTTCGTGGCCTGATGGAAACGCAGAGAGAGAAGGTCCGTAAATATTGGAACGAGCGTGCCGGCCGGAGCCGGGACGGGCAGGCCACGACCGATGATCGCTGGCTTCGGGAGCTGGAAATCAGGACGCTCTCCTCTGAACTGAAAACACTCGCGTTGCTAGCGGGCGCGCGGATCTTGGACGCGGGCTGTGGTGACGGTCTTTCAGTGGTCCGTGTCGCCCAAGCAGTCCCAGGTGTTGTATTTACCGGCGTCGATTATGCCGAAAACATGATCGCCGAGGCCCGGAGACGCTTGGAGGGGCACCCGGATCTTCGCGGTCGTGTCCGCTTCGAAACGGGGGACGTTTTGAAGCTCGCAACCTCTTTCGGGGAGGCCATTTTTGACGTCGTCCTCTCGGACCGATGCCTCATCAATCTGGAGTCTTTCGAGGACCAGGCGCGCGGGATCGGCCAAATCGCCCGCGTCCTGAAGCCAGGAGGGCGATTCATTGCGATTGAAAATTTCAGCGAGGGGCAGGATAATATGAACCGGGCGCGTGTCCGCCTGGGGCTTCCCGAGATACCCATTCGGTGGCACAACCTTTTTTTTACCGAGCCCAGATTTCGCGAGGCCGCAAGTGCGGGTTTCGAAGAGCCGGTGTTCAGGGATTTTTCGAGTAGTTATTACTTTGCCACGCGGCTCGTTTATTCGGCGATGTGTCGCATGAAGAACGAAGAGCCGGACTACGACCATGAAATTCACAGGCTTGCCGTCGACCTGCCTTGGGTGGGGATGTTCAGCCCCGTTCGCATGGCCATATTAAAACGAAAGGAACTTTGATGGAACGGGTCATTCCGAAGCATGTTCAGATCGAGACGATTAATGGCGTGTGTTCAGCACGCTGCGTTATGTGCAACATCGACGACTGGACGCGAAAAGTGAAGATTATGGGCTGCGAGGATTTTCGCGGCATTCTTCAAAAGTTCCTGCCCTATCGCGACCAGATCGAGTTCTGGACGCTTCACGGGTTCGCGGAGCCCTTACTCGACCGTGAGCTTCCCCAAAAAGTCCGGATTGCCAAAGATATGGGATTTCACGGCATAGGTTTTGCTTCCAACTGCACCGAGTTGAGCGAGGAATGCTCCCGCCGGCTCTTGGAAGCGGGAATGGACACGTTGATCTGCAGCATAGACGGCGCCAAAAAGGAGACCCACGAGAAGATCCGCATGCGCACCAACTTCGATGAGGTTGTCGCGAACGTCGAGCGTTTCATACGCCTGCGCAACGAGGGAAATTATACCACGCGCGTGATGCTGCGCTTTATCCGGCAGGCGGCCAATCTAGCGGAGTGGCCCGCTTATCTCGAATACTGGTCGGCGCGCATCGACCCCTCCAAACGCGACGAGGTGGTCAAGTTCGACGTCCATAATTGGGGAGACCAGCACGAGCATTACGGCGAGCAGGACATCCATCCGGACCTGCCGATGGACGGCCTGGTGTGCTCGGATGTCTTTGAGCGCATGTTCATTTATTCGAGCGGTAACGTGGCTTTGTGCTGCGCGGACGACAATGGTTTTTACAATCACAACAACGTGATGCAGGCTGACCCCATCGAGATTTACAACAACGAGATTTTCACGCGTTATCGCCAGACTATGCTCGAGGGAAACATCCTCAAGCTCAAGCACTGCGAAAATTGCACGATCCCGCGGTCACGTGCCCTTAAAGAACAACCGCAATGAGCGACTTCATTCCCGTCGCCGGTCCCTGGATCACGCGGAAAGAAATCGATGCCGTCACGGAAGCCGTTTCGCGTGGCTGGTACTCTAACTCGAACGAATATCAGAACCGCTTCGAGACTGCCTTTGCCCGGCACGCCGGGAGCCGTTTTGCAGTCTCGCTTCCTTCCTGCACGTCAGCCATTCATCTGGCGCTTGCGGCCTGGGGCATCGGCCCGGGCGACGAGGTCATCGTACCGGACCTCACCTGGATCGCGACGTCGGCGCCGGTGTCCTATGTCGGCGCACAGGCGGTTTTTGCCGACGTCGACCCGAAGAGTTGGTGCCTGGCGCCCGAATCCTTTGAGTCGCTGATCACGCCACGAACGAAGGCGGTGATCCCTGTGGATGTCTACGGCCACGTTTTCGCGGCTGACAGGATCGTTCCCATCGCGCGCAAGCACGGGATACGCGTGATCGAAGACGCGGCGGAGGCGATCGGGGCCGAATCCACGGGAAGAAAGGCGGGATCGCTCGGCGATGCGGGCGTATTCAGTTTTCACGGCTCGAAGACGCTGACGACAGGCGAGGGAGGGATGCTCGTGACTGACGACGCCTCGCTTCACGAGCGTGTGCTTCGCCTGAGAGACCACGGCCGAGCACCCGGTGACAGGATGTTCCGGAACCTCGAGGTGGGTTTCAAATACAAGATGTCCGCCATGCAGGCGGCCTTGGGCCTTGCGCAACTCGAACGCCTGGAAGAACTCGTGGCCCGTAAACGGGAGATCTTCGGCTGGTACCGTGAAGAACTGATGGGGGTGGAGGAGATCACGCTGAACGCCGAGGCGCCTTCCACACGCAACAGCTATTGGATGGTGACGGCCGTTTGGGACGAACGGCTCGGCCTTTCCAAGGAAGAGATGATGAGACAGCTTTTCGACAAGCACATCGACTCGCGCCCGTTTTTCCACCCGTTGAGCTCGCTTCCCGCTTACGAGACTGATAGCGAGGCGTGCCGCGCCCGGATTCGGAACAAAATCAGCTACAAAATTTCGCCCTACGGCGTCAATTTGCCGAGCCCTCTGAACCTGACCCGGGAACAGGTCCGGTACGTCTGCTCCACGATGAAGGAGATCGTCGCCTGCTCATGTCCGAAATGAAGTTTGGTAATGAAACGATGGACCCCATTTCCGTCGGAGCGCCTTCGTCCCTGCCGCTGGTGAGCATTGGCCTTCCCGTATACAACGGGGAGCGTTATGTTGCCCGGGCCCTGGAATCACTCTGCGCCCAAGACTATCCTCGCATCGAGATAGTGCTCTCTGACAATGCCTCGCGTGACCGCACGCTTGAGATTTGCGAAACGTACGTCCGAAAGCATCCTTTCATCCGGGTCCACCGGCAGGAGAGGAACGTCGGCGTGCAGAAAAATTTTCAAACAGTCTTGGAATTCGCGCGCGGCGAGTATTTCATGTGGGCGGGGGTAGACGATCAGTGGGAACCGGCGTTTGTTCGCAAGCTCGTCGAGGAGATGGAGGCGCACCCTGAAGCGGCGCTCGCGATGACCGCTTTCGAGCGCGTCCACGAAGACGGAACACTTTTCGACGTCCAGTGCTTTTCCGGAAAGAACTCGCCGAACGGGAAATCGCATTTCAGCATGGCTCTCAAGCTCACGTCTCCGCTCAAGTTCAATTTGTTCCTCTACGGTCTTTTCCGCAGGGAATTCATACAGAAGGCCTCGCGGTTTTTTCCGGACATCCCGGCCTGGGACCGCGTATTCATGACCATGGTCTGCCTGTCCGCACCGATACGTTATGTGGACGAGGTGCTGCACCGGCACGCGCTCAATTCCGTGCCGCTCAGGGAGCGTTATCCCGAGGAGGCGGTCTTCCAGCGCAAAGGCGGGAAAGATTATCGTTCTCTTTTTTGGCGGACGGTTCATTCTATAGCCGTGACGACGCTGCAGTCGGATCTTGTGCCGCGGCGCCGGAAGCTTTTTCTGCCGGCATGTCTTTTCCACTACGCATGGGAAGTTTTCAAGCACCGTGTGATCTTTGCGTTCATCCGGTTTATCAAGCATGTCACGTTAGACCCTGTGAGGCGGGCTTTGAAGGCGCGCTTGCACGTGGAGCTTTTAAAGGCCCAGGCGTTTCTTTCGAATCCTGGAAACGGCGGGTCGATTCGCCGCGATTATTGGCGCTTGAAGCGCTTCGTATTCACACAATTATGGAAATGGGGCAAGTGGACGAACCAGAGGCTCAGGCGGCAGTCTGAACGGCGTTCGGGGAAAGTCCGGATGAGGGTTTCGAGCGGATGAAAATCGTTTTTTTCATGAGATTTTATTCCTACATCGCGCATTACGAGAAGGCGCTCCGGCTCCTGGCGCAGGAAGGGCATGCTATCCATTTTGCGTTCGACAGGCTGCCGCGCAAGCCGTTCGACGAGTCGCGCATGAAGGCGATGTTTGATATCCCCGGGGCGACGTTCGACTTTTTGCCGGATGTCCGGCGGTCTGGCCTCTGGAGCCGCTTCGCGGACCTGAGCCACCGCCTGGTCGATTACCTGCGCTACTTTCATCCCGATTATACCGGCGTGGAGAAGCTCAGAAGACGCGCGGAGAGGCGGCTTCCGTCGTCGCTGGCTTTTACGGCGTCCCGTTTCCTGGTCCGGACGGGCGGGTCTGCGTTCTGGATACGGCTTCTCAAAGGTTTGGAGCCGGTTTTTCCCGTTCCTCAAGCCGCCGCAAACTATCTTAAAAATCATCGGCCAGAACTCGTGATGTTCACGCCGCTCGTGGACTCGAACACGCCATTCATCGAATACGCGAAGGCCGCTAAGGCACTCGGGATCAAAAGCATGATCTGCGTGGCCAGCTGGGACAACCTGACAAACAAGGGCCTGATCCAAGCCGACACCGATGCGGTGCTCGTATGGAATGAATTTCAGAAGCACGAGGCCGTCCGGTATCATTCAGTTGATCCTTCCAGGATCATCGTGACGGGCGCCCAGACGTTCGACGTGTGGTTCGATAAAAAACCTTCTCTTTCCAAAACGGAATTCATGGCGAAGGCCGGCTTGGGCGGCTGCGAGGAATTCCTTGTCTACGCCTGCTCCTCCGGTTTCATCGCCCGGGAGGAAGTGCCGTTCATTCAGGAATGGCTCCGGCGGATTCGTCAAGACCCCGCTTTCAATCGTTTCGCGGTGCTCATCCGCCCTCATCCGGCGAACCCCCAAAGCTGGGAAAAGCTCGAGGCGCACGCTTTCGCGAATGTCGCCGTTTATCCGAGATGGACGGGACTGCCCTATCCTTTCTGCGAGGAGGACAAAACGGATTATTTTCATACGCTGTGTCATGCCGCCGCCGTGGTGGGAATCAATACCAGCGCCATGATCGAGGCGGGCATCCACCGGAAGCCGGTTTTCACCGTTTTGGCGGACGAATTCAAGCAAACTCAGGAGGGAACGCTCCATTTCCGTCACCTTAAGGACGGTGGCCTTCTGTCTGTCGCGGGGTCCCTGGAAGGGCACCTCCGCCAGTTGAAAGGGATCCTTTTCGACGGCGGGGACCGAGGCGCGGAGAGGATCGGCGCGTTCATACGAAAGTTCGTCCGGCCGCATGGGCTTGACCAGGCAGCGACGCCTCTTGTGGTTCAGGCCGTCGAGGATCTTCTGAAACGGGCGAAAGGTTCTCCCTCCGGAGAGGGGCCGTTTATTTTTCTGCTCCGCGCGTTAGCGTATCCGTTCATTCTTTTCGGGGCGTTGTTTTTTTGGTCCGAGAAAAAAGTAGAGGGCGCCTCGAAAAAGACCGGCCCCCGGCGGCCCAAGGTGGCCGCGCAGTTGGCCGTGCGGGATCTTCTCTTGATGCAGGGCGGGGACCCGCTCTACGGTGCCTTTTACAAGGAAGGGCTCGACCGGATCGGCATCGACGATCTCAAACAGCGGAAAAAGCCTAGGATTTACAATTCGGTACAATTTTTCCGTCAGGTTTTTCCACTGGAAGGGGACGTGGTCGAGTGCGGGTGTTGGCACGGGTTTTTTTCTTATCTTCTGTGCCGCTACAGTCAGCAGAAGGATGCAAGTTATTCCGGCGAAGGGTTCCATATTTTCGATTCGTTCCAGGGGCTGCCGTTTCCTGCCCCGGAAGACGGCCTGTCTCCGGAAAAGGCCGGAAGGACCGAGGGTAAATTTTCCGCGCCGCTTGAAACCGTGCGCCGGAACCTCTCGCTTTTTCCGGGAATCCGCTATTATCCAGGATGGATCCCGCGGACGTTCGAGGGACTCCCCGAAAGGGCCTATAAATTCGTCCACATAGATGTCGATTTGTACCATTCTACGAAGTCCTCACTCGAGTATTTCTACCCGCGGCTGGTGCCCGGCGGCATCCTGATTTGCGATGATTACGCCTCTCCGGCCTGGCCGGGAGCCAAACGCGCCGTAGACGAATATTGCCGTGAACACGGCCTGTCGTCATTGGCGCTGTCCACCGGCCAGGCTGTTTTGTTCAGGCCCCACGCGGCCGCGCGCCGCGCGGAAAATAAGGTCTCACCAGAAAAAGTCGAGGTTCTTTGAACGATGCCATATTCTGACCTGGTCCAGCTCGAAACCTATTTCAACGGCGGCGCCCCGTCGCCCGAAATCCTCTATCTCGGGGACTCGGTGCTGGAGAGGATCTCGCGCGACGACACGGACCATGCTCTGCTTGGAGACATCCTCAAAGAGGAGCTCAGCGGGTTGGGACGGACCGAGTGTCTTTCGCGCGCGGGCTGTTATTTGACAGTCTATCGTCACCTTTTAGAGGCCGTCCTACGCATGAAGCACCGGCCTCGCAGCGTCATTTTCCCGGTTAATTTGCGTTCATTTTCTCCCGCGTGGCATCTGAATCCCCTTTGGCGCCATGACCGTGAGATCGAGGCCTTGAAGCGGTATGCCGCGGACCCGTCGGGCCCCGCCGCCGCCGTCACCGCGATCTCGGAAAAAGATGTTTCGTTCGAAGTGTTCGACGCGCTGCCCGTGCATTTTCCGCCATCCCCGTTCAAGACGGCCGGGGAGTTTCGAAGACTCATCAAGACCAAGCCGGAGGACCCCGCGGGCCGGCGCCACAGACTCATGAACGTGTTCCTGTTTCATTACGCGTACCGGCTCGAAGAGGGACATCCTCTGCTCGAGGACTTGAAGTGGGTGGCGGAACGGCTGCCGTCTGAGGGCGTTTCCGTTTTTTTATATTTCACGCCGATCAATTTCGAGGCTGGAAACCGGTATCTGGGGGGACCTTTCGCGTCGAGCGTCGCTAAAAACAAGCAGCGGATCGCGGAAGTGCTTCATGCGGCTCCGGCCGCCGTACACTTGAATGACTATTCGTTTGTTTTCGGTTCCGAGCATTTTTTCACCCCGGACAACGCGACCGAGCACCTCCGTGAAGGAGCGCGCCGGAAACTTGCTGCCATGATCTCATTCGAGATGCGCCGCACGTCACGCGGCGAAAAGTTGGAGGCGTCCCGTTGAATAGCGTCACGGCGGAAAACCTCAGCAAGTGTTATACGGTGAAAAAGTCTGCCATGCAGATCTGGGCTTTGAAGGACGTCTCCTTCGCGGTCCGGCAGGGCGAGAAGCTTGGGATCATCGGCCGCAACGGGGCCGGCAAGACGACTCTGCTGAAGGTCCTGGGCCGCATCACCTCTCCTACAGCTGGCAGGGCAGTTTTAAACGGCAGGACCGTTTCGCTGTTGGAAATGGGCATAGGTTTCCAGCCCGATTTGTCGGCGAGGGAGAACATCTTCTTGAACGCGGCCATCTATGGCCTGAGCCCGCGGGAGGTGAGGCGCCATTTCGACCGCATTATCGCCTTCGCGGAGCTTGAAAAATTCGTGGACGGCCCCCCGCTGCGCCACTTTTCCAGCGGAATGTACCTACGTCTGGCATTTTCGGTTGCTGTCAACATGAGTCCCGATATTTTACTTGCGGACGAAGTTCTCGCGGTGGGAGACCTGAGCTTCCAGGTAAAGTGCATGGAGCGCATGCGGGAGATCGGGAAAAAGGGAACGAGCGTCCTTTTCGTGTCCCACGATATGGACGCAATGAAGCGTCTCTGCGATCGCTGTCTCCGTCTGGATGAAGGAAAAATCGTCGATGAAGGTCCACCGGACCGTGTCGCCGAAAATTACAGGAGCGCCATGCGGACTGCATCCGAGACGAAAGCAGGGAAAGGCGAAGGCCCTCTCAGCGAATACGGGGAGATCGTCTCCACTGGGCTTGTGGACGCTCATGGTGGCGGGATTGGCGCTGCTAAAACGTCGGCGGATTTTTTTGTTGAGATCACGTTCCGGATGTTTAAAGGAAACATCTACGTTCGCTGCGGTTTCGACCTGCAGGCCGGCGGTGTGACCGTGTTCCGATCCATGCAACCGGAGGACTTTCGGGTGGATGTCCCAGGTGTCTTCAAAGCGGCCTGCCGAGTGCCGGCCCGCTTGCTGGCTGACATCGCTTACGGCGTGAACGCTTTTGTCGCCGTGGTTCATGATGGCCGGGGACGGACGATTCATCAGAAGATCGTCGCTTATGATGCGCTTAACTTTCAAGTGTACGAGACCGACGATGCGTCCCGCGACGAATTGGATCAAAGGCGCTCCCCCCGCGTGATTGCGCCGCGATTGGCGTGGGGGAACGTCCAGCCTGTATTGGCCGAGGAGACCGCGCTGCGCCATGCCGATGACTGAGGAGACAACGCTCACGAGGGAACGGCCGCAGATCATGATCCAGCCGCGGGCAACCTCATTTTCTTTCCTGCTCAGGGAGCTGTGGCAGTACCGGCACCTGTTTCCGTTTTTTGCGGGCAACTTCATCAAGGCGCGTTACCGGAAGACGTCCCTCGGCTGGTTGTGGCT
>ORMF012475532.1_pt1 | contig 21332 bp, 19 predicted proteins | sample 1779871 | NCBI WGS metagenome assembly ORMF01 (sample SAMEA104232316, study PRJEB22302) | groundwater metagenome | biome: forest; feature: aquifer; material: groundwater | place: USA | collected 2011-08-07 | depth 5.4 m | reverse complement strand
GGGCGGAAGCCCAAAAAAAGAACGGCGGGCGGGGCGCGGGGGGGGTCCCCCGCAGCGAAGGGGGTTTCTTAGTGGTTCGGATCGCCGAACCGAGTTCACCGAAGTGATCTCAGCTCAGCGGCCGAACTACTTGCCGGGGTTGTCGGCGTTCTGGGTCTCGGCCTCGCCGTCGTAGTACTCCTGCAGACCAGCGGCGCGCTCGAGCTGCGTCGCCCGGATGCTGTCGAGAGCGCCCTGAGCCATCCACGGCTCGACGAGGGTGACGGTGCCGTCGGCCTGGCGCTTGACCTCGGTGTAGAACTGCGCGTCCTGCCTGGTGACGACGCCGTTGTCGTCCTTGGTGGGGAAGGCCGTGCCGACCTTGACCTCGTTGGCGATCCGAGCCGAGAGGTTGAGGATCTGAGCGCGGTTGCCCTCAGGGGTCTTGAAGGTGACCGTGGTCAGAAGCCGCTCGTTGGCCTGGTCGTAGTGGACATCGGCGAATCCCAGGATGTTGCCCGGGGAGTAGTCGAAGTCCTCGAACCGCACGGTGCCGCCGTTGAAGAAGTCAGCCGCGTAGGCGATCCGCGCCATGCCGTTCTTGAAGCCCGCGAGGAGCTGATCCGCGCCCTCGAGGCTCGTGAAGAGGATGGCGTAGCGGGGCTCGGCCTTGTCGTTCTTCACCTGGGCCCACTCGCGCGTGGTGCGGTTGCGCAGGTAGAACGAGGTTCCCTTGAGCGTCTGCTGGCCATCCAGGATGTTGTTGAGACCCGCCTCGGCCTTCTGGAGGTCGAGAGAGGCCTCGAGCGTCTCGGCGATGGCGTCGAGCTTGCCGCTCGCCTTCAGCGCGCAGAACGCCTCGGGCGTCATGCCGTAGAGGGCGAAGCCCGTCCCGCCGGCGACTCCGTAGAGGGCGATCTCGTGGTACGTCTCGCCCTCGGTCTCGGTAGCGCCCTTGATCGACTGCTGCTCGACGTTGCGTTGGTGCGCGTTGCGGGCATCGTCGACCGTGAGGCGCGACTTGACCGGCCCTCCCTTCTCGGCCGCGATCTGCAAGCGCGAGATCTGGGGGACCAGGAAGGCGATGTGGGTGGCCACGAGGAGGCCGCTGAGGTTACCGAATATGGGGGTCATTGTCGTCTGGTTGTCCATGATTCGAGAAATCTCCGTTTCTCCCGCAGCCTTTTTTCGTTGAAGCCGCGGAAATCCATTAGTTGAGTCATCGTACGATTCGTCTAAACCTTTGAGCCCATCGATCATCGACGGGTTTATACTCACACCCTCAGACTGGGCGTTTCTTCAGTTCCTCAATCTTCTCCCAATGAGAAGTTGAGCCGCACTGTTGCCAGCGGTGATCGCAACGATGTTGCATAACGCCCCTCCTATGGCGTGTTGCGATCTTGATGATCAGTTTCTACTCCAAAGGCGTGGCTCCCAGCAACGAAGACAGGGTCACTCGTTAACTGAGGAAGGCCACAACTCTGGAGTAGATCAATTGTCAATGAGCAAAAAAATCACACCCCAAACGATGGGCAGGAACTTGGATGCGTTGGCCGGTCCTAGTCGTGAGACCAGTGTAGGTCAAGAGGCAAAAAAATCCGCCGAGGCGGAGAGAAGTTCCTACCAATCGCTAGAAATATGATCGCCATTCTAAACAATATGGCATTTTCAAACAAGTGGTCGAATTCTAGCACAATAAAAAATCTTGTCAAGAGCATACACCAAATGGGAGAAATAAAATAATGCCCATACAAAGGCACTGTTTCAACTTCATTCTCTTTTATCTACTGTCTATGCCATCGATAATACGCACCAAAGAGCATCAGACACAATGTATAGGACACTATCGTTCCACCGACGAGCCCGAACCGCGGAAACGTCAGTAAACACGTGATGACATAGATCACATAAATGGCAGAGCCCAACGGAACTTTTTTCATGACTTTGGCAAGCATGTCATGACCATGATACCAATGTAGAATTAAAAAAGTTGAAGTAAAGACCGCGGGGAAAGTGCTGAATGCTCCTCCCCAAAACGGGGAGAGAATTTTGGTAAAAACCACGGCGAGCGTAATAATCGAACCGGCAAACACCGCGCGACCGATTTTCTGAGAATGCGAATAGATTAAGCGCTCATGCTTCGATTCACCAATGTTACGCACGGTGAGCAGATAGTAGGACCCAATCACAGAAATGACATACGCCACGATCGCCAACGGCAGATTGGAAAAACGGAAATGAGCGACCGGTACGGCAATGAAAAACCACGCCGACAGCGCTCCGGTAATGCTCACAACCAACGAATTCCGACGATCGCTGAACGGAATTTGAGAAAGATAGTAGTACGCGATGGTGAAACATTGCACTGCAGCGGCTGTGACCACAGTAGCGGGCACTGCCGCAACCACTGCATCAATCCCAGAAGTCCATCCGATAAAAAAATAGCTGATCACGACCGTCGAAGGCAGAGAGATCACCACGCCGGCAATTTTTTGATCTGCGTGTTCGGCCCACCACCCTAAAGTGGCAATCACCGTACCTCCAACAAAAAAAGAGAGAAGGATTTTGAGGAAAAGTACATCATCCATATAATGAAAGCGCCTCTTTGTTCAAAACCGAGCTTTGAACAAATTCATATTTACTGTATAATTTCTTTAGTGGATAAGTGATATTAAAATTCAACATATGCGGTCAATAACTCTCTCCCCGGGCGAATACTATCATGTCTACAATCGTGGAACGGATAAACGTGATATCTTTTTAGATGACCACAACTACTTACGCTTCCTCTTCTCAATTATGAGCTTTCAATCTTTCAAACCCATAGTGTTACCGGCGCGCTTTGTTGCTCATTGGAAGCAAGTCTACAAAGGCGACCCTGAATCACTCAACGGTATTTTTTCTCCCCAGGAAATCCAGGGTATTGCGCAAATGCGCATCGTCGAGTTGGCTGCATTTGCGCTTATGCCCAACCATTTCCACCTTCTACTAAAAGAAGTCCGTCCAAGGGGAATATCGGAATACATGCAGCGCATGCAATGCTCTTACACAAAGTACTTTAATACACTTCACGATCGAAGCGGACATCTTTTCCAGGGCCCGTTTCAGGCTGTTCATGTCGAAAGCAACGAGCAACTTCTCCATCTGACAGCCTATATTCACCGTAATCCGAGCGAATTATCCAAATGGGCAGCAAAGCCCGAGCGGTACCCGTGGTCAAGTTATCAAGATTATGTTTACACCAACCGATGGAGCGATCTCCTTAATAACGTGGTCATCACATCACAACTCAAGGCTGGTAAAACCTATCATCAATTTGTCCTGAACAGCGGGGCAAAAATGAACAATGAAGATCAATTGTTTCAATAAAATCAGTCATTTGTTCAAAGCTCGGTTTTGAACAAACTAAGGCCACGGCCGGAATCGAACCGGCTCAATAGCTGTTTTGCAGACAGCAGTGTTCCCATTTCACCACGTGGCCATACTTTTTTGCCGGAGGAGGGACTCGAACCCTCACACCTTGCGGCACCAGCTCCTAAAGCTGGCGTGTCTGCCAGTTTCACCACTCCGGCGCCCCATCAAAGTACTCACAGTGTACACTATCGCAAAGCGATTATGCAAAGTGGTATGATAACAGTATTATGCTTTGATGACGAAAGTTGGTATGAGTAAAAAAAAGATGTTACTCGTGGTTTCAATACTTCTACTCCTCCCACATCCTATTTTTGCTGACACTTCGCACGTCGTTATTGGCCAAATCCAAGTAGCCGGCCCTGCTGGCTCAAATGACGAATGGATCGAACTCTATAACCCGACCACCACCGCGGTCGACATTTCCAGCTACTCCATCCAATACAAAACCGCCACCGGAACAACCGTCTCAAAAAAGAATTTTTCCACTGGCGCTTCAATTCCTGCCCACGGATACTACCTGATCGCCCACTCCAGTGCACAACCTTCCGTCACCCCTGACATGAGCCATTCCACCTTTTCCCTCGCGGCCTCCGGGGGAAATGTTTTTTTAGTGAACAATACAACGATACTGACCGACTTTAGTACCACTGCGATTGTCGACAAAGTGGCGTATGGCACCGGCAACACTCCCGAGGGTTCTGCTGCTCCAGCTCCGGCCAGCGGCCAGACCATTGAACGCAAACCCGGAGGAGCTAATGGCAGTGGCACTGACACCGATAACAACAGCAATGACCTTTCCATCAACACGACTCCGACAGCACACAACACACAGTCCACTGCCCAACCCGCACTTCCCTCATCATCGGCCTCCGAATCTTCTTCATCATCATCTTCTTCCTCCACAACAACAGAATCCTCCTCTTCGTCGTCCACCAAACCCAACACAACCAGTGCGTCCAACGCTACGGAGACGACTCCGGCGAATACCACACCAACGACAACGCCTACCACGGCCTCCACCGAAACCACTTCTTCTCAAACACAAACGGCATCCACGAATACATCGGCTGTCCAACAACCTACGATTGTGATCAACGAAGTCCTTCCCAACCCTGCGGATGGCGAAAAGGAATGGATCGAACTCTTCGCCCCACAAACAGGGTCGAACCTGACCGGATGGAAACTGGAAGACGGCGCAGGCGTGATCGCTACACTCGATCAAACCATGATCACATCGTTTGCGGTGGTGGAACTGTCTTCGTCGCGGCTCAACAATGACGGTGACACCATCACCCTCAAAGATGCCAGTGGTGCTATGGTGGATCGCATGACCTATGGATCGTTCGACGATGGGAATAAAACAGATAACGCCACGCTTCCGGCCAAAGCCACGGGGCTCAACCGCTTCCCTGATGGCCACGACACCGGCAACGACGTGGTAGATTGGTTTTCTTCCAAACAGTTGACTAAGGGTACTGCCAATATCATCACCACCACAGACCCACAAACGACCACAGAAGTGGTCACTCGAGTCATCACTCCGGAAGCGCCCGTGCCCATGAAAAAAATCTTAATCAACGAATTTGTTTCTGACCCCGGTGACGGAGCACAAGAGTGGGTAGAGCTCATCAACATGGAGCAAAACGCCGTTGACCTTACCGACTGGACACTTGAAGACGGCTCCGGAGGCATCACGAACCTTTCGGGTCGACTGGGGGCCGCGGACAATGACCGGTACCTTATCATCTTTAATCCGAAGGGCAACTTGAACAATAGTGGGGATGCTATTGTGCTACGCAATGAAAAACGGCAAGAAGTGGACCGGGTGCATTATGGGAGTTGGGGAACTAGTGAATCGCAAAATGCTCCGAGCGCTAACGATCCTAATGGCGTGTCCCGCATCATCGATGGGTTTCGTTCCGGAAACAACGCGCGGGATTTCCAAGTCACGACAACGCCGACACCGGGGAAAACCAACCGAGTGACTCTTCCGGTGGCAAGTCCGGCCTCTTCCATTGCCGCGACAAACCCCAAAACGGTCGCACCAGCCAACCCCATTCTCATCAGCGAAGTCCTCCCAAATCCGGTTGGCGAAGATGCCGACAATGAATGGATCGAATTGTGGAACCCCAGCGATGCCCCTCAAACACTCACGAATGGGGTGATCGAACTCAACAATGGCGCGCGCCATCTGTTACCCCTGATCACCATTGCGACTCACGGATTTTTCGTGCTCACGAGTAAGGACCTTCCTCCTCTGCCCAACAATGGAATGACGGTGAAACTCCTTGAGCGACAAAAAAATTCTACCGGGCGCATGAGCGAAAAAGAAATTGATCACATGGCGTATTCCGCCGCCCTTCACGAAGGTGCCAGCATAGCCCTAAGCAAAGACGGAGAATGGTTGTGGACCACGAACACCACGGTGGGCAGTCCGAATACCATCGCCCCACCCAACGAAACGCCCGTTGCGGTGATATCACTCCCCAAAGAGAGCGTGCCGAATACCCAGATGCTGTTCGATGCCTCTGATAGCTTTGACCCCAACGGCGATGCGCTGACCTACTCTTGGACGTTTTCAGATGGCGCTGTCGCCGCTGGACGATCCGTGGAGCATGCGTTTGCAAAAACTGGAACGGCGGCGGTTGTTTTGGTGGTCAGTGATGGCGTACGCTCAGAGTCGATCCGAAAAACCATTCGCATTGCGACAGATCCGGCGGAAGAAGCTGAGGAGTTGATCGCCACGACTGTGGTGAAGACAGAGAAAACCGCACCACCGAAAAAAACAACCACAAACCGATCGACCACCTCAAACGCCAACACTGTTCAAATCCAAGGCGTCGTGATCGCCCCTCCCAGCGCATTCAACGATAAGTTAATGGCTGTTGCGGGCAGCGACCTGCCGATTCGTCTCACGGCCAACCGAAGATGGCCAGCCATTCGTGTCGGGGATGTTGTGGAACTAGAAGGCAAAACAGCCACCACGACCCAAGGCACGGTGCTGCGCGTAAGTAACCCCGCACTGGTTCGTGTCACGAGCCGTGTCACCGAACCCAAGCCCGAGATCGTATCCATCGAAGAAGCATTGGATCGTGACGAAAGCGACCTGATCCAGATTACCGGAACACTGCGCGACATCCGAGCGAAAAGTTGGCTGGTGGAAAATCGTAATACGGAGATCATCGTGGTTCCACCCACGCCACTGCCCCGAGCTGCGTTCGAAGGAGACCTGGTAACCATCACGGGTATCATGGAGCATACGACAAGCGGTGACCGACTGCGCGCCCGGTTCGCTTCCGATGTAATCCTCCCGCCACCCCCTACCACCGACAAACAGCCCAACACCGTCACCATCCCAAACCGCAATACTTCCACAGCACCCTTGATAGTCTTTGGAATGATGTTGGCAGTCGGCTTGGCCATTCTGGTTGTCAAAGAGCCAACATCCATTACGCCGATCAATCCCGCGCCTACCCCACAAACTCTTGAACCAGAACCCATGGTCTCCTCCGAAGGAACACTTCGATTTCCCAGCCCTTTTCAAGAGCACAAAGTTGATTTATAATAATGCAACAGTAAAAATAGAATAAAAGCGGGTATCGTATAGCGGCTATTATGGGTCCTTGCCAAGGACCAGATGGGGGTCCGACTCCCCCTACCCGCTCCAAAAACACTCAGCTGAGGCTGAGTGTTTTTGTTTACACTTTGCGGGTCTACCGAATCAAAAAAAATTCTGCTATCATCACTATCACTATGCTTCCCTGTCTCTCCGAGGTATTCCCTAAAAACACCGTATACTACTATGGATTTCCCGCAGGGTCTGATTCGGGATTTTACAATGCCTGCCCCCCAGAGATTGAAGAACTTGTTGCAATGCGCTCGGCAGTATGCGCAGGAGCAAACATGAAGGTCGTCGTATTTTCCAGTACCGTTGAGCAAGACGTATGGAATTTCATGCGCGATGATTTGGGCACCAACCTCGTCTCTCGGGAGCAACTCATTGTCTTACCCGCTTCGATCAATACCGCAGTGCTGGGTGCGCAACGAAACGAGCAGACGAAGCGCGCACTCGCCGAACTCGTTCCGGATGGCGCACTCATTATGGCACAACCGTATATTGATCAACGGCTCGAAAAAAAATACCTCATCAGCCCCAATATCACCACATGGCTGAACGACAAAAATAACATCGAAGAGATGGTGCCCCAACACTATCGCGTCCTTGAATTCGCCCGTGCCCGAAACGGAAAAAATTTTTCTACCATGAACGCTGATGCGTTACCCTATCCCTGTGTTGTAAAAATCAGCTCATCGTCTTCGGGAAATGGCGTGATCGTCTGTGCGAACGCTCAAGAACTAAAACACGCGCAACACCAATGGAAGGATATGCCCAACACAATCATTATTCAAAAACGTATTGAAACACCGAAAGAGATTGACATCAAATTTGCCATTCATCAAGACCGAAGCGTCCCGTTCGAAATTCTCGGATATTCTGATGAAATCAATAAGCCGAATGGAGAGTATCTGGGGGGTATTGTCCGTTGCCAACACTCTGAATCACGCCTGATTCAAAACATTCGTGCCACGCTCCTAACAACGATACTCCCAATCATTCAACAAAAAGGATGGTTTGGAGTTGGTGGAGTGGATGTGCTTATCGACAAGAATGGCCAATATTATTTTAATGACTTTAACTGCCGCATGACCGCCACCATGGCACAGACCATGCAAGCAAACCAAGGCGACATTCAAAGCCAATGCATACTGGTGTTTAATGGAACGTTTCTTGGATCTCTGAACGAATTGAAAGAAAAAATTAGTCCCATTGCCACACATCAAAGCCAACAACAACGATTAAATATCGTCGCGCTCGCTCACGATAAAAACGAAGTCCGCCTGCATGCCGGCATTCTCTTTGATGACAACAGGATGTTGAAACAACACATCACAACACTCCAACGCCTTGGGATCCGGTCAGAAATGTTCGATCATCTCCCCTATGGCTATTGAACACCCTCCTTGTCTCTTCGGAAAAAATTTTCTTCGCTCAGTTTAATGCCCCGAATCACTTGCACCAAATGGCCAATGCGTTCGTGGTGATACACAAAACGCTTTAAGGAGTCTGTTGCGCTGATGTGAAAGGGTTTGAGAATCTTTTTTAATTCTTCGGCCGATATGCTCTTACCCGCCTGCTGCCGGGCCAATTGTTTTTGCGCGGCATCAAACCGATAGAAATCGAACGCGGTTCCATAGCGTTTCTCTGCTCTGGCATATCCCCCCAAGACCCATTCTGGTTGTGATTGGACCTTGAGTGTTGCATACAACTCTTGGTATTCAAACCCCGCGCTCTCAAATATTTTCTTCACAACCGAGATAGGAACACGCCCGCCCAAATTAAGCACGACCGAGCCACCGGTATTGAGACTTCTATAGGCTTCGCGAAGAAAAGCACTTTGCAAAGACAATAGATTTTTTTCTATTGCAACATCAGGCTTTGATATCCACTCTGCACTAAAAAACGTCGATGTGAGTTGCCCGCTATACGGCGAACCCGTACCGTCAAACGGAATGTTCGGGAGGTTGGCATAGATCACATCAGCGACGATACCGTGCTCGCGCAGTGGTTGGCAGAGGTTCCCCGCATAGGCCGCGAGCTTCAGCGATCGTCGCGTATTATTCAGAATATTGTGTTGGGCGATGGGGAGGACAGCGGGGTGAATATCGCTCACCACCATACGCTGTGGACGCAATATATGGTAAGCACCCACCGCATCAACGCCCTGTCCCGTACCAATGGCGACAAACGTTTTGACTACTTTGCCTTCGGCACCAAGTTGTTTTTTGAGCACTTCAAACCCTCGAAAAGCTGGATACAGCCAGTTATCTTGGGGGTGGCGCGCGTCGACCTCGTAGGTGTGCTTGGAGGTGCGTATCACCACGGGCACCTTCAAACCCACGGCAACAAACAGTGATGAAACGTCTTGCTTGCGGTGTTGCATAGTTATTTCATTCTTACTTCTAACCGCTCAGTATAGACCCTGTATTCAATTTGTCCATTATTTTCGTCATTTTGACGATAAAATTAAAATAATTGACATTTCATGTAATAAATACTATATTTATTTAGGAAATACTGTCGACGAAGTTTTCGTCATATATTATGCATATCGACCGCCTTCTCCACCGAATCGGCTTCTCAAAAAATGAGGCGAAAGTGTACATGGCCGCCCTTGAGTCTGGCCCGGCTTCTGCGCAGTCATTGGCCGAACGCGCTCAACTGCCGCGAACCACTGTGTACTCTGTGCTCCAACAACTCATTGAACGGGGCGTTGTGGGGAAAACCACCCACCAAGGCAAATCCCGATTTCTGGCAGATCCACCCGAAAAACTCTTGTCGATTCTCAATGACCTCCGAATGCAAGTCGAAAAATCACTCCCCCAACTCGAAGCGATCTATAACGTGAGCGAAACAAAACCCAAAATCTTTTTCTACGAGGGCAAAGGAGCGATCCGCAAAGCGTTTGATGATACGCTCCAAGTGCGCCCGCACGAAATCCTCATGTGGAACACCGACCTATATTTTAACTTCGAACGGTATGGGTTGGATAAACACTACATCGATCATCGCGTCGAACTCGGCATCCATGCCAAACGGATTGCCGGAGAAGGTTCGATCTGGCATACCCGCAACCGTCCGCGCGACGCCCAGGAATTGTCCGAAACGGTGGTGGTCCCCCGCAAACTCTTTTGGCCCGGCATTGAGGTCAATATTTATGAAAACAAGGTAGTATTCATGAACTTTGCCGAAAACAACTCCGTGATCATTGAAAGCAAAGCCATAGCCGACGCCATGCGCCAGGCCTATCACCTGTCGTGGATCGGAGCGAAAACGCTGGAGGTTGAATAAGCTCTGTTCCTCTTTTTCGCTCTGTGTTATAATCTAAAAACAAATCACTTTTCTCACATATATGGAAGAAAACAATACCATGAACGATATTCTAGAGATTGTCCAATTTCTCAAGGATAATGCCGTTTCCAAAGAGGAAGCGGTGACCCAGCAATCGCTCCAAATCGAGTTGAGTAAATTGGCGACCAAGAAGGATCTGGGTGATGTTCGCGCCGAAATGAAAGAAATGAAAAATGAACTCATCGGCCACATTGACAGCTTTACAAAACTCTACGAAAAACTCGATCATGAACTCGTTGCTCTCCGAGGAAAGTGCGATCGTCATGAAGAACTCTTCCAAAAATTGTTCAAGCGTTTACAGCTTGACCCAACGGAGCTCTAAATTTACACCAAGAAAGAGCGGGCGAATCTCGAGTGCGAGACTGCCCGTTTTTTGATAAAACAATCCATATCATGTAGAGTAATCCTAGTAATAATCTACTGCGAAGTATATGAAGGGCGAAGCCGAGGCGTGGAAACCTTTTAGCGAAAACTTTGACGACAAGGTTTTTTCGTTTACTCAATTTGAGCATCATCGAAAAAAAATTATTGAAAACATTCCTCCGGGTCGGGTGCTGAATGTCGGAACAGGGTCCACAGCCCACCTCAATCGCGACCTTATTGCCAACGGAAACACCGTGGTAGCGACCGATTTTTCACAGTCCATGCTCGACGAGGCGAAAAAAATATTCACCAACCCTCGCCTCCAATATTTGTTATCTGATACGAGATCCCTCGTGGCGAAAGACGAAAAATTTGATTCAGTGCTAGCCATCAACTCTATTCTTCCAGCTGATCCCGACGATGTCGAGATTATGCTGAAAGAGATCCATCGCGTTGCCAAACCCGGCGCGAAGTTCGTGGGTGTTTTCCCCGCTTATGAGTGGCATGAACGAGCGGTGGCAGCGGGAAAGCTCAAAACAGAAATTGACCCTATTGGAAAGCGTGTCGGTGACACTTCGGGTTGGCAAACATGCCAAACTCGAGAAAGCCTCACCGCCGCCTTGAAATCTGCGGGTTTTGATCAGATCAACATCGAAGAAGTGTTCCTCAACAGCCCTTCCGAAAAACAACAACTCTTCGCGCTCTACGGAGTGGACGCGGATGAATTCAAGATATCGGAATACTTTGTAACGGCCAGAAAATTACAGTAAAGGGATAAGATGGGACCGCACTAACTCGACTGACGGCCGTCAGAGGAGTTAGTGCAGTCTCAAACTCAATTAGACTATGCTCAAAAAACGGGCTCTCCAAAAGGCCATTTGACAACAAAAAATGAATAATGTATAATGGAAGTAAGAGAAAATACAACTTCCATCAGATATATTGTATATGGATCGCCTTGTTGCCAAATTATACCAATCCCCCAAAACAATCGTGACCAATAAAGACTTGGCGCTTATTTGGGAAGAAACAAATCCCAATCACCTCAAGTCTAAAATCGCCTACTACGCGAAGCACGGTGCGCTCATTCGCTTGACGCGCGGGGTGTACGCGAAAGATAGCAATTACAATCCTCGGGAATTGGCAACTAGCATCTATGCGCCCTCATACATTAGTTTCGAGACGGTCTTGCGCGATGCGGGCATGATCTTCCAGCACTACGATACCATCTACGTTGCCGGACCCTGGCCGAAGACCATGACGATCGACAAGCACCGGTTCACCTTCCGGACATTGAAAAAAAGTATTCTCTATCGTCCTGAAGGAATTAATAATGAACGCCAGTACAGCATCGCAAAACCGGAACGCGCATTCCTCGACATGATTTACCTGTTTCCAGAGTACTATTTTGACAATCTGAATTCGCTCAATTGGGAACGGTGTTTGGAATTAGCGCCCATCTACCAAAACCAGCAGCTCGTCAAGCGCATCCATGATTATCGCAAAAAATATGCCCAGTAATACAACTTCCAGCATGTTCTTCTATATCTACATTCTCGAAAGCCTGAAAGACCATCTACGCTATATTGGTTACACCAGTAATCTGAAGAAAAGAATAGAAGAACAGAAAAAGGGTTTGTCATTCTCTACATCATTCAGACTCCCACTGAAATTGATTTACTTTGAAGGATGTCTTGATGAAATGGATGCCAAACGCCGGGAACACTACTTAAAAACAACACAAGGTCGAAGATTCTTAGGCTTACGACTTCAAGAGTACAAACGTCATCAATCGGCGTTTGGCACTGGAAGTTGATATACTTGGTATGCTGAATAGAGAACGACATCAACTCATCATGGGCAGAATTTTACAGGATATCTATCGCGATGCTTCCATTGCCCCTGTGTTGGGGTTCAAAGGCGGCACCTGCGCGTACTTTTTTTACCAACTTCCTCGATGCTCTGTAGACTTGGATTTTGATCTTCTTGAAACCGACGACTCAAAAACACAAACACTCGTCTTTGATGCGGTGAAAACAATATTCGAAAAATACGGCGTGATAAAAGATGCCCGTATCAAACGATATACGATTTTCTGTGTGCTCTCCTACGGCGATGAAGACCATAACATCAAGTTTGAGGCGAATACGAGACTATTACTACCAGAGATCAAAACACACTATGAAATCAAGGAGTCTCTTGGTATTTCCATGTTGGTCGCCAAACAGCCCTACCTTTTTGCCGGCAAGCTTGCAGCACTCACCCAACGGAAAAAAACAGCGATGCGCGACATCTACGACATTTGGTTCTTTGCCAAAAATAATTGGGATATCGATACTGAGGCGCTCAAAACCTTAACCGAAAAAACCATTCAAGAACAGTTTGCCGACTCCATCGCGCTCATTGAACGGGTAAAGGACGATCAAATTCTCCAAGGACTCGGGGAGTTGTTGGGTGAAAAAGAAAAAATCTGGGTGAAAAACCACTTGAGAGAAGAAGTGGTATTGTTGCTCAAGAATTACCAATCAGTGTTGAAATGAGCACCGGAAGTGAGAGTACTTCTCACTTCCGGTTGATAAACTGCTGTTTTTGCTCAAGAGCTATCTCTCAGTCTTGCTGTGAATAGACAATGGTAAGGCCGCCATGATACCGTATTGATACGACCAACTAATCACTCGTCTATGCCCGAAAAATGGACAGATAAAGTTGCTCCCGAACTCTTAGAGGCTCAACGCAGAGAGTTTGAACAAGAGCACGAAAGCATTCTGCGTCACCGTGAACAAGCGAAACAGCTCATTAGTGAACTACTCGCCAAAGATGCGAGGATTCTTATATTCGACATGACGGATGGTGGACTCGATGAAAGCAGCATCGATCCAGAGCTCATACACATGCTCCAAGAAGACCAATTCGGTGGCAGGCGTATGACGTACGGAGAAAACATACGACACTTCCTTGGCTTTGATGCTGGGGACCCTCGAGCACACATTTGGGATGTGCCAACCGAAGACATTGATTTTTCTCATCTCCCATATCCTGATGTCTGGATCACTACCGGCGGGAGAGCTATGCCGTCCATGCTACATCCGGGCAATGAAACAGAAAGTACGCCATGGCTCAAGAGAGCGGTGGGTGCAATGAACGAATTGGCAACAGCTCGAGTTCCAGGGCTTGCAATATGCTTAGGCCATCAACTGTGGGAATATTCCCGCGGTGCGATTGTTGGGCAACGGCATCCTTCCCGAGAATTTGGCACCAGCACCATCCACGCCACACCTATCGGCCGACAGCTCCAGCTTCTCGTCGGATTTTGGGACGATGAAGGGGAAACTGAAATTTCTAGTTCCCATAGCGAAGGAGTGATCACGCCACCCCCCGCATCGAGGTCATTGGAAGTCATTGCGTTTAATAACTACAGTCCATACCAAGCGGCCGCACATGCGCTCCGACCAGGACAGACCGTTCTCGAAGCGCAAGAAGAATTAGAATTAGTGCATAGTATTCAAAACCACCCGGAAATCACGGCAAAATTGCTTCGTGCGATCGGGATATTGCGAGACGATCCCATGAAAAAAGAAAATATTGACCAGGCTCTGATACTCCTCAAAAATACTCCACGACCTCGCAACTCCCTATTAAATTTAATTAAACTTGCGGCAGCCCGATATGGCAAACGGAAATAAACTTCTTCTCACACTTCTTGCAACCACCTTACTCTTTGACCAGAACGCCAAAGCGGTGATCCACCGGGCGGTGGAAACCGATGTTCTCCCGGAGCTCGACAAAGAGAGCCTTCTCTACACCTTAAAAATGGAGAAAAACGCGCATGCGATTATTGATCAGGGCGCAGAAAAACTGCTCAAGAAACTTAAGAAAAAATACAATCAAGAGTAAACCCTATCTGCCATCCTGGCCCAGACCAGGATCCGATCGGATTCTGGTCAAGCCAGAATGACGCTGTATTTTTATGCCTCAACGTAAAATCGGATTCGAGTTTGAATTTCCGACAGTCCTTTCCAATGGCAAGGCTGCCACGCGCGAAAAAATTAAAGCCATGTGGAAAGCGCTTTCAAAGAAGCATCCGGAATGGAAGCTCACTCGCGAAAAAATCCGGCACACGATTACCGGAGTGACGCGAACGCGCCATGGATACACCGAAATACTTAATTCTGATGGCGGTGTCTGCACTGTGGAATTTTCTTTGCGGCCATGCCCCGACGTCCGCCAAGCGATTCGAGAATTCAAGGCAGTCTTCCAACAAGTCAACAATGCGGCTGCCCCGCTCGGCATCTCGTTTTTGGCCATGGGAATGCAGCCAATCACCGGCTACGACTGGAAGTACGAAACACAAAAAGATTGGTATTTCTTATTAGTTCGGAAACTTCCCGACCACCATTACGCTGTGCCCATGGCATCGCACCAGACATCTGTCGATATCAGTGTGGACGAATGGGTCGATGTGGTGAACATGCTCTCGGCCCTCTCCGGCCCCATGATCGCCTTAGTGGTCGGCTCCCCAGTCGCCTTCAATAAAATCTGCGCTCAAAAAGAAATGCGACTCCAGGTCTGGAAAGATTGGAATGAACGCGTCGAAGCGAAATATCGACCGTATTTTTCGAATAGTCTCACAAAAAAACCATTCAAGGACCTGGATGATTACATTCGTTTCTATTGGGATTCGCAATTGTACTTTGTGACCCATCTCAAATCGGGCGGATACGAAGTGCTGGGGAATCGCCGATGGATTGATTTTCTTCGATCCAACAAACCGGTGCCAGTGCACGGCACAAAAGGCAAACACACGACACTCCTCCCGACCGACGAGATACTCAATTCTATTCATCAGTACGGATGGCTGACCTCAAAGGTTCATTACACTTTTGATGACCGCACAACGAGAGAAGATATCCTCAAGGCGTACGACACCCACTCGCTCCTCCCGTATTTCCGTAGGCACGTCACCCGATGCTACATTGAAAACCGCGGATGCGGGGTATCGGCCAAAGGCGAAGAAGCGGCTATGCCCTCCCTCACCCTGGGCCTCATCGAAAACTACAAAAAGGCTCTGGCACTCGTGCGCAGTATCCCGTGGAACGAATGGAAAAAAATTCGCGAAGATGCCGCCAAACATGGGCTTGATTTCCACTACAAACCGAAACGCTCCTTAGGTGTCGTTAAAAAAATGATTGCGATTGCCCAAGCGGGTTTAAAACGCCGTAAGGCTGGAGAAGAAACATTACTGGAACCGTTACAACAGCGTCTGCACTCTGGCGTTACCAATGCCGATGAGATCATCGCTACGTACCGTGAAGGCGGAATACCCCTGGTCGTCCAACGGCATCGATATTCACCCGGGGCACCCGAAATTCAGAAAACCTCATAATCAATTATTCTAAAAAAGAAAGTGCGGGCGTGTTTCGAGTGCGAAACCGCCCGCTTTTGTTGCACTGTTATCCCCAGCATTCCGTGGCTTCCTCCCGAAGCTCATGGGCGCGTTGGTGAGTTGGGGCAATCGCCAGAAGCATCCCCCAAATACCCCGCAAGTAGCAGAGTGGGAATACGCCCTGATCCTTGCCGGCATAGGGATCGAAGGCAATCCCCTTCTGTCGCAAACGCCCCCACAAGTCCTCCACTGAGTGTCCGACGCGGGGATGAATCTTCCAGTTCATGAGCACCGAATGTTTCGACGCATAGAGGGCATGGAAGATCTTGGGGCTATGAGCGCCCGTGAACCGGCCGACGTTGATGTCGACCAGTACCGGCTTTCCTTCGACCGAGAGAAAATCAAATCCTCCCGGCCCATTGAGTCCCCAAGAACGCAATTGCTTGAGCGCTGCACGGGCACTGCGGCGCACCTGTCGCTGAAAGTCGTCCGATTGGCAGGAAGGGACAATATTGCCGCTCCAACCATGGCCATTGATGAGCTGGTCGGTGACCGCGCCAAATAATGCGCCGCGGTTAAATTGCACCGAGCACGCCACTTCCGCATCACCGACACGATCCACCCACAACCGCTCTTCGAGGATCACCGGCCCCAGCGGGAAGGCGTAATCACGGATCATGTGTTTGGAAACGGAGGCAATTCCTTCGCCAGCCGAACCAAACACCGGCTTTAGAATCATTTCGAAGCGTTCGCTCAGATGACGGTATGCAGTCACGAGCTCTTCGATGTGATGACAAACCACTCCACGCGGAGCGATGATGTGTTCGCCGCGGGTGAGGACGCGGTGATCCGTGTCCACGGCGCCAAAGCGGGGGTGAAGAATCCCTTTGTGGCCCGACGAGCGAAAAAATTCGTAGGTATCACCGAAGACTTCGATGCCCAAAGGCTCTGCCCACTGAGAAAACGCCGGAAGCACTGAATAGGGCGCGACAATCCATGAGGAGAGGCGTTGGCACCGATGGCGTAATCGAGGCAACAGCGACGCAATGTCCTCATCCATGACGAAGTGCTCCCCAGAGGTGAAGAACATCTGCTCTGGGTAAACCCGAAGAGTCCGCTGGATGAATCCGGCAAACTCTCGCACCGGCTCACTGCCACCGGGCAGAATCACGACATCCCGACCCGGACGCACCAGTGCTGCCACGCGCGCCGGAATGTACCACTGGTCTCCGCCGGGAACCACATCGAGCGCGTATTCCGGCAGCGCACTCTGCGCCCACAGAATCTGCTTCTTCAACATGACCTCAACCTCCTGTTGAACGTTGTATACTTTCAATGAACATTCCTGCACAACAAAAAACTGCCCGAGAAGGCAGTCGTTGTTGACGGATACAAACAACCCTCTAGCCTTCTCGTTCCAGAAGGCTTCGTCGCGCGATCACAACGGTGATGAGAGTATGTGTATTCATATCGATTGTACTCTAATTGATGCGGCCTATCCTGTCAACCATTTGCGAAAGCAACGTAACCCCATATGCTATAATAACCCTATATGTCTCCTCTTATCCTCGGCTCCACCAACCCAGCAAAACTTGAGCAAATCCGAATGGCGTTGACTGGTACGGATATTGAAGTTCAAGGGCTCGATCCACAACAACCCCTGCCGACAATTGCTGAAGATGGAACAACGGCACAAGAAAACGCACACGCCAAGGCCATCGCCTATTCCAAAACACTTGGCCAACCCGTACTCTCCATGGATGTCGCTTTATACTTTCAAAGTAATCCCGATGACGACCAACCCGGAGTGAACGTCCGTCGCATTCAGGGAAGAACAGATCGGCCCACGGACGACGAAATCATCCTCCACTATCAAGCGTGGATCAATCGTTTAGGAGGGATTGTCAACGGGCATTACGAATTCGCATTTTGCATCGCGAACCCCACGGGCGAGCACTGCGAAACATCGACGCAGACTCCACTGAGAATCTTTACCAGCACCGTAAGCAAACGCCTGATCCCTGGCTACCCATTAGAGTCATTGTCTATTGATCCGACCACTGGCCACTACATTTCCGAAATGACTCCCGAAGAAATCACTCGGTATTGGAAAACCGCTATCGGCACGCCCCTAAAACTGTTTGTCCAATCCTGTCCATTCCTCTACAATCAATAGTAGTACTCTTTACTTCTTTTTTTATGAAACGATTTCACTTGTCTATCACACTGAGCGCTCTGTTACTCTCCAGCGCTACGCTCTTCCCACTCGTCACTCAAGCGGTAGCACTCCCTGCCCCTGGGTATTCCAAACAGTATTCCCCTCAACAACAAGCGATCATCAACACAAAGGGACTTCCTGAAGGGTTCAATGTCGAATACGTCCCCAATGTCAAAAAACGCTCCATCGACCGCGAAGAAGTATGGAAATACTATTCTAAATTCACCACAATCACGTTTACAAACGGGAAAAAAATAAAAGAACTCCCTCTCAGCTCGGAAGGCAACACATTTTCTCGTACCCCATACACCCCGCAACAATTTTACCAACCCCTGACCACCGCACAAATTACCAAATTCGCTAGCCGCGCCACAAAAACTGAAACGTTAAAATTCCCCAAAGGCCGGATCATCACCACCTGGCGGGATAATCTGGAAACATCCCATAACGGAACCAGTATGCTCCGTGCCACGGCCTCCGCAATAAAGGGGAAAGCCCCATCCACAACAAAACCTTCCACCGTTCAACCCCAACAACCCACGGTCACTCCACCTCCCCCACCCCAAGACAACGTCCCACCCGCCACAACGCCCTCCTCGGCTTCGGCAACGGATCCGGTTATCCAGTGGACTTTTGATCGCGTCGATGGCAACACAGTGATAGACGACTCTCCCACGAAAACGAACGGAACGCTCAATAGCGCCACGATTGTTCCAGCCCACTCCGGCAATGGCGTGCTCTTGAACGGAACGAACGGATTCGTAAGTACTGCGTACAAACCAAACCAAGGCCCCACCTCACGCGGGCTCACGATTGATCTGTGGGTCAATCCAACGACGACCAATGGTAGTGGTACACTCCTGAGCACGGACAACGGCGGATGGGACTGGGCGATCTTGCGTGATGGAAATCGTTGGATGGTCGCTACCGGCGACAGCGCGCAAGATACAGGACTCAAAACTGAAGCCGGTCAATGGCAACATCTTACAGCGACATTCAACCCAACAACAAAATCGATTCAATTCTCCAAAGATGGGGTTGTTAAAACGATCCCATCCTTAGGGCTGGAAACGAGTACGAGCACGTTCACGGTTGGCAGAAACCCAAGCTTCGATAACACCAATTTCGCTGGTATTGTAGATGATATTACCGTCTACCCTTATGCCAAAGCCATGGAGCAATCTCCAGCGACTGATACCGGTGTAACAACTCTTCCCACACGCCGCAGTGATGACATTGTCGTCGGCCCCACCGATGCAACAATCCAATGGTCGTTCGAAAACATCATCAACACTTCGGTCATCGATGATTCCAAAGCTGGCACACTGGGGACTCTCCACGACACAACGACCGTGACCGGACACTCTGGAAATGGCATCAACTTGGATGGCAAAAAATCATTTATCAGCACCACCTACACGCCCAATCAGAGTTCAACCTCACGCGGACTGACAATGAGCATCTGGGTCAAACCCTCGGGTGCCTCTGGAGGAACGCTCCTGAGCACGGACAACGGCGGATGGGATTGGGCAATTTACTCTGATGGAAAAACATGGTTTGTAGGCTCTGGTGATGATGGACGGAATACAACGCTCACCGTTGAAGCCGACCAATGGCAGCACCTCACGGCCATCTTTGACCCCGCAACAAAAACTGTCCGCTTTTATAAAGACGGACAGATAAATACCGTCCGATCGTTTGCGTTCGATACCAGCACTAATGCGTTCACGGTTGGGAAAAATCCCAGCTTCGGGGGTACCAACTTCGCGGGAGTGGTCGACGATATTGTTGTCTACCCCTACGCGCGAGACGGAGAGTAAACGGAACCCCCATTCGCCTCATGATCTTTGCCAAGGAGTATTTCATGTTCTTGCGTCATCGGTACCGGCGACGGTGTTGCATTGGGAATGGCCGGCTGTGGCGTTGGTAGTGGATTCGGAGCTTGATTTACTTGACTCGCTTGATTCACTCCACTCGCTACCAATACCGGAATATCCTTGGCAATATACCCAGCGTCTTTGGTCAGAGCGATCTCTTCTCCATGATAGGGATGGTTAAAGGTCTTCTGGGGCTTAGCTTCTGGGACAGGGAACTTGAAGCCACTCTTTCTCACATTCAGTTTGTAGGTCCCTTTGGGGGGTAAGAAGGTGAATCGGCCTTCGTAATCGCTTAAGCGAGACTTGAGGAGTTTGTTGTATTTGGTATCAATGATGTCTACCAGGGCAAGAGCCACGGGAGTTAAGGCTTGAGCGTCGTAGACTACTCCCCAGGGCTTGGGGACAGCGGGGGTCAGAAGATTCTGAAGGATCGTCATGAGGGCATAGCCAATGGCCATAAGGGTATTGGTAAGAGTGGGGACGTTGACGGCCACCGCCAGGGCAACGAGACTTCCTATGACCATAACGGGGAGGTGGAATTTCCGACCGTAATGGTGGAGTTGGTTCCAGAGAGATTTAAACACTGAGGTATGGACTGAGCCGGCGAAGTTCACGGGGTCCAGTGGGACAGCCATGGCCACGACCTGTTTGTCATCAGCAACCGTAAACTGTTCCTGGTGGTAAACAGGCTGATACTCTCCGTCTTCCATACTCGAAACAATCTTGGAAGGATATTGATATCCGGTTTTGTTCGCCTCAATCCGGTAGCTGCCAGGCTTAACCAAGAATCCAAAGCGTCCTTGACGGTCGGTGACTTGGGTTTCAACGATTCTCTTGGTTTGAGTATCCATGAGCCGGACAATGGCAAGAGCCACGGGTTCTTTAGTGATTCCATCGTAGACCACTCCCCAGGGCTCTCGGCGTTTCTTGAGTCCCAGGAAGGTGAATAGCGAGGTGAAGAAGTGGTAGATCATGAAGGGAACAGAGGGCAGTCTGGCAACCACGGGAGGGTTGACCACTGCAATGATAGGCAGAGTAGCCGCAAGGGTGACTTTAGCTTCGGGCTCTATGTTCACGATGGTTTCGTGGGTGAGTTGGGCAGTTTTGATGGCGATCTGGGCTGTTGGC
>ORMF012239611.1_pt1 | contig 21332 bp, 13 predicted proteins | sample 1779871 | NCBI WGS metagenome assembly ORMF01 (sample SAMEA104232316, study PRJEB22302) | groundwater metagenome | biome: forest; feature: aquifer; material: groundwater | place: USA | collected 2011-08-07 | depth 5.4 m | reverse complement strand
TTCGTTGCTGAACTCGAACTCATCGTAAGTCTCGGCATCAATGAAAATCTGCGTATCAGCCTGCGCGTAGCTGTAAGTAACGGGGCGGGTTTCCAGCGGGGCCACGGCCACGCGCTCGTTTTCGGCGAACACACGGTCAATGAGGCGACCGGTCATGAGATGGCGCAGGCGGGTATGGAGCCGGTGGCGGGTCTGGGCGGTACCGCTGGTGTGCATGTCCTCGACGACATGGGGCGCACCGTCCAGCATCAAAACCATCTGACGTTTGAACTCCGTGGGCAGAATCGTTTGCATATTTATTGTCCCCGCAACTGCCGGGATAGTTTGGCGGCTCCGCTACGGAGTCGAAGCATCAACGTGAACCACGCGGGGCGTCAACGTACTTCACCCGCGCCGCGCTCCTGCGTCCGTGCGGCAGCCGATTTGTGCCCTTTCACGGTTGGTGCGCGAGGTCAGGCAATTTTCGTCTGCGGAATTGTTGGCCACCGGCGCAGATTCCTTTGCAGGAGGGGGCGGTTCGACTTCCGGCGTCTGTCGTTGTTGCTGCGAAACTATCCGCGAAAATCGTTTTTCGGTTGGACTGCCGTTGTCGCACCCCATGTGACAGACTTGGCGGATGATTTTGTGCAACTCCTTGAAATTGCGGCGCTCAGCGAGAGTCGGCGCTCGACAGACTCGGCCAAAGAATTCATCATTTCAAGAAATCGGATCAGTGCAAACAAACGCGCAAGCAGTTTATCGAATTTCCGGGCACGAATCATTCGCGTGCCGATACACTTGGCTGCCCAAAGCTGTGCGCGGGTTGGCGGCAGACCCGAAGCTCTTTTCGGACGAGGATCGCGCTATGGTCGATCTCGGCGTCGGCAAGAACATGGCTCGCAGCATCCGGTTCTGGGCGCAGGTTTCCGGCATGGCGACCAGCGCTGCGAAGGGGGGAGGCCATTCGCTCACGACGCTTGGCAGTACACTGCTTGGCGAGCGTGGATTCGACCCGTTCTTGGAAGACATCCGAACTTTGTGGCTGATCCACTGGAATCTTTCATCCGAAAATAAGAATCCGCTGCTCGCGTGGGATTTTCTGCTCAACCACTGGCAACAGCCCGATCTCGTACCAAGCATCGTTCTCAAGGCGCTGCACAAGGAAGCCGCCCGGCAGGAAAGCGATCTTTCACTCGTTACGATTGACCAGCATTTCGACACGTTTCTCCATACCTACGTTCCGACTCGCGGGCGAAAGGGTGCGGTACAAGAAGATAACCTCGACTGCCCACTGGTCGAACTCGAACTCATTGTCCGCGTCGGCGAGCGTCCGGTAGACCGAACCGCTGGTCGCGCCGAGCCGATTTATGCCTTCCGGCGTGAAGAAAAGCCGGACATCACCCCAGAGCTTTTCGTGTATTGCCTCAATGACTTTTGGAACAAGCGCCACGGCACGGAGTCCACTTTAAGATTTCGCGAGATTGCGCACGGTCACGGCAGCCCCGGTCAGATTTTCAAACTGCCGGAGGAGGATGTGAGATCACGGGTGGAGCGGTTGGCCGTTCAGACCAAAGGAGCTTTTGCTTATGGCGAGTCTGCTAATTTGCAGCAAATCCACCGACGGGAAAAGCGCGGCTGTGTGGAAATGCTCCGGGACATCTACCAACTGGAGGCGAGCAATGACTGACAAAAGGATCGCCGACCTTTTCAACATTAGGAGCAGGTTCCTGCGTTCAGCCCACCTTGAGCGCGACTTTCACGATTCCACCGCGCTTTCAGGGTATGTGCGAACCAATTTCGTTGAAGACTGCTGTGACCGCATCGGCGACGGGCTTCGGCCCAAGTCAGGCCGCAGAGCGTGGCGTGTGACTGGCGACTACGGATCGGGAAAATCCAGTTTTGCCCTTCTGCTTGCAAACGCGCTCGCGGGTCGTGACAACGAGCTTCCGCCCCAACTTCGTCGGGTTGTTGATTTCAAAAAGTTCGGCGTGGCGCAGCCCGCGTTTCTGCCAGTGCTCGTTACGTGTTCGCGTCAATCACTGGGGACATCCATCTTGCGGGCGCTGCATAACAGTATCGTCGATGTTTACAAGCGTGGAGCCAAACCGAAGGTTGCTGAGCAAATCCAGCGATTGCTCAACGCGAAGCAGGAGCCGGGCGACGAGCAGATCGTTGATGCGATTCTCGATGCCAATTCTCAAATCATGGCGGACTCGAAAGGTCAAGGTCTGCTGCTGATCGTTGACGAACTGGGAAAATTCCTTGAGTTCGCGGCGCTCAATCCGCATCGGCAGGACGTGTTCGTGTTGCAGCGCCTTGGCGAAGCCGCGTCGCGCAGCGGAAACGACCCACTGTTTGTCGTGTGCCTCTTGCACCAAGGCTTCAGCGCGTACGCCGACCACCTGAATCAATCTGCGCAACGCGAGTGGGAGAAAGTCGCTGGTCGCTTCGATGAAATCGTCTTCAACCAGCCCGTAGAACAAGTTGGCCATCTCATCGCGTCCGCGCTGAACGTGCGCGTTGACCAGATTCCCAGAGCGCAGGCGTATGCAACGCGCCACGCGATGCAGCGAGCAATAGAACTTGGCTGGTTCGGCGCAGCGCACCAGCAGCCGCTCGTGGATTTGGCAACGCGCCTGTATCCGTTACACCCTACAGTGTTGCCAGTTCTCATCCGCATTTTTCGGCGCTTCGGCCAGAACGAGCGTTCCTTGTTCAGCTTCCTGCTCGCGAACGAGCCGTTCGGATTGCAAGCGTTCAGCGAACAGCGACTTCACGCCGCAGAACCATACAGGCTCCACAACCTGTTCGATTACGTCCGAACGAACTTCGGACACAGACTGACCGCCCACAGCTACCGAAGTCACTGGAACCTCATTGAGTCGATTGTTGAGAGCTACGCGACGGAAGACACGTTGCACATCCAGATTGTCAAGACGGTCGGCATCCTGAATCTCCTGAACGACGACCTCTTGGGCACCGAGCAATCGGTGGTGTGTGCCTTGGCTAGTGATGACCACACCCTGCAACGTCAGATCAAAACCGCGCTGGACAAGCTGCACCGCGTCAAGCGCGTGCTCTACGACCGTGGTCATGGTCGCGGCCTATGCCTGTGGCCGCACACGTCCGTTGACCTCGAAAAAGCCTACGACGACGCTCGACGCTCGGTGCAGACGCCCCAGCGCGTTGCGTCGCTCATCAAGGAGCACCTTGAGACGCGCCCCATAGTTGCCCGTAGACATTACATCGAGACAGGAAATCTCCGGTACTACGACGTGCGCTACTGCTCCGTCACAGAACTGCCGAACCTGCTCTCGGAAAATATCACGAATGCAGATGGTGTCATCGTGGTGCCGCTGTGCGAAACCATCACTGAGCGCGATGTCGCGGTCGCGTTCACAAGAACCGACGAACTGAAATCACGTCCCAACTGGCTCGTGGCGGTGCCGCAGCCGTTGAGCAACCTCGCCAGTTTGGTGCAGGAAGTTCAGCGATGGGAGTGGGTCGCCACTAACACGCTCGAATTGAACTCCGACAAGTATGGCCGCGAGGAAACCTCACGCCAACTTGAAGCGGCACGAGCGCAGTTGGAGCGCCGAATACAGGCTCAGGTCGGGTTCAAGCAGTTTGGTGAGCGCACATCGCTCGCGTGGTTTCATCAGGGCAAGCCGCTCGAAATAATAAACGGTCGACATCTGCTTTCCGAACTGTCGCGCCTTTTCGACCAAACATTTACGAACGCCCCGCACGTCCACAACGAACTGGTGAATCGCCGCAGCCTGAGTTCCGCAGCGGCAGCGGCGAGGATGCGACTCGTCGAAAAGATGTTCACACACGGGAATGTGGAGTGGTTGGGAATGGACGCCGCCAAGAAGCCGCCGGAGATGAGCATGTATCTCTCTGTCCTGCTCAACACTGGAATCCATCAGCCTCACGACGACACATGGCGCATCGGTGAACCGCACTTCAACCGCGATAAGAAGTGCAACGTCCTTCCCACGCTCAAGAAAATCCGTGACATAGTGCAGCGTCAGCCGGACGCCCGCGTTGGCGTTGCGGCCTTATTCACCGAACTACGCAAGCCGCCATTTGGCGTGCGTGACGGCATGATTCCGCTCCTGCTCACCGTGTTTGCTATCGCGCACGAACAGGATGTGGCCTTTTACAAAGACGGCAGCTTCCTGCGTGAAATGACAGGCGAGGCGATGCTCGTATTGACCAAACAGCCAGAGCGATTTGAACTTCAATACTGCAAGATCGAAGGCGTCCGCGCAGAACTTTTCGAGAAGTTGCTCAGTGTATTGGAGGTCAAGCCCACTGGCGAACGCCGCGTCGAACTGCTCGACGTGGTGAAGCCGTTGTGTGTCTTCGTCGCGCAGCTTCCGGTATATGTCCACAACACCAAGAAACTCTCGTCTACCGCACTCGCCGTCCGAGATGCTATCCTCGCTGCCCGCGAACCCGCACGGCTATTGTTCAACGACCTGCCGAAACCGTGCGGTTTCGAGCCGTTCTCGGCCAGCGCCGCCGCAGGCAAGGAAGTTCAGGCGTTCATCCGTGGCTTGAAGACCGCGTTGGATGAACTCCGTGCTGCATTCCCGGAATTGCAGGAACGTCTGCGTAAGCTGCTGCGCGAGACGTTCGCCCTTCCCGGCGCGTTCCAACAGTTCAGGACGGCGCTGGCGCGACGTGCCGAACAGGTTGTGCTCGGCGTCAACGAGCCGAAGCTCCGGGCCTTCTGTCTACGGTTGATGGACGACAACCTGCCGGAGTCGGAATGGTTGGAATCGCTCGGCAGCTATCTCGCGCTGAAGCCGCCTGCCAAGTGGCACGACGCCGAAGAAGATTTCTTCGGGCAAGAACTCGGCCCATTGGCCACCCGCTTCCATCGCGTCGAGAGCATCGTTTTCGTTGACGGCAAACCGTCGAGGAACGGAATCGGCATCCGCCTCGCCATCACGCAAGCCAACGGCAATGAGCACGAGCAGGTTATTCACTTTGCTGCTGACGAAGAGAATCGCCTGCGCGAACTCCAAACACAGTTTGAAGCTCTGCTGACCAAAGACAAGCGCCTCGGTCTGGCGGCAGCATCACGCGCCATCTGGGCGAATTTGGAAAAGGGTGGAAAATCAATGCCATGAGCACACCAACACGACACATTCTCTGCATGTCGGGCGGGAAGGACAGCACGGCGCTCGCCCTCTACATGCGCGACCGCGTGAAGGACATGGAATACATCTTCTGCGACACGGACAAGGAGTTGACCGAGACGTATGAATATCTGAACCGCGTCGAGGCGTTCTTGGGCAAGAAGATTGTTCGACTCAACGCCAAGGCCGGATTCGACCACTGGCTCGACGTGTTCGGCGGCTACCTGCCATCACCGCAAATGCGGTGGTGTACTAAGCTGCTCAAACTGAAACCGTTCGAGGATTACGTCGGCGATGAACCTGTGGTTAGCTACGTGGGCATCCGCGCTGACGAAGACCGGACTGGATACATCAGCACCAAGCCAAATATCAAACCCACATTCCCGTTCAAGGAAGATGGCATCGGCTACGCGGGAGTGATGAAGATTTTGGAGGACAGCGGCATCGGGATGCCGCCTTATCTCAAGTGGGGCCGGACGCACTCCGGTTGCTACTTCTGCTTTTTCCAACGCCCGATTGAGTGGGTGCGACTGCTTGAAGCGCATCCTGAGCAGTTTGAGGCTGCCCAGAAATACGAGAAAATCACCGACGACCCCAGCAAGACGTTCACTTGGATTCAGGGGATGCCGTTGAGCGAGCTACGCAAGCCAGAAACCATCGCTGGCATCAAGCGTCGCTACGTTGAGCACGAGGAACGCAGGAAAGCCAATCGTGGCAATAAGCGTCTCGTCGAAGTGCTGGCCGGGATGGAGGAAGAAGATGACGGGCCGAAGGCGTGCCTGATTTGTCAACTTTGAATGAAAGCCACTGACATCGTTGAAGCAATCGAGAGATTCTTTCTCGATATTATCGGGATTGTTATTCCCGGCGTCACGCTACTTTTCGGCTTGGGATATATTCTGAGGACACCGGACACGATCCGAGGCTTCTCCATTTTTGCACCAAAAGAAAGTGGCGATTGGGTAGTGCTGATCGCGGTTAGTTACGTGATTGGTCATGCAGTAACGAGCCTCGGCCACAGCTTGCTGCTCCCCGGCGTCGAAAGCATCACCGCTCGCATCAAGAAGTGTTCGCTCAAGGGAATTAGCTTCTCGAAACTCGCCCCCAAGTTCGTTGTGCCTGAAAGCGAATTAACAGAAAAGATCAAAGCCGACCCAGTGTTCAAAGCCACAATCGAAAAGCTGCTGAAGATCACGCCCGAACTGGAGGCAGATAAGGAAAAAATAAAGGTTTCCTCTTGGCGCAATATCGCCATGTCTCTCGCCCCAGAACAAAGGCACACCATCTACCGATTCATGTTCCTATCGCAGCTAAATCTGGGCATTGCGACGGTGTTGTTTCTGTTGGTGGTCGCTTGGCCTTGCGTCAACGCACTTGCGATTGCGAACGCCATTTCTAATGCAAGGCCGGTAAACGGTTGGGTGCTCGGAGCAATGGTCGTTGCTTTGTGGCCTTTCCTCGAACGGAGATACCGTTTTTATAGTCCAGCCATGCAAGTACCATTCTCTATGGCGCTGGCTGAAATGCAAAAGGAGGTAAAGGAGCGCCGTAACTCAAACGAGCGACCAACGTCTTCGATGCTCTGGGTGAAGCCAGAGTCTATTTACCTAGCGGGAGGTTTTCAATCAGGATGGCAAGAGAAAGTTAAGTTGGCGGTTCCCCAGTTCAATTATTTTGACCCACGCGGACACGGTTTGGAGAACAAAGCAGAGTACACGGTCTGGGACTTAGAGGCAGTGCGGCGATGCAATTGGGTATTTGCATATTTGGAATCCACAAATCCGGGCGGGTTTGCTCTCGCGCTTGAGGTTGGGTATGCAAAGGCCCTCGGCAAACGAGTTATTTTCGTTGACGAGAAGTCGACCAATGACCCGCAGACTGGTCGTTATCTCACCATGATTAGTGCTGCATCAGACGTGGTTTTCAACAAATTGGAGGACGGCATCGAATTCCTCAAAAAACTTGGGCCGCTCGGATGAAGAGTGTTTGTTGGCTTAAATTCCTCCGACATTACGGGCCAGTGCCCCGGAATGACAACATGTACGACGAGACGATTCAGCGGTCGGCTCGGCGACAGGGAATTGCGCCCATCGACTTCGAGCATCCCTATCAGCGTCGCATCGCAGATTCCTTCAACCGCGCCACGGCTGATCCGGTTTCCGTCATTTTAACCGGCACGGCAGGAGACGGAAAAACGCATCTGTGTCGGCAAGTGTGGAAGTCGCTCGAAGGAAGTGATGATGATTGGGCATCGGACAACCCCTACCTGACCATCAGGTTCCACTATCCGAAAGACCGGACGAAGTGGCCGGAGTCGGAAGAGCCGAGCCTGTATCGGTCGGTGAAGATTCACTTCATCCGCGACCTTAGTGGTTGGGCACCGCAGCAGGGTGCGGATTGGGACGTGGACAAGGAGGCGTTGCTTCAGAGTTTTTGCCACTCGCTGTTCAACTCGGAAGCGGACGAGATTTTTCTGATCGCTGCGAACGATGGCCAACTGATCGAGGCATTCCGACGATTGAAGGACACGGACGACGTGAAACGGGCGCGGCAGGTGTTCGAGGATTTGCTGGTTGAAGACCGGCAAGAGCAGTCGGGGGTGCGGCTGAGGTTCTTCAATCTGAGTCGCGCCAGTTCCGCCGAGTTGTTTGACCGGGCCATCGAAAAGTTTCTTGCGCATCCGGGCTGGGATGAACTCAAGCATGGTGTGCCCGGAGAGAACGATCTGTTCGGCCCCAAGTGCCCCATCCGCCAGAATTACGAACTGCTCGGCACTCCACTGGTCAGAGCGCGGCTGCGGTCGCTGCTGGAATTGTGCGACTACAACGGCCTGCACGTCCCTGTGCGCCAGATTCTCTTACTGCTCACGAACGCCGTTCTAGGTCATCCCGACGTTGGCCAGCACTTGATGCTGCCCGGCGACGTGCCGAAGGTCATCGCGGCGGGCACCGTGTCCAAAGCCAGCCTCTACAACAACATTTTCGGGGCAAACCTTTCGGACATCCGGCGGCAATCCATAACCATCTTTGATTTTCTGGAGCGGTTTCAAATCGGCTACGAAACATCGAACCGTGTAGACAACTTGCTCATCTTCGGCGAGGGCGACGAGAATCTCGGCGGTTACTTCGAGACGTTTATCGAGAAGGACAAATTCTACGGCGCGGATGAACGCTTCTATGCTGCGAAGCGCGAATACATCGAGGGTACGAGCGAGGACGAAGAAAAGTCCAACGAGTTTCTGCACATGTTGGTCGCGCAACGGCGTGGGCTATTTTTCAAAATTCCGAAGGATTCCGAGGTTGAGTTAAATCTTTGGGAACTGACGGTGTTCAGATTCGCCGGGGAATACCTTGAGGAAGTTGTCAACGTGCTCAAGCGCGGCGCTGTCGTAAAGCGCCCGCTGGTGTCCCGGTTGGTGAAGGGGTTGAACCGCGTGTTTACGGGAATGCTCATCAACAGCGACCGGGAGCTTTTTCTGGCCACGAGCGGCAATTACTCGCAGGCCAAGGTCAGCCGAATCCTTGTCGAGCGTGTTTCGGTCGATCCAAGCAAGGGCGAGAAGGTAATTCTGCGTTTCGCCCCGGCGAGTGGGCGTGTGTTGTTGTTAGTCTTTTTCGCGCCGGATAATTTTGTGGACTTCGACCTCACGCTCATCCGCTACGAATTTCTATCGCGCATTGCAATGGAAGGCGCGTTGCCTGCCAGTTTCTCGAAGGAATGCTACGAGGATTTGCTCGCGTTCAAGAGCAAACTGATTGCTGCATACACCAGACGCCAAGCGAAAGAGGAAGCGCAAGCAGGATCGACGATTTCGCTCACGCTCCTGTCGTTGACCGAGCAAGGCACTCCCGATCCAAGGGCTGTCGAAATCATGCCATGAACGCGCTGCCACAACCATTGCCGCCACCGGAGAGCATGGAACAATCATCCTCCATGTGGGTGGACGAGGCGATATGGGGTCACCGCCTTTACGATGAGCAGTTGCCGTGGTTCGTGTTCCTTGAGTTCTTGAATGTATTTACGCACGAGGACGACAAAGGGCGTGCCTTTGATGAGCAGGGCAAACCAAATCAGTTAAAGTACCGGGCTGCTCACCGGCTTTATCTTCGCAACATCCTTTTCAACAACCCGCATCTTCCTGAAATTCGCCAGACCCTTCCCAACGACAGCAACCGCTGGAATGAGTGGTTGCGGCGCATGAGGGCTGCGGCCACGGGCCTCAACCACCCAGAGTTCGACTTCCTTCAAGATCATTTTCATTCCTTCGAGGATTTTTGCGAGGTCGTGTCGTTGGTACGTTCCACCAGCCTCGAAGTTGACAGCAATAAGCGTTGGTCATCGAAGTTCGTTTTCCCGTACGGCCGTGACTGTCTGTACGAGGACTTGGATAACAACGCCTCGACAAACGACCGTCGGTTTTTCGGCAGGACAGGCGAGGTGCTCTACCTGATGCTTTGTCGCACGCCACGCAAACAGGAGCTTTTGTCAGCGCTCAAGGGACGACTTTCCAAAACGGACAAGACATGGGACTCCATCATCAGGTGCCTACAGCCAACCAACGACGAGGATGTGAGCAACGAACGTGCAAATGCGTTCCTGCCGTATACAAACCACCCCTGTTTTGACGACCTCGCTGACGACTGGTTGGCCATCTTGCGGCTCAACATTCCGGGCTTCGACGTATTCCCTCATCTAGTCAACTTGGCCGGGCTTCACCTGCTGAAATACCAGTTGAGCGTGTCCCGGCAGCTTATCGCTTCGTCCACACCGCTCACTTTAGTCTGCGAAGTGGTCGCTCCGAAGAAGACCCTTGTCCGAGAAGTTTCTTGCGACCTCTATCAGTCCAACAATCTGCTGCCCGCGCAGGCTGTCGAGACGTTCATCACAAACGTAGAACGGTCGGACGATTGGCAGAGGGCAATCGCTGAAAGCGGTGCGTTCGAGAAGTGTAGACGAATTCTAAAGGAGCAGGTGCGGTGGGGTGAGGACTACGACGGCCCACCTGACGCCGGTGAACTAATCACCCGACTCCGACAGGACGCAATGAAGCGGCACCGCCAACACGTCGCGAACATCCACCGCAACTACGGACGCGAGATCGGACTCGTGTCGAAGCGCGGCACCGTGAAACTCCGTTACGCACCCACGGACGCCCTGCTCAAGACCCTCCTGTTCGCCAATGTGGAGAAGCGCATCGAACTTCATCAGTTTCTTGCTCGCCTACACTTCCGATATGGCCTCGTCTTCGGGGACAAGGAAGCGGAACAGATGCTCTCGAAGGATGAGTTTGACAAGAAGGCTTTTCAGGGTAACTCCCGCCGTCTTGAACAAAGGCTCGGCAGCTTGGGCCTGCTGCTGCGCTTGTCCGATGGCTGCGCCTACGTCGTCAACCCATATCACGCGGAGGCCCGATGACCAGCGACCAACTCATCGGCAAAGTCGTTGCGAGCTACCTGCGCGACCGTCTCACGGAAGACGACTCGACCGGCGTCGCCCGTTATCTGCTCGACTGTCTTAGCGCCGACCAGACTGCTGCGGTCGCAAAGATCATCCTCGACGATGCCTCGCTGTCTGCGCTCGTTGAAATCAAATTGCCGATCCACTTCGTCGGCGGACATGGTTTGCCAGCGCACGTACTCACGAATGAGCGCACAACATATTTCCGAAATGCGGCCTGCTCCAAGTCCGCGCTGCTCGTGGCGAACACTGGTGACGATGAAGAGCAGTCCCTCAAGGAACTCGTCCCCATTGGCGCTGCGGAACTTTACGCTCATCCCGAACTCTGGGTGAACTGGGCTGGCGAAGGGTTGCCCATCCTCGCCGAACATCAGCATTGGTGGGTAAAGGCGCTGGAGGGATTGCTCGAAGTCCGCTCCTTCGCACTCGACCGTCTCGCTGCATACATCATGCAGACTCGCGTGGCCATCGAGGACGGACAGCCTGTTTTGGCCGCGCTGGGGGTCGCCCTCCCAGCGTTGCATGTGCCGAAGGATACTGCGTTCGCGTCCTCGCTCTCGGAGAAAAACGCCGGTCACACATCAAGATGGAAAGCGCTCTACGCGCAGGCCATCAAGAAACGCGCCTGTTATTTGGTGAAGCAGACTCCCACGCAGTCGTTGCTGCTGGAAGCTGATTTGGCGGGGTCGTTCGCCAAAGTGAAGGACTCCATCCCGGACGAAATCCACCCGACCATCCAAACGTTCATCGCGGCGGATAGCGGGTGGAACCAACAGGCTGCCGAGTTTGCTCAATGCGAGTGGGAGTGGGTCAAGCCGCTGTTCGATGGGTTGCGGAAGGAAAAGTTCAACCTCGGTAAAGCGACGCTCGACTTCTACGACGAACGGGACGAGTCACTGCTGAGCGCCGCCGAGCGCGATTACCTTGCGCGATTGCGCGACAGCAACCGTAGCGAAGCGCAGGATGAGGATGAGGACTTCTTTAGGCAGCATCGCAATGAACTAAAGGAGCAGCCCTCGCTCAAATCTAGGTGGGACAGATTCATCTTTGGAACGCCCATCGAGACGGAAGATTTCCTGATCGGCGTGACGCTCTGCTTGGAGCGGCTGTTTGACCACGACGATACAGCGTCATCCAAGCGCCGCCTGAAGATCACCTGCGACCGGCGCACGAAAAAAGACCTGAAGGAACTTAATGAGGACGCTGGACTGTTTTTCGCCCGGCGGTATCGCGGACTGAAGTCGTTGTTTGGAACCCGTGTTTTGTGGGACGTGGGCGACCTGATGAACTTCGAGGCTCTAGCCGACCAGTGGCGCAGGGCAACCAAGTCATTTCGCAACGCATCCGCCGCGAAGGCCGCGTTGCAGTTGAAGTTCCTGTTAGAATTGGAAGTTGAGCTTTCCACCGGCACGACCGAGACATACTTCAAACAATTGGTCTGGATTTATGCGCCAAACTCCATAGCCAGCGAGTTTCCCGGTGACTGGCTGCGGTTGGCGGAGCATCCACTGATGCTGTGCCGCGTGAATCGCGAGCCGATAAGTGGCAAAGGCCGCTACCAGTCTCTCGACCTCCGCAACGTTCGCACTCTGTCTCCAGCCTACGGCCAAGACCGTGGCTCGTTCGTTTCAACCTACAAAAAGGAAAACGACATCTCGCTGCTGTGGCCCGCGAATCTCGCCAAGGCCCAGCAGGAGGGACTGGTGTCCGAGGCGACCGTCTCAAAGCTGCTTCGTTTGTTCCAATCGTTTCAGCAGAGCTACCAAGCTGCGATCAAAGGATTCGCTGACGAAGGGCTGGCTTGCGCGGGGATGGTCAAGCAGGCCGAGGACTATGGGACATTGCTCGACGCCATCTGCCGCGACGCGAAGGGCGACCGCAATCGCGAAAATCTTTTGCGTCCCTTGCTGCAAATTGGTTCTGTGATCGTAGAAGGAGGTCGCGTCACAGCCATCGTCGCACCGTGGCATCCCCTGCGGCTTTCGGCGATGGCAAACAAGGCACTGCAAATGGCATCGCTGCTGAGGCACCTACTGACTGCTGAGGATGTTTTCTTCGGCGATGCGCTGCTGTTCTTCAAGGAACTCAAAGCGGAACTGGAACATCCCTTCTACCCGGAAATCGTTTTGGGCTGGCACGACAAGAAGCCAGAAATGCTTTCGCTTACCGACCATCATCTCGACTACAGCCTCCACGAGTCGCCGGTCATCAGCAACGATGGCTTCGACGACACAAACGAGAGTCCGGCGGAGACATCTACGCTCATCGTCGAGTTGACCAAGCGGTTTTTGTCCCTCTACCCGCACGAGCGGGCCAACCTCTCGGTTGTCCTATACAACTGCGACTCGGCACGACTGCCCTACGCGCTTGTGGACAAGATGAACGAACTTCACGAGGACGAGGATGACATGCGCTGCCAAATCATTCTGCGGCACCGCGACGGGGCCAAGCTGCGCGAGCTTTACGAGAAAATCATCGAGTCGTCAGATGCTGACGCGGACTCGTTCGTGTCCAGTGAGGCTGCGAAGGATTTCATGGCGCGGCTTCGCATCGGGATCATGGCCGACCAAGCGCCGGTGCCCGATCCGAAGGACGGCCCACCGGCGGACATTGTGTTTTTGCAGGATGTCATCGCCCGACACGCGGGCATGGAGTGGTATACAGAATCCTGTGTGCCGGTGGATTCCGAGACGTTCATTCCGGCCCGCTGGTCACGCCGTCGTCCGTCCCCAAGCGATGACATGAAGTCGGTCGTTTACCTCTGCTGCCCGGTTCAGACCAAGGAGGGTTGGTCGTTCATCACTGCGCTAACCACGTTTCTTCGAGGCGATTGGGATTGTGTCGAAGGCAAGCGTCTGCTTCCAGCCCGCAAGCTCGACTTCAACGACCCACACACCGCGAGCATATTCAAAGAGATTCACAACCTCGGTAACTGGGTGGTGAACTACGACGAGCTTCTCGACCGTCGCCAACTGCTGAACCAAAACGTCAAGGTCATCCGCTACAAGCAAGGGGTGACTCAGGGGCGCAACATTCTCATTTCATCGACCGCCTCATTGAGTCTATTGCGCTCAATGGTGCTGGGGCGCGTAAAGGATTTGAACCTTGAGTTGAACAACCCTGAGTGTCACGAACTGACCGAGAAATTCATCAATGAGGCGAACGAAATTTCCGGCGACATCGTTTTGCGTGCTGCGAAACGCGGGCGTAATGCGAGCGAGTTGATGGGGGTAGTACTCAGTCGCTACATGATCCGCCACGAACTTGGCGCGACCCGGCGCTTCGGTTGGTACTTCCTTGATGACTACGCTGAGTGGCTTGGCCAGCGCGAAGAGCAGATAGCCGACATCCTTGCGCTCACACCGGAGCAGACGCCGGATGGAAAGCTCCAACTGGCTGTGATCCTGTCGGAATCCAAATACATCGACCACGCCAGTCTATCAGCGAAACGCAAGGAATCACAAAAGCAACTGCGCGACACAGTACGTCGTATCAACGACGCCATTTTCGGTGACCCGAAGCGGCTCGACCGCGATCTGTGGCTCTCTCGTTTTTCCGACCTGATGCTCAATGGCATCCAGTTCCCGGCGAACTCACCAATTGATCTGGCCGCTTGGCGGAGGGCGGTGCGTTACGGGGAATGCGGCATTCACATGCGCGGCTATTCGCACATCTTCGTCTCCGGCCCGTCTGAAGCGCCGGAGTGCTCGGACTTCGTGACTGTGGCTGAATCCGAAAATTCGTGGCAGGAAGTCTTCTCACGAGCGCGGTTGCGCGAGTTGGTGTTGAGCTACGCCAAAGACGCGAACCCGACGCCAATCCGAAAGGCCAACGCAGGCGAAGACATTTGGAAGGAGCAGGTTTACCGCAAACCGTCAGACCGCATCCAGATTGTTCACCGGCGCAAGGCCGACGATGAACCGGTCACTGGCGGGAATGCGCCCGGTGCAAGCGGCAACCAACCGCCACAACCGACGCTTGCACCAAAGCCAGCACCGGCACCGTCAGTGCCCACTGCTACCCCTAAGCCGACCCCAACGGTCACCAGCACAACTGCCACATGGCCCCGTGCTCAAGTCGGTCAACTAATCGCTAGTTATGAAGGTGGTTCACAGGACAGCGCCGCCGATGAGGAATGGCTTCGGCAAATTGAAGGCAAGGGCAAAGGTGCGTTGCAGCAATTTCAATTTCAGTCAAAGTTGCTGAGCAAGGTGCTCACACCGAACGCCGCCCTCCTGAAATTCCAAGGCAGCGCAAACCTCACCGTAGAACAAGTGGTAAAGCGGCGTTCGGAGTTCCTGACCACGCATGGACTGAACGTGATTTCCGTCCGTGCTGAACCCGGCGTCGTGGCGATTGCCATCGCCCGCCCTAACCGCCGAGTGCTGCATCTCCCAGATGTGTGGAAGAAATGGAAACCAGATTGCACGCACGGCAACCACGATTTGCTCATTGCGGTGAGGGAGGAAGACAGCAGTCCGCTATTCCTGTCTCCCAAATCCAATGCGCCTCACACGCTCATCGCTGGTTCAACCGGAAGCGGCAAGTCGGTACTGATGCAGAACATCATCTTGGGGATCGCTTGCACCAACACGACTGCTCAAGCCAAGATCGTTCTCATCGACCCGAAGCTCGGTGTGGACTACTTCGCCTTCGAGGGCTTGCCACATTTACAGGGTGGCATCATTGACGAACAGGACAACGCCGTCATTGCGCTCAACGAACTTGTCGGTGAGATGAACCGCCGGTATTCGGTGCTCAAGGAAAACAAGGTTTCCAACATCTTTGACCTAAACAAAAAGCCGAACGCCACTGAGCACTTGCCGTTTCTTTGGATCATCCACGACGAGTTCGCCGAGTGGATGATGACACCGCAGTACGCTGATGCCGTTTCTGATATTGTTGGCCGACTTGGCGTTAAGGCGCGTGCGGCAGGCATCTCACTGGTGTTCGCCGCGCAACGTCCAGACGCCAACGTTATGCCGATGCAACTACGCGCCAACCTCGGCAACCGGCTCGTGCTCCGCGTAGACGGTGAAGGCACGTCCGAAATTGCGCTCGGTGAAAAGGGCGCGGAGCGTCTGCTCGGTAAGGGTCATCTTGCTGCGAAGCTCGAAGGCGCATCAGAAATAATGTTTGGACAAGTGCCGTATGTGGACAGCGATTTCTTGGCTCAGGTCGTTACCGCCTTAAAACAGCAGCCGCTGACAGGATCGAACACCACGACGATTGCACCCGGATGAGTAAGGTGAAGGTGTACTATTTTGACAACAACGCCACGACTCCCGTAGCACCGGAAGTAGTTGAGGCGATGTTGCCATTCCTCACCGAGATGTGGGGTAACGCGTCAAGCCCGTACCGCATCGGCAGAGAGGTAGCCGCGCATTTGCAGACGGCGAGAGAAAGAGTCGCGGCGCTCGTCAACGCCGATCCCCAAGAGATCGTGTTTACGAGTTGCGGCACCGAAAGCAACAACGCAGCTATTCAAAGCGCCCTGCTGGTCGAGCCGACGAGACGCCATGTGGTTACAACTGCCGTTGAGCACTCAGCAAATATCAAGTTCTGCGAGTCGTTGGAGAGGCGTGGTTACGAATTAACTTACCTGCCTGTCGGCTCTGATGGTTCGCTCGACTTGCAGTTGCTTGAGCAGGCAATCCGTCCCGACACCGCAATCGTTTCGGTAATGTGGGCAAATAATGAAACCGGCGTCATCTTCCCGATCAAGGACATCGCGAACGTCTGCCGCCAGAAGGCCGTGCCGTTCCATACCGATGCTGTCCAAACGCCGGGCAAGATTGCGCTCGATGTGCAAACCGTTGGCGTTGATTTCTTGTCCCTGTCAGCCCACAAACTCTATGCGCCAAAAGGTGTCGGAGCACTTTACGTTCGGCGCGGTACGAAGTACTGGCCCTACGTCATCGGTGGACAGCAAGAAGGCGGACGACGGGGAGGAACCGAAAGTGTCGCCAACATCGTAGGTTTCGGCGTGGCCGCAAATCTTTCGATCTCGAAGCTGGCTGATGTCACCCGGCGCGTACGTGCAATGCGTGACAGACTTGAAAATGCGATCCTAAACACGATCCCTGACACACGACACAACGGGGCCGAAGCGTCACGATTACCGAACACGACCAACATCGCCTTCGCCTTCGTTGAGGCCGAGGCAGTCCTGATGCTGCTCGACAACATTGGGGTATGTGCGTCGACCGGATCGGCCTGTACCACCGGTTCCCTCCACCCTTCACACGTCTTGACGGCAATGGGGATCAGCCCCAACCGCGCTCGCGGCAGTCTCCGTTTCAGTCTGGGCGTTTACAACGACGAGGCCGATGTCGATTTCCTTGTCGCCAACCTGCCGGGGATCATCTCCAAGCTGAGAGCTTCCTGACAATTCTAGGCGGTGAAACAGCCGCGAGATTACTACCATTTCCTTTCCGAGCGTCACGCAGCGTGCGATGAGGTTGCCTTTGTCGAGAGGCAGCGGGCTATTTGCTTTCCACCTTTATGATTTTGCCGATGGGTTGGAGGGTAGCTTTGTCGCAGAGATCGCCCAGCAGAACGGTGTGCTTGGCTGTGTTGAACTCGACTTCTTTCTTGCGCTGGCCTTTGACGGTGCGAATGGTGAGAATGTTCTTCAGGTTGGTGGTTAATCTTAACCGATTCCCCTTATGAGTGCTTCATTGGTGCGCAACAGCGTGAGTTGGTCTTCCGAAGGAATGTCCCGAAGCAGGCGTTCACAGACCTGACAGTGCTTCTCGTAAAGCGGACGAATCTTGTCGATCCCGCTGTTGGTGATCCTTACCGCCATCTTGCGCTTGTCCACCGTATCCTCGGCTCCTTTTCCTGCGCTCACTTTGCGAATTTCCACGTGCCCAGCCGTCCGCAAATCGGAAATGCGTCTTGATAGAGCAGCCGCGCTGTGAACCAAAGATCGCTTTAGGTCTTCAAATGTGACGTAACCGTCAGCATCGGCACTAGGGTCGTTCCAGCCCATTTTTCGAGCGCCAAAAAGGTCGATCAACAGGTCCGCTTTCTCCACCGTCAACCCGGAGCCGGGCATGACATGCTTCTTGATGAGTCCAGCCAAATCACGCCTGACTCTGAAGATGCTGCCGATGACCTGAGCCGGTCGGACTTCACCAGCCGAATCCCGGTGCTGTTTCGTATTCTTCACTGAACGAGATTATCTCCTGATGCAGCATCAAGGTCAACTGCTTTGTCTTGTTTATAGTTGACAATGTGAACTACATAGTGTATTGGTTGTCTTGTTGAGCCGCATAACCGTCCTGCGTCGCGCTTACCTCGCTCGCTGTGAGACACCGTGGCTGAACAATGTGCAGTCTGTAACCTGTATGGATACAACAAAACAATTCGTCCGGCCTCCGTCCCGCAAGGGAACGGCTGCCACCCTAAATGGCCACCGGTTACAGCGGGGGTCGGACACTTGGTCAGAAAGACAGGACGTATGGCAATCATAGTACAATTCAACAAAGCCCGTGCTCAGTATTTGCTTCAATGCTTGGCGGCGGGAACTCCGATTCAGCCAGCTAACGAAGGCTGGACGGGCAACGATATGCTGGCATTGGCAGGTGCCTGTTTCTTTGGGGCGTTGAGTCAGGGGCCAGCCTCGTTCTGGTGTCGGGACATTCCCGAAAACCTGCATCCTGAATATCAAGAGGCGGAAGAAGGGGTGTTCTTCAACGATCTTCACGCAGCGGTGGAGTTTTATGGCCATCTCACGCGCCTTGTTAAGGATGGCGACTACGATTACGGACACGATCCCGAAGTCAAAGCACTGGTAACACAGGAAGGTGATGTTCAAAAGAGTGTTCAACCGATCAGTGGCATAAACACATCCAGTAACGCCAACTGACCCGAAAATGAACACACCCAAACAAACCGAAGCGAGCACGCGCATGAAAAATCCTTGCGAACAATCTCCACCGCTTGTCGATGCGGCGACTGACCAGATCAAGCAATCCGTCAGACGATTGGAGAATATCGACGTGCTTGACGAAATGACGCTCAACACACTGCCAGCGGAGAGCAGAAACGTGGTGGTGGTCAGCACGCGATTCGATGTCAGGGATAAAATAGCAGCAGCGGCACCCCGGCATTACCAGTTGTCGGCAAGTGCGGAACGGCTGCTTCGGGAAAGTGTTCGGATATTGCGATTCGGGGGTCTTTTGTTCGTCTACGGGATACCCCACGATCTTGTGTATTGGGGCGAGCGGCTGTCGACCATGCAGGATGGTACGCAGGACATAGTTTTCAAGAATTGGATTGCGCTAGATATTGACGATGCGCCACGTGCAAACTTCTTCAAGCCCTCGCATCAAGGACTGTTGATGTATTTGAAATCCAAGCCGGGCACAAAGGGTGCCTCGCGCTTTCTGCCGAACTACTCTGATCTCCGTATGCCTCATCAGCAATGTTCCTCGCGCAAGGAACCCTTAACGGATTATGGGGGCAAAGAAGAAAACAGACACCCCAAGGGCACCGTTCTGTCTGACGTTTGGCGCGATTTAACCAGAAGACCCATTCAGGATTGCACCATTCCGGCGGACGTTTTGGAGCGTATCCTTGCTTTGACGAAACATTCCGGCGGGAGTTACGCCCACATATTACAACAAACCACCAGCATCGAGATCGCCACACCAAACGAGCCGGAGGCTCCCGGCCCGCAGCCGCAGCGTGGAAGCTCCCAATTCGAGAATTTAGAGCAGGTGGAGCCGAATGAGGTACACCACGGCGACTGTGTTTCCTTTTTGAAGCGGGTGAGAACGTTGAATCCAAAAGTCGTGTTTGACATGGCATTTGCCGATCCGGCTTACAACCTCGGCAAACGCTACGAATCGTACGAGGACACGCTTGCTGACCCGATCTACATCAAAAAGTACAACGCGTGGCTGGAAGATATGGTCGAAACACTAAAACCCGGCGCTAGTCTCTTTTGGCTAACTCTGCCGAAGTGGGCGATCCACCACGCAGCCTTTCTAAATCGCCGGTTGGAATTTCGACACTGGATCGTTTGGGACGCCTCCGCCGAGCCACGAAACCCACATACATTCCGACCGTCGCACTATGCTTTGCTTTACTATACGAAGCCCGGCGGCAACCCGACCGTCAATTACGCGCCGCTCGGCTCGCCAGCGATGGAGGGATATGTACTGCCTGCGGACGCATCGAATTACTGCCTTCGCCCCAAGTGCCTCAAGCTCCGCAAGGAGGGTGGCGACGACAAAAAGGTCGAACTATCAGATGTTTGGTTCGACATCCAACGCAACAGGCACAAGGAAATCGGCACCAAGCATCCGTGTCGACTGCCGGTGAATCTGATGGAGCGGCTGGTGTTGCTGACGACCCGTCGTGGTGAGTTGGTGTTCGATCCTTGTTGCGGTACTGGCACAACAGCCATTGCTGCCACCAAGCTGAATCGAAATTACGTCGTCGTCGAAAAGTCCATCAAATACGTGCGAATCACACTAGGCAAACTCGCAGCACTGCGTGAACACTTCCGCCTGAATGGCAATTATGATATGCCGCAAAAAAAGGGCAGAAAGCGGCGGCGGCGGCTTTGGTCACGAGCGAAAATCGTGCGTTGCCTCAAGCAACTCGCACGCATATTAGGCCGGGTTCCTACGGAGAACGACATAGATTCCGACGACCCAAAGATGCTGAAAAGAATCGACTCAGCTTTTCCTTCAAGGGGTGCTGCCCTCAAAAGGTGTAAGCTGGCGTTAGCAGAAGGCAACTGAGTTTCTGCTTTTGAATCAACTCCTGCGTTGGCCATCGGCAGTCGGTGCCGGAGAAATGAGCCTGCTTTTTGAAACCTTCCGGGTCACAGGAACATTCAGGCAATCAACCGCGCCAGCAATCCTGAAAACCGATTCTCCGTCTTGTTGTTCCGAACCGCTATCGCCAGCGCCTTCCGCTGCCCGATCAGTACCACCAACTTTTTGCCCCGCGTGATGCCGGTGTAAACGAGATTGCGCTGCAACAGCAGGTACTGCTGCGTGGCCAGCCGGGATATTTCCACGACGACGGGCCGATGTAGACGCCGCGCTCGGCAAACGAAGCGGCAACCTGCTGAACGCGGTTCCGGTCGAATGTCGCGGAAGGGTTCACGATTCTTGGCGGTTGGGGCCGCTCGTTCTGCGCTCAACCCAGAACCCGACCGCGACCAGCAGAATGATGGTGATGAGCGACGAAACCGCCATCTGGCTTGGGGTGGGCGGTGGAGCTTGCCGCGCCTGACCGAAGATGGTCAGGGCCATCACGAGCGCCAGCATCAAAATCAAAACGAGTTTCCTGATGGCGGTGAGCGGTGTGGCCCGCAGGTAGAGCCGGAGTCCGGCGACCACAACCAACCCTTCAACGCACCAAGCGAGGGGCAGATGACGCCACAGGCCAAGGCCAAGTTTGGGGGAGCCGTTCCCCAGCAGCGGCAACTCTGGAATATGAACGAGCCAATCCAAGACGAAGTGGGAGAATATCGCGACCGCGACGACGAGCGCAGCCTGCATCCGCTTTGGCGGGTTGCGCCACCAGAGCCGCCAGACCAACGCCGCGCCCGACAGCGACCATGCCAGACTGGCGACGAGACTGTGGGAGTAGGGAAAGACGTACGTCAGGTCAGCCGCAGTTCGATATTCCGCCGGGGTGCGAACGGACTCCATCCCGCCAAGCACCAACAGCCAGAGCACCACGTCCAGCGCTAACGCCGCAAAGAACAATGCGCCCAAG
>ORMF010112160.1_pt1 | contig 21338 bp, 24 predicted proteins | sample 1779871 | NCBI WGS metagenome assembly ORMF01 (sample SAMEA104232316, study PRJEB22302) | groundwater metagenome | biome: forest; feature: aquifer; material: groundwater | place: USA | collected 2011-08-07 | depth 5.4 m | reverse complement strand
CTTCTTGGCAAATATTTTCTTGGCTTCGCTGGCGCCCTCCGTCTCGAAATGCGTCAGCGGATTCAGGTCCTGATCCAGCACCACCGTTTCAAGCTGCAGGGCCAGCCCTTTATAGCCCGTCCATGCCACGCGGTTTTGAAAACCGCGGACCCGGATCACCGCCGCGCACGGGATGCCGTACCTTTTTAAAAGCGCGGGGTCAGGCTCGATTTCCAAAAAAACAAATTCGGTGAAGCTTTCCGAAAAAGCCTCGACAGCGATCGGCGCAAGGGCCTCGCCCACGTGGTAAGTTTGCGGATCCGCCGTGCGGCCGCCGCGTTCATGCGAAAGAAAGCTGCGGGTTTCGGGCGGGAGATAAAGGCCGATCCGCTTTTCAATCGGCCGGACCTGCTGAAAAAAATTCGCGGAAAGGATGCCGGGGGCGTGGATGTCCCAGCCGAACAAGGCTGCGCAGCCCGCAAAAAAAAGGGCAGCAATGCCGGCGGCAGAATATTTCAAGCGAAAATCAGCGGCTTTGAATCAGCTTGAGGAGTTCTTTGGCCGTTTCTTCGGGGCCTTTATGTTCCCAGCCGGCGAGGCCGAGGCGCGTGCGCATCTGACCGATATAAACGCCGCTTTTGAAAAAAGCCTCGAAGAACCGTTTCGCCACTTGTTCGTGGAGATCTTTATACTGAACAGGGCCGAAGATATTGGCAAAATAGGAATGCGTGAGGCCGGTGGTGGTCGTGGTCCCCTTGCTCATCACGGTGCCTTCGCGAAAAACGTGCAGGGCCTGCTCCGCGGTTTTAAAGCGTTCGATCAGCGGGTGGTCTTCATCAATTTGCTCGTAATTATTGGCATACAGAACGAAATCGATTTTCTGGCCCTGGATCACATTGGCAAAAGTCGTCACGGGAAGAATGATGCGCGCATTGACTTGATTGGCGCTCATGATAATGGCCCGGTCGATTTGGCCGAGGGCGTAACCGGGCGATAAGTCGTCGAGCCGCAGAAAGGCGCCGGTCTCCGTGCCGTAGCCCATGACTTCGCCGCGGTCGTTAATTTCAAGCGAGCCCATATCATCCGCAATAATGATCAGGTCCTGGATAAATTCCCCGCCCAGCTCGCGAAAAGCTTCAAGCGATTCGGATTTACCGGCGCCGCTGTCGCCGATCATCAGCAGCGTCGCCTGCTTTTTGCCTTTCAACAGGATGCGCACCAGCGCGCCGTGAAACGGCATTTTGCCCTTTTTCATTTTGCGGATATTGTGCAGGGTCAGGATCATTTTTTTGGCATAACCAAAATAACCGAATTCATCGCGGCCCGGCACGGCGCCGACCATGATCCCGTTCGCTTCATCATCATAAAAAACCGTCGGATAGGCTGCACCCATCTTGTCGAGCGTATCGCCCGGCACACCGAACAGAAAAACTGCGTCCGGTTTGTTTTTTAAATCCTCGTCGTCGGCGAGGTCAAAGAGATTGCACAGCGAAATGCCGAGCTCGAAAAAGCGCTCGTGAAAATAAGCCAGAACGATCAAAGACCCGACGCGGCAGGGGTAGCAAAGCCATTCCCCGCGGTCGAGATTAATCAAGTCGAGCGGATTTTTCTGCACGCGCTCAAACCTGCCTTTGCGCTTGTTCATGGGCGGATTCAAAACCAAAGGCGGGTCGAGAAAAATATCGCGGATCACCGGGATTGCGTCCAATTTCGCGTAGGTACCACCGGGCGACGGGATCGAAAGCGGCAGGGCGATGACCCCGCCTTCCGCGCCGGCCGTGACCTGGCGGTAAATGCGCGGATGGGTCTGGGTCACATGTTCCTGGATGTCCCGGTAGACGGCGCGGACAAATTCGTTCAAATGGCCCGCGGGGTTGCTGAACGTACGGTACGGGCTTTTATCGAAACGCTCGCCTTCGGAATCGCAAATCACGAAACGGCCGAATTGGCGCCAGAAGTTGTACAGGCTTTCAACGAGGTCGCAGAATAAATTCTTGTTTTTCAGAAACCCCGCGGCCGCCGGCTGGCGCTTAACGGCTTCTTCCGTGCTGAGCGTGGCCATGGCTTTTAAGGTCTCGATCAGCTGATGGATGGAAGCGTCATTGACCGGCTGGTCGTTAAAAACACCGAGGAGAAAAGAATTGCGGCGGACCAAATCATTCACAAAGCGGCGGATGATTTCCTGGCAGAGATCGCTGGAAAAAAGCTCATCCGCGGTTTCGCACGCGCGGTTGCGCAGCTTAATGATGACTTTGTGATCGACGATCTTGTAGGTGCCCGTTGCTGCCTGAGTGCCGGAGGCCATTTGCCCTGCCTTTTCTAAGAACGGGGGGAAGTGAAAAACGCGCCAATTGTACAAAAATGAGGGCAGGGAAACAATTACAATTATATTGTCAGTTCCCGGCTGGTTTTCATTAAACCAGCACGGCAATGATCACGGGCCAAGGAAGCCCGTGTCAATTGCCGTGGTGGGCTGTGAGCCAGCGGACCGTATGGCTTTCAGAACGCATGAAAACGCTGTGGGTCACGGGGCCGCGGCTGGTGAAACGGACACCGCGCAAAAGGCTGCCGTTCGTAACGCCGGTGGCGGCAAAAACGCAGGGGCCTTTCACCAGATCTTCCATGGCGTAGATTTTGGGATCGGCCACGGTGCAGTCCTTTCTCATGATTTGGCCTTCAAACTCCCCGCCCAGGCATTTCATGGCGCAGGCCGAAATCACGCCTTCGGGCGCGCCGCCGATGCCGCACAAGAGGTCAATGCCGCTTTCCGGCAAAGCTGTGGCAATCGCGCCCGAAACGTCGCAGTCCTGAATCAGTTTGATCCGCACGCCGATTTGGCGCAGTTCCGCCACGATTTTTTCGTGGCGCGGGCGGTCAAGCAGGCAGACCATGATTCGCGAAGCATCTTTCCCTGTTACTTTGGAAATGGTTTCGATCGTTTTTTTGAGCGGATCTTTCAAATGAAGTTTGGTTTTCGCGGCAATCGCCGGCCCATAGGCCAGCTTATCCATATAAAATTCTTCGGTGGATTTCATGGCCCCGGCTTCAGCCACGGCAATAACACTGAGCGCTTCCGGCCCCGAGGTCACCGTCGGCCGCGTGCCGTCGATCGGATCCACGGCCAGCTCGTAAAATTTCGCGGGTTTTTGCGGCGCGAGCTTGCCCACCATTTCACCGCCGTAAAGCCCAAAGCTTTTATCTTTCTTGCCTTCGCCGATCATAATTCGCCCGGCAAAGTCCATACCGTCCAGCCGCTCGCGCATGGCATCCGTGGCCGCCTTGTCCGCCGCTTCTTTGTTGCCGCTGCCGATCCAGGCCGAACCCGCGATCGCCGCGGCCTCGGTCACGCGAATCAGATCAAGACTGATGTGTCTCATTTTTCCCACTCCGGAGTTTCATAACGGTTGCCTAAAATTTCGAATTCCAAGCCGTCTGCTTTATCGTCAATTTTGAACCGCGACAATAGGTCATGCAAAGGATGCAGGCCGCGCGAGCGGTACATGTCCGGCACGGATTCAAGGATGCCTTCAAAAAAGCAGATTTTTTTGAAATAGACCCGGATCACATCCCCCTCAAAAATCTCGCGCCCGGCGCGGTCCAAAATGCCGGTGCCCTCCAGAAGCTCGCAATCGTCAAAAGCGGCCCGTTTCTCCGGCACGCCGCGGCCTTCATCGCCGTCGTCGCAAAGCAGGATATGCGTCAGCTTTTGATAGCCGCGGTAATACATCTTCCGTTCGCCGCGATGCCAGACGCGGAACCGGATTTCGTTCATTCTTCGATTTGGTCCTGGAGTTTTTCGGAAAGATCGTTGATTTGCTTAATCAGGTAGGCCGGCACCAGTTTTTCGGATTCGAGTTCCATTTTGGTGCTTTTAAGAAATGTGAGCAGCCGTTTCAGCGCTTTGTTGCGACGGTCGCGTTTTTCATCGTTAGGATTCTTGGCCGGCGCGCTGTCGGCGAGCATCTTCTTGACCTTCGTGCGCACCTCTTTGGGTTCGCGCGCCTTTTCAATGACGTCCTCGCGCAGCGTGGCAAAATCGCGGGCCTCGATGTTTTTATTTTCACGGGCCAGCCGGAGCAGATTGACGGACTCGTAATTGGGCATGCGTGCCGGGCTGGCCTCTTCCGAATATTTCGGCTCGGCAAGGCGCGGCTCTTCCTTTTCCAGAAAGTAGTAGGATTTCAGGAGCTTCGAAGCGGTCGTCTGACGGATACCCAGCTCTTTGGAGCAATAGGTGTCAAAATTCAGAAAACTCCAGCCGCGGTAATGTTTGTCTTTGTACACGGCATAAAGGCATTGCCCTAATTCAATCCACGACGCTTTGTGGCGCCGGGCCACTTCGACCGTTTTGTTGCGCAAGGCTTCAGCTGAAATTTCAGTCATTGCTAAACCAGACATGGGAATCTCCTTAAATTAATTTTAGTCCTTACCGTAATGGCGCATGACACCGTTGGTGGACCAGTTTTTGGCGTCCGACATGGAAAAGCCAAGTTTTTCGACCCACTGCTTCACTTTTTTAAAACTTTGTCCTTCGATTTCGAGAAAGGGCGGAAGACCCCGGTAAAAATCGAGCTCAAAATGTACGTCCCCCAATTTATAGGAAATCCGGCGCTTGCGGAATTCATAAACCGGCTTTAATCCGACCGCCTCGAAAATTTCCTCCGCAGCCTTGGTCGAGTCCAAATAGATTTCTTCTTCGCGCATCACTTTGGCTTGGCCGCGGCTGAGCTGTTTTTTGAACGTTAGTTCCGCTTTGCCGCCCTTTGTGCGCAGCCGCAGCACAATCCCCTTTTTCCTGAGCCTGCGTTTCGGAAAATCGTAATAGATCGTGCGCAATATCCCGTCGAACACCTTGCGGGCCCCGAACCGGCGCAGCTTTCGGGCGATCGCGGCAGGATTAATTTCTAAAATTTTGACTTCGACTTCTTTCATGAGCGGAACGTGACCGGCCGGCGGTCCTTGCCGTCAAAAGCCGGCGTGTAGATGACATACGCTTCGCAGGCACCCGGCCCGGCGTTTTCGGCCCAGTGCGGCACGCCGCGCGGAATTTCAAGCACGTCGCCCGGGTTCAAGTCAACGGTGCGGTTTTCAAAATGAATCCGGCCTTTGCCGCGCAGCACGAAAACCGTGCCGTCGTGCGTGTCATGCACGTGCGGTTCTTCGGCCTTCAGCAGGCGGACAATATGAAAGCTGGCATCCTGCGTCCGTTTGAGAGTGCGCAGCACGAACGGCGCACTCTTTTCATCTTCGCGCCACTGGATCGCCGGCAAATCACGGTCCGGCAGAATAATCCTGCCCCAGGGCGCCTGGGACGCGCAGCCGATTAAAGTAAGAAACAAAACCGTCATTGCGAGCCGAAGGCAAGCGCTTATCATAAGGTCATCCATCTTCCGTTTTGATTCAGCCAGCGGCGGTGACGCGCATAATCGGGCGCATAGCGGCCGGTATATTCCCAGAACCGGCGCGAGTGATTAGGATGCTTGAGGTGGCCGAGCTCATGGACAATGACATAATCGATCACTTCAAGCGCCGCCATGACCAGCCGCCAGTTCAGAGTGATCATTTCGCCTGAAGTGCAGCTGCCCCACAAGCTGCGCAGGTGTTTGATCCGCAGCCCGCGCGCCACAAGCCCCATTTCGTTCTCGTAATGCCGGAGCCGGGCCGCAAAAATTTCGCGGGCCTGTGATTTATACCACTCCTCAAGCATCGAAACAATGACATCCTTCGACGGACGCTCCGCGCTCAAGCAAAGGCTTTCGTTTTCGATATGCACGGATTCTCCCGGCTCCTTGCGGATCTCAAGCCGGTACTCGCGCCCTAAATAGAAAAAAGCATCGCCGGTTTCGTAGCGGCGCGCGGCCTGCCATTCCAGCCAGGGACGGTTGCGCTCCAAGACCTTTGCAATCCATTTCTGCCGGCTGTCCAGGAATTTGCGGATTTGTTCCTCGGAAAAATTCCAGGGAACACGGACCGTAATTTTGTTATGGGGAGAAATCGTGATGCTGGCAAGACGGCGCCGGGTGCGCAGGACGGTGTAGGCCGGGTCGGATAACATAAGCGCGGCATTTTAGCATTTTTTATGCGCGCGGCAGAACGCAAAAAAAAACGCCGGCGGGCTCACCCCCCGCCGGCGTTCGTCATTCGAGAGTACCCGGATTATTCGTCCAGATTCACGCCATTATCCGGCAGCGGTACGTCCACCGGAATCAAAAACGTGGCCACGTGGATGACACCACCGACTTCGTTAATGACCGCATCGACGATACCCTTGCCTAGACCTGACCAGGCATTTTTACCGGCCTTATCATATTGATAGGGCTCGTAGAATATGTCGATCCAGCCGAGCAGGGCATTTTTAAGCCCGAACTCGAGCTTGCCCATGGTCTTCTCGGAATAAGTCGTCTTTTCCGTCCACGGGCTGGCAGCAAAACCCACGGCAGGTGCGCTTAGCAGCACCAGAACCATTAATAACCCTATCATTTTTTTCATGGATCCCCCTTTTAGCGCCTTTTCAGGCTCACTCAATTTATCGGTAGGCAGACGGGAACCTTTAGCCGCTGTTTCTCTAACTCAAAGGATCACCAGAGGTTACGGAAGGAGTAAATCGACCTTGGCCGCGCAGATGAAATCATTTTCTGACAGGCCGCCGATGGCATGGGTCGAATAGCGGACCTGGCATTTCTTGTAGCCGAATTCGATGTCCGGGTGATGGTCTTCGCGGTGGGCAATAAAGACCACGGCATTCACAAAGGCGGTGGTCTCATAGTAGTTCTTGAATTGAAAGACTTTGACGATGCTGTTCTGCTTGAATTCCCAGCCGGGCAGTTTTTCTAGCTGCGACCTGATTTCAGTCTCCGAAAACGGCTTGGTGCCGCCTTCGCAGGGGTTGCATTTTCGGCCGGCTAAAGCTTCGCGGGTTGCTGTCTGAGGACTCATAGGCCACCTCCATTTAGGCAGGACTATTATACTCCTTAAGCCTGGACAATCAGATCCTGATACTGAGGAAAGCGCGGCAGGAATTGACCGGAGACAAAGGGGCATGAAGGTGTCACTTTAAAACCGTTGGCCCGCGCAAAATCAAAAGCCGCGATGGTCACTTGGCCGGCCAAACCGCGTTTGCGTAAAGGTTCAGGGACATAGACCCGGTAAAAATCCAATACCTGTCCGTGGCGGCGGTAAGACAATTCTGCGTCCAAACCTTCGACGGTCGTAAAAAAACGGCCGCCGTTTGAGTCATGCTGAATCGCCATAATACCTCGCTTTAAATTTCGATTTGTTCCGCTTGTTCAAGCGCTTGCAGTTCGGGCGCCACGGCCTTGCGCACACTCGGCGCGGCCAGAGAATTAGACGCATCCACGGCTTCGCCAGCTTTCAAATTCAGTTCCAGGCCGGAAGCTTTCAGTTTCAGGGACACTTCGCCTTCGCGCACGGCGAGCGTGGTCATTGATTCCACGCCGGTATTGCCCACGCGGCCCCAGAACTGTGTGCCGCGCACGGCGGCCACAAGCGTGGGCGTTTCCAGCTCAAAGGAGGAGCCTTTCTCTTTCTTAAAATCTTCTTTGATGCGCACCAGGATATCGCCGAGTTCGGCACGAATACGCGTGTTGGAGATCTCCGTCGAAACCACTTCCGCTTTGCTTTGCTCAAGCAGGCGAAAACCGGCCAGCCCGTTCAGCGAGACGTCTGCGCTGCCGGTTTTGGTTTCCAGGACATCGCCGGCTTCAAGCGCCATTCCTTCCGTGACCTTTTGATTTTCGCCGGCCCGCAGCACCGCGACGTCGCCTTCAACGCGCGAGAGCTGCGCCGGACCCGCATAAGCCGCGGGCAATAAGCTCAAAAAAAGAACTAAACCGAAATTCATGCGAAGAGTTTTCATAGTTTCTCCTTTTTGCGGCGGAACGCGAATACCGTTATGACCACCATTGAGAATAGCAAAATATTCATGATATTGAAAATGCGCCATACGGGGTCCTCGGATTTGAAACCCGAAGGCGCCATTCCTAAAAGGCAGACCCAAACGCCCAGCACCCAAGCAATGCTGATGTCTTCGGCTGAACGGCGCTGAATAATACGTATGATAAGCGGGATATTCCAGAGCGGCAAGACGACCGCGCTGACAAAGGCGATTTTATCAATCAGGCTCATATCCGGTCAGGAAGTGCGCCCGCGGCCGCCGCGAGCCTGTGTCCTGCGGTCATTTTCAGTCAGGTAGCGTTTGCGCAGGCGGATGTTTTTGGGCGTAATTTCAACCAGCTCGTCATCCTCGAGAAAATCGATGGCAAATTCGAGCGTCATTTCGCGCGGCGGCGTGAGCTGAATGGCCTCGTCGGTGCCGGTCGAGCGCATATTGGAGAGCTTCTTTTCGCGGACCGCGTTCACAACAAGGTCATTGCCCTTATTGTTGACGCCCACGATCATGCCTTCATAAAGCTCTTCGCCCGGGCCGACAAAAATCTCGCCGCGTTCCTGCAGGCCCCACAAAGCATAAGCGACGGCCTTGCCGAAACTCTGCGAAATCAGCACGCCGGACTGGCGGCCTTCGATATCGCCCTTATATTTCTGATACTCAAAAAAATTCTGGTACATAATGCCTGTACCGCGGGTCATGGTCATAAATTCATTGCGGAAACCGATCAGCGCGCGCGACGGGATCAAAAATTCGAGCCTAATGGTACCGACGGCGCTGTTGACCATATTTTTCATTTCGGCCTTGCGGGACCCGATGGCCTGCATGACGGAGCCTTGGTAAAGCGGTTCGACTTCGATAACGACTTCTTCCACCGGCTCCAAGGTTTCGCCGTCCACTTCTTTCATGATGACCACCGGCGGCGACACTTCAAGCTCGTAGCCTTCGCGGCGCATGGTTTCAATCAGAATGGAAAGGTGCAGTTTGGCGTGGCCGGAGTCCGTGAATCTGTCGCCTGCGTCGACTTCTTCGATTTTGATGCCCACATTCATCATCGCTTCATGGGTCAGGCGTTCGCGGATGTGCCGTGACGTCAGGAACCGGCCGCCGTTTTTGCCGGCCAGCGGGCTGGTGTTATGCGAAAAATTCATGGAAATGGTGGGCTCGTCGATTTTAATCGTGGGCAAGGCCTTCGGCGAATCCGCGGCCGCCAGCGTTTCGCCGACTTTCACGTCATCCATGCCGGCGATGCAGACAATTTCCCCGGCTTCCGCTGTCGGCGCTTCAAAACGCTTCATGCCGATATATTTCAGAATGCGGGTGACTTTACCTTTCAGAACACTGCCATCGCGTTTTACGACCGCCAGCGGATCCCCCATGTTAATCCGGCCGTTGACAATGCGTCCGCTGCAAATGCGGCCCACATAAGAATCGTAATCCAGCATCGTCACCAGCATCTGAAACGGCTGCTCAATATCGGCCACGGGCGGAAGCACGCGGTGCAGGATCGTCTCCAGCAGCGGGTTCATATTTTCCGATTCATCCTCAAGATTGATTTTGGCGATGCCTTCCTTGCCGGAAGCGTAGACGATCGGAAAATCCAGCTGCTCATCGGTGGCGTTTAATTCGCAAAAGAGGTCAAAGGTCAGGTCTTCCACTTCTTTGGGGCGGGCATTGGGACGGTCAATCTTGTTCACGACCAGGATCGGTTTAAGGTGCAATTCGAGCGATTTTTTAAGCACAAATTTGGTCTGGGGCATCGGGCCTTCGAAGGCGTCGACCAGGAGCAGAACGCCGTCGACCATACGGAGGATGCGTTCGACTTCGCTGCCAAAGTCCGCGTGGCCGGGGGTGTCCACGATATTGATTTGAACGTCCTTGTAGCGCATGGAAGCGTTCTTGGAGAAGATGGTAATGCCGCGCTCGCGCTCCAGGTCATTCGAATCCATGACGGTCTCTTCCCCGGCCTTGAATTCATAGGCATGAGTCTGCTTAAGGAGCGAATCGACCATGGTGGTCTTGCCATGGTCGACGTGCGCGATAATGGCTATATTACGAATATCTTTGCGGCGCTTTTGAGTAGGCATAGTTCTTGCATTGTAACAAAAAATCGGGCAAAGCGTTACGCTCTTTTACCGCGGACTAAAAGATAGGCAGGGATGCCGCTCAACAGCAGAAACGCGCCGAACAGGCTTTCGCGCGGCGCGCTTTGCACCGTAATGAAGCACAGCAGGAATGAGGACAGAACAAACAGCGCCGGCATCCAGGGGTAGCCCGCCATTTCATAGTTGCCGGCCGCCTTGTTTATGCCGCGCAGCTTGAAAACACTGAGGCCGGTCAGACCGAAAAAAAGCCAGTTGCCGAAGGCAAAGAAAAATAGCAGCTGTTCAAAATTGCCCCAGATCACCAGCGCCGCGGACAAAATTCCGTTAACGACAAATGAAACCAAGGGCGTGTCAAATCTCGGATCAATTTTGGTGAGCCAGTTGATCCTGGGATAATCCTGGGCCACCGCAAAAGGCAGCCGCGCACCCGTCAAAATGGTGGAATTAAGCGCGCCGCTGGCAGAAATCAGCACCGCGAGGGTGACCATGAGGCCTGCTCCTCCGCCGAACATGCGCGTAAATACATCCGAAGCGATGGCTTTCGTGCCGGCCATTTCGGCGGGCGTCATAACCCGCAGATACGCCGCGTTGATAATAATGTAAAGCGCCGCCACAATGGCGATGCTGGTCACCAGCGATAGCGGCAGAGCTTTACGCGTGTCTTTGAATTCGCCGGACATGAAAGTGCTTTGATGCCAGCCGCCATAGGTCCACAGCACCGGGATCAAAGCCGGGGCAATCCCCTGCCATTTGCCATGTGTGATGGCTTCAATCGTGCCGGCGCCCGGCAAAGCGATTCCTTTCACTCCAAAAATAATCACGGCCATGGCCACGATCGCCGCAATTTTAAGCGTGGTCAGGACATTTTGAATGCCGGTTCCGATATGCAGGCCGCCGATATTAAGCGCCGTGAAAAGCATGATCGCGGCAATGGTCATCCAGCGCTCGTGTTCAGGCCCGAGCTGAATAAAATTGCGCAGATAAGTGATCAGAATATAGGCCACGCCCGCCACCGAGCCGGGGCGCATGATAACGAATTCCGCCCAGCCGTAAAGAAACGCAGCCGGCTTGCCATAGGCTTCGCGCAGATAAACATAGGTGCCGCCTGTTTGCGGATAACGGGATGAAAGTTCCGCGTAACAGAAAACACCGGCCAGGGCCACAAGGCCGCCTACAGCCCAGGTCAGGATGATCAGCGGGCCCGTATCCACATAATTGGCAATCGCACCCTGCGTGCGGAAAATACCGACGCCGATGACAATGCCCACATTAATGGCTACGGAATCCCAGAAGCCCAGGACGCGTTTGAGTTGAGGAGAAGCGGAAGAAGCCGGATTGCTCACGGCGTAATTATCGGCTAACGCGGAAGATTATCGCGGATTTTTTACCGGGTGGGATAAAAGCCGTGAGGGTTGCGCCTGGGGCCGGGAAAACCCCAAAAGGCGTTGACGTTGATCGTCAAATTGACCGTCGTCAATGTGCCAGAGCGGTTGTCACGGACCAAGACCGACATAATGTCCACGTACGGGGTGCGTCTGATGAGGTTGCGGATGCTGCCGATATAAATCAAATACTTGTTCGCAATCTTGTGCACGCTTCCGATCTGCGGTTTGCCCACACTGATGATTTCCAATGAATTGAACGGGATCCCTGTCAAGGTCGGCAAATCGATGAGCCCGGCATAGACCGGAATGTTGACGCTGACATTGATTGCCGGCGCGGGCTTTACAATGATATCCACGCGGACCGGGTCGGAATACGCTTGGCCGTCAAATACGCGGTACATGAAAAAGTCCTTGCCCGTAAACGGAACGTTAGGCGTATAAACGTACTTCGAAGGATCCATTGGATCAATCTTCAAAATGCCATGGTCTGGTCTCGTCAAAATTTCAAATTTCAATTTATCACCGTCCACGTCACTGCCGGTAAGTTTGATCGGAACTCCGGCCCCTTGAGTGGTTTCGACTTTAATGGGTGTTCCTACAGGCCGGTCATTCACGGGCAGAATATCCAATTTGATCTCGGCGGGTTCTGACTCGAGACTGCCGTCAGTAACTTTAAATCGGATGAGATCGGTTCCCGAATAATCAGCGGCAGGACGGTATGTCAGAACGCCTTTTTTAGCATCAAAATTGAGAATATCGCCGAATTTAGGGTCTGTGACCAAGATAAAGGTCAGCTCACCGCCATTCGGGTCGCTGCCGCCGAACACGATTGTGATTAGCCCGTCTTCCTTCATCGTCAGGCTCTGTGCATTGGCAATCGGGCGAAGGATCGAATAAAACACTTGCCGGTCGGCATCGTCAATACGTGCGGCCGGATCAACCACATCAAATTTCAGGTCGTAACCGGGTGTGCCGGGCGATGGATGTCGGGCGGCTTCTTCAAAAGCGATCATGCCATTCCTGGCTTCGTCCGAATCCACGAACCCGTCTTTCGACGTGTCCAGGGCATTATGGGCCGCGAGCTTCTGAGTCTCGGTGATATCCATGAAATCTTTTAATGGCGCCAGCAATGCCAGGTCTTCATGATCGATACGCCCGTCTTCATTAAAATCTTCGTCCTTCGTTTTCGCGTCCTGATTCATTTGTTTATAAATTTTCTGGAGGACTTTGCGGATTTCGGGAAAAGTAATCCGGCCGTTTCTCGGTTCAAAGTCCGAATCGAGAAAAGCGCGCATCAAGAAGCGCGAAGGCTCTTCAAGGAACCGTTCAGAAACTTCAATAAAAATATCAAAGTCAGCGCTGTCTTTGACGCCGTCGCGGTTAAAATCAAACGGCGATTTATACGGGTACACGGCAATCGTGATCTCATCATTAAAGGATTTAACCAGGGCGGCAAAATCGGTTATGTCCAGGAACCCATTGTCGCCTGTGTCCGCGGCAAGGTAAGCGTTCAAATGGGCCTGATCGTTTCCGGACGTGAAAGTGAACGCAACCGTAAGAATGGAATTTAGGTCTTTTTCGTCGATGCGCGCGTCAAAATCTAAATCGAGGTAGGATTTCTGCGCATAGCCTTCGCCGCCCGCGGTCGGGCCTTTGCGCTGCGCAAAATAATAATCGTCGAGGACTTCAACCATTTTGAGTCCGCCCGTTATTTTCCCATCACGTACTCCGTCAAGGTCATCCAGGAGCTCATGGGCATTAAACTGGCGGTTATTTTCTACTTCCGAATCACCGGTGCCAAGCGCCGTGTATAAGAGCGTATCATAGTCATCGATGTTGACGACGTTATCGAGATTAAAATCATAGTCCGGATTAAAGCCGGGCATATTCGAGGTTTTCTCATTGGTTTCATAAAAACCGGCCATGAGTTCAAGCACTTCGGTCACCACGACAAGCCCGTCTTTATTGGTATCGCAAAAAAGCTTCGCATTCTCCATCGGGTCTTTGCCATAACGCAGCGCAATACCAATTCCGCCGCCGAGTCTGCGGATCTCGGGCCTGCCAATGGGATTTTGGTCTAATGAAAAAATACCGCCGCTGGGAATGACGGTGACATTCTGGTTCGGACCCTTACCCGCTTCCCTAGAAGCCTGCGCATTCTCACCGTCAACAACGGCAACCGGCGGTCTCTCCGCATTGGCCTGGGCAGAGATAGGCACTCCTGTCAGCGCCAGTAACAATGCCATAACCCCTGCTGTTATCCGCATTTCTAAGGCTCCCTTACTTCTTAAATAAGTTTTAAATCATCGTATGCTGAATCGGTCTATTTCAAGACTAGCACCTGTAAGCGTAAAGGCAAATGGACAGCCGCAAATATATATGTCATTAGCTAGCAATTTATAGCAAGGCAGGGCAGGAATCGTCCCAGGACGATTTAGGCAGTTATTTACTGGCTGGCGCGGCTTAGCATTTCTTCCGCGTGCTTGAGGGAGATCTCGGTCTCGCGCTTGCCGCTCATCATCTGGGCAAGCTCTTTGACCCGCTCCCCGCCTTCCAGGACCCGGTAGGAGGTGCCGGTTTTACCGGCGCGGGCCGTTTTTTCGACCTTAAAATGCCGGTCGGCGAAGGAGGCAATTTGAGGCAGGTGGGTAATCATAAAGACCTGGCGCTCGGCGGAAATTTCTTTGAGCTTGCGGCCGGTGACCGTGCCGAGCCTGCCGCCGATATTGGCGTCGATCTCGTCAAAAATCAGGACCGGCACGGGATCGGCCTTCATCAGAACTTTTTTCAAGGCCAGCATGACCCGCGAAGCCTCGCCGCCCGAAATAATCTTGCGCAGCGGCAGCAGGGCCTCGCCCGCATTCAGGGAAATCATAAATTCCAAACGGTCGCGGCCTTCGGCGGCAAAATCACCGGCCGCCACCTGGCATTCAAAACGGGCCTTTAAAATTTCGAGGTCCGCCAGCTCTTGTTCGATCGAACGCTTGAGATTAAGCGCCGCGCGTTTGCGCTTATCGGTAAGTTTTGCGGCCGAGGCTTCCAGGGCCGGCAAAAGATTTTTCATTTTCTGGGCGGCTTCACGGGTATGCACTTCGTAATTCACGAGTTGATCGTAACGCGTGCGGGCCTGCGCCGCAAATTCCAGGATTTTTTCGATGCTGCCACCGTACTTTCGTTTCAGCAGGTCGATCTGGTCCAAACGCTTTTCGATTTCCGCGAGCCGCGCGGGGTCAAACGAAAGTCCGTCGCGGTAATCATCCAGGCGGCGGATCAAATCTTCCAGGCCGTACTGCAGGTTATCAAAATCGTTTTTTACCGCTTCGGATTGCGGATCAAGTCTGGCGAGCGCCGCCGCGTCCCGCGCCGCCGCGCTCATTTGTTCTGAAACGGACGCGTCCTGGTCATTTAAAATACCGAGCAGCCGCGACACGGTCTCATGCAGCTTTTCGCTGTTGCCCATCCGCACCTGCTCGCCCTTAATCGCCTCTTCTTCGTTTGTGTCTTCTAAGCCGGCGCGCTCAATCTCGTCGATCTGATATTTCAAAAGATCGGTTTCGCGTTCGCGGCCTTGTTCAAGGGCGGCCAGCTCTTCTTTTTTTTGCCGCAGCAATTCATAAGCGGTAAAGAGCTCGCCGTATTCCTCTTTAAGGTCTTGGACCCGGGCCAGGCGGTCCACCACTTCAAGGTGCGTGGCCGCATCAAAGAGCAATTGATGATCATATTGCCCGTGGATATCGACAAGGCGAGCGCCGGCCGAGCGCAGAACGGCCTGAGGAACGGTCTTTTCATTAAGGGTGCAGCGGCTGCGTCCGTCGCGGGTGCGCTCGCGCCTCAAGACGAGGATTTCTTCGCCGTCTTCCATGTAGGCTTCGAGGGCCGGATGTTTGCGGGTCTGAGGATCGCTGATTTCGAAGACTGCTTCGACAAGGACCGGCTCGCTGTCCGGGCCCAAGCGGTCATTTTCCACCCGGTCGCCAAGGACAAAACGCAGCGCATCAATCAAAATCGACTTCCCGGCGCCGGTCTCGCCGGTGAGGACGTTCAAGCGCGGGCAAAATTCGAGTTCAATCTGCTGGATCAGCGCAAAATTTTGAACACGTAAGCGGACAAGCATGGATTTTCCTATTTAACTTTTGAGCGGCGGTTCCGCGCTGTGCGGCTTGCAGAAAAAGAGGGCGTCTAAGCTGAAACGTCCGGGGCCGGTCAAAATAAGCGTGCCGGCCATTACACCGTAAAGCATGGCGAGCTCCTTGACCTGAAATGCGTCCGCAGCGTGGCGGATAAAAAAAGCCACGGCCATCGTAAAAAAAACGGCAGCCGCCGCGGCCCGCGTGCCAAGCCCTAAGACAATCAGAATGCCGCCGCCAAATTCTGAAAAGGCCGCCAGCCAGGCAAAAAGCTGCGGCGCAGGGAAACCCATTTCCGCGACACCTTGCGCAAACTTTGCCATATAACCGCCAAAAATTTTGACGTAGCCATGCCAAGCGATAGTTGTGCCCATCAGTACGCGCAGCCACAAAAGACCCACGGAAGAAAGGCGGTGTTTAATCGCACAAATTGAATCATTCATGAATGACTCCTTTTAGGTTATTTCATCTTTCATTTCAATCAGGATTTCAGGGGCTGCGCCCGCGCTTCACTTCGGCATAGAGCCCGCTGCGCTCAATGCGGACAGCCAGCCGCTTACCCGCAACCGTGCCGTAATCGATTTTTACCTGATCGCCTTTACGCAGCTCGGACCAATTGCGGCAGCCGGTAAAGGCGGTGCGGGGCGTCAGACCGTAGTTTTTTAAAAACGAGCTGTTTGTTTCGTAATCGCGCTGACGGATGACGATTTTTCCGCGCGTTATTTCCTGCACAGCCCCTTCCGCAAAGCCTTTGTCCTGCGCAGCCGGCGCAGCCGGTTCGCCCAGCAGCAGCGCACATAAAATAAAAAAGGCCGCAGACCGCAGCCAAACGGATTTCATGAATGGTCCTCGAACCGGAAGATCAATATGCGGTCGGGTTCCGCGGCAATGAGCATCTCGATGGCCCCATGCTCGCGGAGCGCGAATGCCAGCCCTTCATATTTGACCTTGCCGGCATCGGGCAGCGTAAATTCCGACACCGTACGGCCGGACGCCGGGTCGATCTCGCGCACCTTGCCCCCGTGCTCATCTAAAAGGAAAAGACGTCCCGCAAAAAAAGCCGCGCCTGCAATATCTGCGGCGGCGGGCAACATTGTTTCCGCGTCCCAGGGCGAATCAAAATGCAGCGCTTGGTCTTGGAAAACACCGCGGTAAAATTTACGCGGCCCTTCTTCGCGCCCGGCATAAAAAATGAGATTGTCCGGATTGCGCGCGTCCACGGCCAGCGCCTCAAGGCCTGTATTCGGGCGCATAATGGATACCATTTTTTCGATTTTATGCGGCTCGCAATCATCGGGACAATCGACGACCGTGACGGCGGAGCCGATCCAGAGCATGGCCACGCTGCCCTTTTCCTCGCCCACCGCGACTTGATACGACTCCGACGGGGCTTCGGCGGACCGGACATAGGCAAGGGCCTCGCAATCTTCAAGGCCGTTGAGCTTGATGGACCGCAGCGCATGGAAATCTTGGCCGCGGAGCTCCACCGGGATCAATTGGCAGTAGTCATCCAAAATGAGGAACTGATTGGTTTGCGGCACGAAGGCCGCGTCTGAAAAATTGCGTCCCATGCCCGGGAGTGTCGCGCTGGCCCAGGGCTCAGAACTCATGCCGGAATGAAAAAATGGCTCGGAATCTGCTGCGGCAGAAAGGGTGAACGGCTGAAGAGAAGCGAGGAAAACGAGGAGAAGAAAGAGGCCCCTTGGATCAGGCTGCCTGCCGCGCCGCCAGAACTTCCAATTTTTCATAGAGGGCCGGAATATCGCGTTGAAAAAATAGCTTTTGAAGCCCGATGCTGATCTTATAAAGCCACGAGGTCTCCGGGCGGTTGCGAAACAATTTTGAATCCCGGCAATCCTTTAAAGCGCGGCCTATAAAAGCGCACAGCCGCTTAAATTCGGCCTCATTCTGCATGAAATCCCCGTATTTCGCAAGGTAGTACCCATCTTGGGTCTCTTCGATGAACCGCAGCATTTCACGGTTATAAACATACCAGCCGGTGAGCGATTTCCAGCTCCGTTCCAGTGTGACCGGAAAATTCCAAAAACGTTTCGGCTGATAATGTTTCCAAAGCGCGGCCGGATCGCGGAAGATGCAGATGAGCCGGTGTTCGGGCAAAACGGTTTTCCAAATTGAATACGTGAGGCAGGTACGCGGATCCTTAAAGCCCCAGTCGGGCGGGAAATGCTTCATCGTTTCAACGAAGCGCTTCATTTTTTCAAGGTGACGCAGCGGGACCCGGGCCATTTCACGCAGCGGGCTGGAAACGTTCAAGCTTGATTCGGCGTAAGCGGTGCCTAAGAGTTCGATATTGAGGTCGTGGGTTTCAAGGCGCTCGTATTTATTGCCTTGGTCATAACTGACCTTGGAATCAAACTCACCCATATTGACGCCGGATTGGTGCAGAATTTGCGAAACCAGAGTGGTGCCGGACTTATGCATGCCGAGGACGACGTAAATCAAAATTTTTCCCTGGGGTTTGCGGGTAAGAAAAATTTATTTTTTAGGCTACGATAAAAGCAATCAAGACCGTTATCGATTCGCGTTTATTGATCTTGATCACGGCCTTGAGCATATGCGCGCCCTGAGAAAGGCCGGAGGTATTATACCCTTTGGAACCTCCTAAAGCATATGGCCGTTTTGTGGTCCGCGAATGCTTGTTTCCATCGATGTAGTACGTCACTTCGGCAATGGTGGGAAAAAGGGCTGTATTGGGTTCAATAAAGAGCGTGCCCTGAACCGTTTCCCCGGTCGTAATGCCCTTGAAGGGCGGGGTGGGAACGCCCTGATATTCATAGGCGCCCAGGTCGGCACGCGGGCCCACGGTACGCGGCGCGCCGTCCAGATCCGCCGCAGGCAGCGCGTCGGCCCCGGCAAAATCCCGGGCCAAGCTGCTTTCTTTTAAATGGAAGTCCCCTGCTCCCCAATTCACGAACCCAGGATCGGCCCAAAGATCGGCGGCCCCGATCTGGAAATCCGGTTGACTGTAGCCTTTAAAAAACCAAAGCACGCGGTCACTGGTAAAAACACCGTCATTCTCGAGAAGCAGGCCGTCGGGCCGGCTGCGCGCCACGATTGAATTTTCAAGGCGCAGCGTACCGCCGGTATAAATCGCGATATCATGGTCCTCATTGTCCACAAACGTCACGTTCACGGCGCGGGTGCTGCCGCCCATGATGGTAATGCCGTTACCTTCAACATCCGATCCATTCGGGCGGATTTCCCTTATGGCATTGCGGCTCATGGAATTTACGATAGTGATGTTGTCGCCCCACATTTTAAAATTGTTCTTGGAGCCGTAAACCAGCGCATTCTCGATCAGCACATTGCTGGCCTTGATATCAAATCCCGCGTCCCAATGATTGGCGGAAATAATGCGCCGGAAAACGACATCGGCGACCGTGGCCTCAAATATAAAGCCGTCGCCATTTTTATAATCGGGATTCATGCCGTCATAAATATCGCGCGAGTTGTAGGCTTCAATATCTTCCAGGAGCAGCCTGCGGCTGGCACCGACCGCGCGGAAGGCGTTGTTGCTGTTGATGACATACGCGTTGCGAAGGGTAATGTCCGTCGCATTATCAATTCGGACCGCGGTGATATTGCCGTCCGCGCGCAAACCGTCGATTTCGATAAACTGGCTGCCGTCTTCGATGCGGACCGCGTTGGAATAATGGTTCAAAGTCACATTGTTGATCGTCCAATAATCCTGCCCGTCCGTATTCAGTCCGGTGGAATGGGCCATGCCGGTGCCGTCCATAATGACCTCGCCGATCCCCTGAATCGTGATACGGGCGTCCGCTGTGCCGGAATGCAGGAATTTCACGCTTTCGCGGTAAGTGCCTTCGCCGATAAAAAGTGTGTCGCCGGCCTGCAGTTGATCCATGGCTGTTTGAATGCTCCGCCACGGATTCGTTTCCGATCCATCACCGTTACTGCCGCCGCTGGCGGAAACATAAAACGCGCGGCCCGTGGTTTCCCCGGCGGCTGACAAAGGCGAGCTCCAGGGCTGCCATTGCGCATCGGGAGCGGGATTCATGGCGGAGGAAGTCATTGCGTCCTGTGCAGACACGGCAGGCGCATAGGCTGTTTGGGGTTCGCTGACCGGCGCGGCTTTAGCGGCCAAGCATGCCTGCGAAATTACGGCGAGGATAAGAACCCAGATGGAGAAACTAAAAGCTGTTTTTTTCATAAGATAATGTCCGGACGTAGCACTTTAACGGCCTTTAAATAAAAGTCTTTAACAGCAAGGCCGACTTTTCTCCGCGAAATTTCACACGGAGATTTGAAAAAGTCTGGCGATAGGATAAAAACGCGCGGTATCCGGTTGAATACCGCGCGTTTTTTAAAAACTATTTGCTGTACGGAGCCTGATAACCGGATTTGCTGCTTCCCGAAGAAGCAGCGCCCAGCTCAGCGCGTTCAGCCGGCTGATAAGGCACCAGGCCGGATTCCTGCGTGGCTTTGTTGCGGGCGCATCCCGTCGCCGAAATGGCAACGAGTACCGCAAACAAGGCGGTCATCAAAATTTTTGATACTTGATTCATAAAGCCTCCTCGATTTTAATGCGCGGCATTATAGCGGAAAACCCGGCGATAGCAAAGCGCAGTTTACCAGCCTTTACGGCGGGCCTTGTTGAGAAACCAAACCAGATAACCGGCAAGCGCGGCGGCCAGAAAATAAGCGATGACCGCGGCCCATAAATCGCTTGAGAGGCCGGAGGCCCGGTAATGGTCCAGCGACCAGAACCCGTACCCCGCGCCCAGCAGAATGGCGCAGGCGATTAGGACAATATGGAAGTGTTTTAGGGCCATCTTAGATTTGCCCGACTTTGGCGATGTTGCCCGTGCGCTGGTCGACCCAAACGACAAAAACGGGGCCGTCCGGCTCCGGCCCGCGCTGGTCCAGCGGTTTCACGACCGCGATCCAGCAGAATTCGCATTCGAAATAACTGCGGCCGACACGCGCGAGTTCATAACGCTCATCTTCCGTGCTGCCTTCGCTCACTTCATGCACGCGGTCGACCTCTTCAGGCGGAAAACCCAGGTGCTGCAGGGCAATTTCACGGGCCTGCGCTTCGCTGATTTCCCGGATCGGTACGGTCATGACATTCCCCGGCTTTTATTCGATTTCATAAACTCCCGAAACACTGGTCAGAGGTTTCATTGGATCTCCTGGATCAAATGTCGGGTTCAAGACCGATGCTGTAATCCGTTGCGGTTTCGTCCGTAGGCACAAAGAGCGAGCCTTTAGGCGCCACAAGTCCCGGCCGCAAATCCGCGGACCGGAAAACATCTTCTTCCTTCCGCGCGCAGCCGGCGGCCGCGATAAAACAAACCAAAACGAGCCAATATTTCATTTAGTATTCATGCGGCGTACTGTCCGGCTTGGCTCTTTCCCCGTAGGCCTCCCGGATGACCGCATCCGTGCCCACATAAAAAAAACGCAATCCGGCTTGCGGATCAAGCGGTTCCGCGTGGATCCCGAACTCGGCTGCGTTGACCGGCCGGAACGGATAAAAGCGGTATTTAAATCTGCTGCCAAAAGCATAAGCGTCCGGCAGGTAATTCTGGTCGACAAGCACCTTCAAGTCCGCGGGAAAGGTCTGGTGCTTATGATAATAACTCACCGCGGCATTATGGATCATGGCCAGATCGCGCAGCGCGCGCAATTCCCAGATCCGGTTATACCAAATGCGCGGCATTTCCCACCAGTCCGGATTTTTTGCCGGCTTGCCGCTTGCGGCCGGAGAAACTGCGGACGGCGGAGGCGCGGGCCGCGCTGTGACCTCAAGCGTTTGGATCGCGCCCGTGCCCACATTGCGGACTTCGACGTT
>ORMF012369810.1_pt1 | contig 21339 bp, 26 predicted proteins | sample 1779871 | NCBI WGS metagenome assembly ORMF01 (sample SAMEA104232316, study PRJEB22302) | groundwater metagenome | biome: forest; feature: aquifer; material: groundwater | place: USA | collected 2011-08-07 | depth 5.4 m | reverse complement strand
GCCTCGGCAAGCAGATCTCGGCGTCGTTCGTCAAGACCCACAACGAACTGGCGCAGCGGGTGGCGAAGATGCGCCGCAAGTTCGCCAGGCAGTACGGCTTCGTGGTGCCGGAGATCAGGCTCAGCGACGATCTGGCCATTCCATCCAAGGCCTACCAGATCAAGATGTACGAGCTCCCAGAAGGTAGGCGGGCCACCAAGGGCAAATCTATAATGAATTTCATCGCACTTGCTGGTGATGAGAAGGTCACTTCGATCCTGGCGATGCCTAAAGAGCTCAAGAATATTGAGGGTTCTCTCCTCATGATCACGGCTCAAGGTACGGGCAAGAAGGTAGATGCCAAGAGTTTCCATGATGTGCGTTCATCTGGCATTATCGCTATCCGTCTCGATGCCGGTGACTCTCTGCGCTCGGTCTCGCATGTGGAGAAGGGAGATGATGTCTCGATAGTCACTAAGAGGGGTATGTCAATCCGCTTCAAGGAGTCTGACATCCGTGCTATGGGTAGGACCGCAGGAGGAGTAAGGGCGATCAAGCTAGACAAGGCTGACAGCGTTGTTGGGGCTCATGTGGTCAAGAAGGGTCTTCCGCCAGCTGGCGGAGGCTGGCTACTCGTCATAGGTTCCAAGGGTTACGGTAAACGTACCGAGCTTGGCGAATACAAGGTCCAAGGCAGAGGAGGTTCCGGTATCCTTACTTCTAAGGTGACGGAGAAGACTGGTCCAGTTATAGCTAGTCAGATAGTGCATTCGGAAGAAGAGGAGGTGGTCGCTATTTCTAAAAAGTCTCAGGTCGTGCGTGTGGGAGTAAACGAGATCCCAGTCCTCTCACGCTCTACCCAAGGCGTACGCATCATGAAGCTACGAGAAGGAGATTCACTGGCCTCCCTGATCTGTCTCTAGTGTCAAGGGCAACCCTTGACACTAGAATTTTAAACTATCTATCATCATGGCTATACCTAAATAGACAAAGAATCCAGCACTCAATGTCATTAGAATGTTGATAGATTGATAAACCCAACGATTCTGGCTTAAGTATGAAATACTGGCCAAATAAGGCGCTAAAAACAAGACATATACAAGGTTTAGCAAAATAATAATTGCCGCACCATCACTAATCGTTATTTTAAAAACAAGCACAGCAATTAAAGCGTAGTAGGTAGGTAGTGGACTAACGAGTAACATAATAATCGGCCACCTTTTAAACAGCAATCTCTTGGGTAAAAAATTTTCTGCAGATGGGGATGTTAAAGGGTAAGAGGAATTGCGTAGAGTGTGGGTTAGTATAAGTATACCAACAGTGAGAACCAATAAATCTAAAATAATACCTAAAATTGAGGAGTTTCCTGCTGAGTAATTGAGAATACTATCTACAATCCCCCACACTGATTGAATGATTAGAACTGATGCGATCACAACTTTCGCATTTTTTATCATATTTTATATGTTATCACAAAATTCTCGAGACGATATATTTTATAGATTAAAGCAAAGTAATTTCATATAGGCTAACTGTCAAGGGCAACCCTTGACATGTCTACAGCACAGGTTTGTTTTTCCATATTCTCCTTACTTCCAAAAGTTCCAAGAAGGAAATCTGTATGAGTTATAGGCAATTTTCTGTCATTTAAATAATCACTATAACTACTCCACTTATAATTAGACGGATGTTTAGCTAGGCCGTCTTTTACGGGATTCATATGTATGTAAGCCGGAGTCCACATAAATTGTTCATTTGAATTTATCAGTACTGATTTAAAGCAATCTTGGAAGATATTGCCGACCCGACTGTATTTCTTATTAGCATACATAGCATAGCTGGTACATATCTTTAAAATAAACTTTGAAATAGGAATGTCTGAGCATTGCTCTATCATAAAGTGGAAATGATTGGGCATAAGGCAGAAAGCATGAAGTTTAAAAGACTCTTGTTTAGAATCAGTTATTCTGATTCTGGAAAATGGTACTGATGTCAGGGGATTTTCAGATAGTTCTTTTACATCGAATCCTAAACCCAATCCCACACGAAACAGAAAAGCTCTGAAATCCTCTTCATCTCGGAAGACAAAATCACGATTATTACCTCTATTGTATACATGATAAAAGGAACCTGGTAAAAAATTTTTATAATCTCTGTTTCTCATTACTTTATTATATGTCAAGGACAACCCTTGACAGGGTTGCAATCCCCAACTTTTAGATAAATCAGGTTAATTAGAATAATTAAGGCAATTATTTTGCTATAATTTAGTTTATGTCGAAATTCCAGTTCATACTCTTAGGCATCTTTGGCGTATTTATCATTGTGGCAGTGCTCGTCTTCTCACTCTATAAGGGTTCTTCAGGCTCGGAGGCCAAGATCACGATCTGGGGTTCGATCTCTAACTCTGAGTTCAACTATTTCCTAAACAAGGCGAAGCTGAATCAAGACAACGCTCTCAATATCAATTATCTAGAAAAGGATCCAAAAACTCTCCTGGAGGAGTTTACCGAGGCTCTGGCACGCGGGGCTGGTCCGGATCTGATCATCATCCCGCAAGATGAACTCTGGCAAGCGAGGAACAAGCTCCAGCCCATACCATATAAGAGTATTTCTGAAAGAGTTTTCAAGGAGACTTTTGTCGAAGGGGCAGAAATATTTCTTTCCGAAAGTGGCGTCTACGCTATGCCTCTCTCTATAGATCCTCTCGTTCTCTATTACAATCGAGACATTCTCTCCTCGGTTGGGATAGCCAAGCCCCTTGCTTACTGGGATGAAGTCTATGCCTCAACTGATAAGATCAATAAGAGAGATCCGGCCGGCAACTTGGTGCGCTCTACCATCGCCCTAGGTGAGACGAGGAATCTTCCTCACTATAAGGACATATTCTCACTGCTTCTTCTCCAGGCGGGAACTCCTATTACGGCTCTCGTAAGTGGAGAACTGCGCTCTATGCTTACTTATAACTCCGGTCTGCCTGTTGTACCGGCAGAGTCGGCGCTCGACTTCTACACCCAGTTCGCCAATCCTGCCAAGACCTTCTACAGTTGGAATAGAGTTTTGCCGGAAGCTTCGAAACACTTTGCATCTGGAGACTTGGCCTATTATCTGGGTTATGCAAGCGAGGTGGGCCTCTTGCGTAGGAAATCGCCTACTCTCAACTTCTCGGTGGCACCTGTGCCTCAATCCAGAGTGGCCACTAGAAAGATGACTTATGGCAGGTTCTACGGCGTAGCTATCTCTAGAGGAACGCCTAATCCCAATGCTTCTCTCCAAGCCATCATGAAGCTTGTTTCTAAGGATGCTTCTCTAGCCTTTTCTGAAAGCTTCAGCCTACCTCCAGCCAGGAGAGATCTCTTGGCGGTGAAGCCTACAGATGTCTCCGGTTCGGTCTTCTACGAGAGTGCTCTCCAGGCTCGCTCGTGGCTCGACCCGCGACCTGAGGCAACAGCGACGATATTTCAGGACCTTATCGAGTCGGTGACGAGTGGTCGTCTACGCCTCTCGGAGGCCTTGAGGACGGCTCATGGTCGCTTAGAAGAATTAACTAAAAAATAATGCAAGGACTCCCCGGTTGGCAACCACTTAGAGTGTGCGGAGGGTACGCTTCTGACATACAGGGTTTGCCTAAGTGCGATTTCTGGGCCCTTCTTACCTTGATCAAGAACGGTATTACTGATCTCGTGCTTCTCTCCACGCTTCTAGCTGTAGCAGTCTTTGTGATAGTGGGCATCAAGCTTCTCACCTCGGGCGGGAATACCAGTGTCTATACGGAGGCCAAGACTATGCTCTGGAAGGTGGTCATGGGTTATGTGTGGATACTCGGTGCTTGGCTTATCGTGTACACTGTACTCAATGCGCTTCTCAAGTCAGACTTCAACATTCTGCTCAAGGGGAGCTAGATATTAAGATGAAAGTTATTCTAACCAAGGCAATTTTCTCTCTAGTTCTTGCTTTTACCCTCTTGCCTGCTTTAGCCTTGGCACAGCCTACTAATCCGGGTAGCGGGGGGACGCCAGGCCCGGGTAGTGGTGGTAACCCACCTATAAATGTAGAGGTCGTTCTCGAGAATCCTTTCAGGGTTGGGGATAATCTCTACCAAGTACTTGAGGCAGTGGTCAGGAACGTGATCATGCCCATAGGTGGAGTGCTCTGTGTACTGGCCTTTATCTACGCAGGCTTCATGTACGTGACAGCTCAAGGTAACCCTACTAAGATCGCCAATGCCAACCGCATGCTCCTCTACGCAGCGATAGGCACGGCAGTCCTCCTCGGTTCCTGGGTCTTGGCGACAGTGGTGAGAAATACTATTACCGCTCTAACTACCTAGATGTTTACTCCAACCAACTTCAAGACCTTAGTATATGTGTTTGTAGACTTAGCAGAAACTGCTATACCGGTGGTAGCCAGTCTTGCCCTCCTTGCCTTCTTCTGGGGTCTGGCTAAGTTTGTAATGCAAGCGGGGGATGAGAAGAAGGTGACAGAAGGCAAGAGCCTCATGATCTGGGGTACTATAGCCCTCTTTGTGATGGTTTCCGTCTGGGGGATACTACGGTTTGCTTCGAATGACTTAGGATTCGGCACCCTGGGGGTTCCTTTATTGCCAGAGACATACTAAGTGATAGAATATAGTTATAAAATAATATGAAAAAATTAATTAGCAAAATTGTACCCACACTTTTCTTGGCTGTACCCGTTGTGGCCTCAGCTCAACTAAATGGTGTAAGGGGTCTCGTCGAGGCGACTGGAGAGATAGTAGAGATTGCCACTATAGTAGTGGCTGGTATTGCTCTTCTCGCTTTCTTCTGGGGTTTGGCTCAATACATATTCAAACTTGGAGGAGATGAGAAAGCAGTCGAGAGTGGCAAGACTCTTATGAAGTGGGGCACGGTGGCTCTCTTTGTGATGATCTCGATTTGGGGAATAGTCAGGTTTATCCAAGATGAAATACTTAGTGGATATGACGTTACTTCTCCCGTGGTGCTCCCAACCTTCTGATAGGGGATAACCTTGTTGTGTTCCACTGGGCTTGCCGTAAAATGTATTTATACCGCTTAGGTATTGATTAGAAATTAAAAGTTAATTCTTAAAGAATGAAGAAATTTATTATTACTGCTTTGGCTGTCGCTCCGACACTTGCCCTTGCTCAGGATCTTGGCAATCTCACTACTCTGTTGACCGCTGTCGGCAACTTGGTAGAGAAGGCCCTGCCTATCGTCGTAGCCTTGGCTCTTCTCGCTTTCTTCTACGGTTTGGCCAAGTTTATCTTCTCTGGCGCTGAGGGTAAGGATGAGGGTAAAACTCTCATGATCTGGGGTATTGTCGCCCTCTTTGTGATGGTCTCAGTTTGGGGACTTGTACGATTTATCGGCAACGCCTTCGGCATTACTCAAGGAGGTACAGCAGATATTCCTAGCGTTCCCGGTATATAGCTTACAGAATCTAGATGGACAACTTAGCGCAGGCAAGCGGTGGTAGCCCGATCACCATCGTGGGTCTCTTGAACAAGATCAATGCGCTGATTATAAATCCCATCATCATCTTGGCTTTCGTTGTAGCTCTGCTTGTCTTCTTCTGGGGGATCTTCCAGTTTATCCAGTCTGAGACTGCCGATGCCAAGAGAGATGATGGCAAGAAGAAGATTCTCTACGGGCTCCTCGGTATGCTGGTCATGTTCTCGGCCTACGGGATCATCCGTCTGATATTAGCCACCTTCGGCCTGCCGAATCCCGGGTATCCGTTCTGAATTGATAATTAAGTAATATAGTCAAGGCTATAAGATAAAGGGCGCCAGCTAGCTGGCGCCCTTTGTTGTCCGCTCCTTCAGACCTTTTTACCTTGTTTCGGGAGGAAGAAGGAGGGTGGAGGAGTCCTTTCTGGACCGGGTGAAGGAGGACTAACTTCGATCTCCTCTTTCTTGTATCCGGCGCATGGGCCACCAGAGGTGTACGGAGAGAAGATGAGGTCGAAGACTGTCTCCTTCACCTCCGTATCCTTGAGCCGGAGCTGGAAGCTACTGATGGCTTCCTCTATCCGTACGTGGGTCTCGCACGGATGCCCTGTCTCTGGTAGACGGGGGATGGTGTAGGTTGCCCCCGTCTGAATTCTCACCTCGAACTGCGCATTCTCTCGCGGAGCCCAGGTGACTTGCTGACCCGGCAGAACTCGGACGGGTTCCGACCAAGCGGTGGTGACCTTGAGACTCGGTGTCTCACTGGTCTTGCCACCGCCGAAGCAGGCCTTGGCACAGCTTCCTGCGCCAAGGAGAATGAAAAGCAGAATGGCTATCACTAGCACCCACTTCCCAATCCTTTTCCAATTGGTATTGCGGGTACGGTTCTGGATCGAGACCCAGATCGTCCCTGCGTTTCGTGGGGGAGTCCCTACTCCCCCCGGCCTGTAGTGTGGCATATCTCCCCTTCCGGCCTTTATGGCCAAGTCTCTCTAAATTATACACTTACAAAATATAAAAGTCAAGCCCAGCACTTAGGATAAGTGCTGGGCTTCCGAGATATCACGGAATAATTCTTCTCTCCTCCTTTTTCCCGAAGGATAGGATTGTGTCGATGATCCCTTGGATAGGCAAGTAGGTGGCGTTGACGTGAGGCAGGACTTGTTCGGCCACGTCGAGCTGGGCGAGCCACTTGGCGTTGTCATCCTTCATGACTTCGGCCATGGCCTTGATCCTCCCTGCTTCGCCCTCACCCTTCTTGGTTTCCTCGTGAGCCTTGGCGTCGGCATTGACGCGAGTGGCGTGTGCAGTCGCATCTGCTTGGACGCGTGCTTGATGGGCCTCAGCTTCGGCTCTTTGGCGAGTTGCTTCAGCTTCAGCTTCGGCATTGCGGATAGTAGTCTGTTTGTTGCTTACTGAGGCGGCTGCGTTGGCCCTAGCCTCATTCACCCTTCTGCCGGGGTATATATTCTTCACGTAGGCATCGCGGATGTGGATACCCCATGGTTTGTTGTTCCGTCCCCTCTCTCCTACAAGTTCTTCAAGTCGGAGCTTGATGAGAGCACTGAAGACAGCCATCAAGTCACGAGCATGCCCAAGAGTGACTGGACCCAATAATTCCTGCAGGGTCCTATTGGCCATGTCCACCATTCTCTTGGTGACCTCTTCTTCTCGACTTCTACCATTTACTGGTTCCACATTCTCGACAAATTGCTGGACAGCAGTGTTTGTGTTGTCGAGATACCACTCTACTGCAACAGCAATCTCACTGGTGAGTGGGGCATGGAGAGAGTCTTCCTCCATACTTCTCTGTTCGTCAGGACTGAATTGGGCCCAGCGCTTCTCTCTATAACCTGAGAGCGGATTGTCCGGGTCGAGACTCTGTTGCCAGGCGTTAGTCTTCTCATAGAAGACGGCTTCTTTGGCACCCCGGTGAAGAACTCGGAAGGGAGATACCTTGCCAGGTTCGGGGTTGTCATTGACACGATCGACATATTCCGGTTCATCCGGGAGTTCGTCCTGGTGAGTTTGGGTGGAGTAGACCTCGAGCTTCTCGACGAAGAGGAGTACGATTTGGAGCCCAGGTCGTACCGCTCTCACGAATTTTCCGAATCGAAAGACGGCTCCGATGGATCCTGCCTCCACTGTCCGTAACGAGAGAAGGATATACAAGAGTCCGAGTACCGCTAAGGTTCCAAGGATTCCTGTACTCCAGAGTCCAAACGTAAGCATCTTATACCTCCATGCGCTCTATTGCGCAGTGAACTGAATCTTCTCAAATTATATCACATTTATATAATATTGCAAATATTTATTAGTCCGTTTTTACCTTCTTCACTATTTCTACTATCTTGTCTAGGCTATCGGTGATGGTAAAGAGTTCTGCGTCGGCTGGTTCTATCATCTTCCTCTTGAGTAGTTCGTCGTGCATAAATTCCTTAACCTTGTTCCAATATTCCGAGCCGAAACAAATGAGGGGGGTATTCACAAGTTTCTTAGTCTGGAGAAGAGTGATGAGTTCGAAGAATTCGTCGAGAGTGCCGAACCCCCCGGGGAAGAAGATGAAGACCTCTGCTCCGTAGGCTAGACAAACTTTCCTAGCGAAGAAGTAGTAGAAGGAGACGCTTTTCTTGATGTAGTTGTTGGTGGGTTGGGTGTTGGGAAGCTTGATGAGTAGCCCGATAGAATCCCCTCCGGCTTCATAGGCGCCTCGATCGGCGGCCTCCATGATCCCCGGTCCTCCTCCAGAGACTATGGAGTAGCCAAGTTCTCGCACCAATCTTTCTGAAAGGGTGCGAGCTTGGTCATAGTAGAATTCGCCTTCTGTAAGCTGGGTGGAGCCGAAGAAGGTTACCGATTTGGGATAGTTTTCAAGGAGTTTGAAGCCCTCGGTGAACTCCTTGGTAATCTCGACCAGTCGCTCGGCTGAGCGGATCTCTTTTCTGCCCGGATAGAGGGTGACGGTCTTGGCCACTTCCACTTCTTTTTCTGACATGCTTGTCATGATATCATATGATTTATACTAGACTAGTAGAACGATATGAAGAAACTTAACATAGGCGAGTGGATCGCAATAGGGGTGGGTTTGGGGTTGATTACTTACCTTTTCTTTTCTGGGCCATTAACAAATTTTTTCCAATCCGAGATGCAGATTGACAATCAAGCGGAGAATCAGAATGTGACAGTGAGAGAAGTAACGATAGGTACGGGTGAGATTGCAGAGCCTGGGGATATCATCACTGCTCACTATGTGGGGACACTCGCTGATGGGAGGGTTTTCGACAGCTCGCGCGACAGGGGAGTGCCCATCAGCTTTACTCTCGGAGTGGGTCAGGTGATCAAGGGTTGGGACGAAGGTTTGCAGGGCATGCGCTCAGGGGGCAAGAGAGTGCTCATCATCTCTCCAGAGTACGGTTACGGAGCCCAAGCGGTGGGACCCATACCAGGGAACTCTACTCTCACCTTCGAGGTTGAGTTAGTCGATGTCGCTAAGAATAGATAAGAACAATCTTCACCACGCCTACTTGGTAGTGGGCGATTCTTCTCTTGCAGAGAGAGGGATTATAGATTTTTTTGCTACCCAAGGCATAGTCCTTCTTGGCTCGCCGGATTACTTCGTTTTCCGAGAGAAAACCTTTGGCATAGAGGATGCTCGCAAGCTTTCCGAATTGGCTTTGAGAAAAGCTTTTTCGAGTATCGGCAGAAAAATTTTCCTTCTCGCTTCGGAAACTATCACTACTCAAGCGCAAAATGCCCTGCTTAAAACTTTTGAAGAGCCTATAGATCGCACCCATTTCTTCTTAATAACTAGGGATCAAGAGATGGTCATTCCTACTCTCTTGAGTAGGATGCAGATAATCTCTGCGGGAAGTCGTGGAGAGGGTAGAGAAGCGGAAGGATATCTTTCTCTCCCTATCTCTAAACGTATCGCTTTTGCCAAGAAGTTTGCTGATGACGAGAGGAATCTGCCGTGTTTTCTAGACGAGCTCTTACTTGTTCTAAGAGAGACTGGTCGGAGAGAGCAAGTGGAGGAAGTATACAAGATGAGATTGGTAAGCGACCGGATATCTTCTTCTCCGAGACTTATTTTAGAGCACCTTAGCCTTCTGTTATAATGCATCTATGTCTTATAACTTAAGATCATTTGAAGAAGGATCTCAATCGGCTTTAGAGTGGTTGAGGACCGAATATGCTTCTATTCGCACAGGTCGAGCCATGCCGGCCATACTTGATACTGTACAAGTGGAAGCTTATGGCTCACGCATGCCTATTAACCAGCTTGCCACTGTCTCGGTCGAAGATTCTAGAACTCTTCGCATCACTCCCTGGGATAAGGCGGTTTCCAAGGATATAGATAAGGCCGTAAGAGAAAGTAATCTCGGTCTCTCTTCGACTCTCGATGCTACAGGTCTTAGAATTTCTTTCCCGGAACTTACTTCTGAACGCCGTACGGCTCTGGTGAAGCTTGCTAAACAGAAGCTCGAAGAGGCCAGGATTAAGGTGAGGAATGAGAGGCAAAATGTCTTGAGTGCTCTGAAGGATCTGGGTGAAGATGAAGAAACTAGAGCCAAGAGCGAGCTCCAGAAAAAAGTTGACGAAATCAATAAAATCCTAGAGGATCTCGCCGAGCATAAAGAAAAGGAGATATTTGAATAATTATTCTAATTTCTAAAGTGAGCATACTAATTTTCTTCATCATTCTTTCTGCTCTCGTGATCGTGCATGAGCTCGGACATTTCTTGATGGCCAAGTACTTCGACATCCGGGTAGATGAGTTCGGTCTTGGGTATCCACCTCGGGCTAGGAAACTTTTTCGATGGAGGGGGACAGACTTTACGCTAAACTGGCTTCCCTTCGGCGGGTTTGTGAAGATATATGGAGAGAATCCGGCGGAAAGTCTAATGGCGGAAACTGAGTTGCCTCTTACAAAGTCCTCGGATTTTTCTTCGAAAAATGGCCAGACTTTGCTCAAGGCAATTCAGTTTCCGCAAGACAACTTCCAATCCAAAAATAAGGGAATCCAGGCCTCGGTGCTCGTAGCTGGAGTCTTTTTCAACTTCCTTTTTGCTTGGTTACTACTCTCCCTCGCTCTCATGACGGGCCTACCGGCTCCTCAAGGCATTTCTCTTCCATTGCAAAATGAGAAGACTATGATCACTGCTGTGGTCCCTGGCTCTCCGGCGGAATTGGCGGGTCTTAAGTCCGGAGACGTTATCTATTCTATCGATGGTCTGCCTGTCTCTCCAGAAGAAGCTTCGGAGAAGATAAGGAATTCTAATGGACCACTTCGGTTTGTCATAGACAGAGGGGGTGACCTATTGGAGAAAAGCGTCACCCCTTCAGATAGCGTCTTGGTGGGGCAGAAGGCGGTGGGGATAGCCATGGATGTAGTTGGCACCGCTAGAGTAAGCTTCTTTTCAGCTATTTATCACGGCCTTAGACTTACTTGGGCCCTAACCCTCGCTACAGCCTCGGCGTTGGGGACCTTTGTTATTGAGGGAATCACGGGCAAAGGTGATTTGTCTCAGGTCACCGGGCCGGTAGGTTTAGTAGGTATAACTGGTGAGGTGGCTGGGCTTGGCTGGGGTTATCTGCTCTCATTTGTCGCTCTTATATCTATCAATCTCTCGATCATCAACCTTGTACCCTTCCCAGCTCTAGACGGAGGTCGACTCCTCTTTGTGGCTATAGAAACTCTGATTAGAAAAAGGGTGCCAGCAAAAATCTTCAATATTTCCAATACCGTAGGCTTCGCCCTTCTCATCTTCCTCATGATTCTCATCACCATCCGCGACGTCCGCAATATTTTCTAACCCCCCGCCTGCTCCCGACTCGGGAGGGCGGGCAGGCATAGGAATTTCCTATGGGATTTAAAGAGAGAGACCGCCCCGACCTAAGGTCGGGGCGGTCTCGGTATGGTACATCAAGGATAGAATCCAATATCTGAAGATTTTCTTTTCTCCTTGATCCTCGTTCGTTCGGTGGGGTATTTCTTCTTCAGCTGTTCTACCATTCCGAAGAGTTCTTGGAACATCCTCAAGAAGAGGTATGTTCCACTCAACTCCTTCCTCTCCTTTACGAAGGGGTAGAGTTCCCTCAGTCTCTGGTTCAGCTTGGCAAGACTACTTACAGTGTTGTCGAATTCCTCATCACCTTCTGCGGGGTTCACGCTGTATTGGGTGGTGAAAGGTTTTCTCCCAGGAACCTCATCGATCAGGAATCTGACTCCTGATCCATATCTATCGTACTTGATGAAGAACACTCGACAAACAGGTCTGTTCATGTGGTCTCCCTTCTCGGATCTTTCTTAACCCTAAATGAATTTGCTGACTTGTCAAGCAGGGCAAGCATTTCAATATAGGGCTGTTTTCGGTAAGATAATGCCATGCGACAAAGCCAACTCTTTACTAAAACTCGCCGTGAGGCTCCAGCTGATGAAGTCTCTAAGAATGCCATCCTCCTTATCCGTGCTGGGTTTATCCACAAGGAGATGGCGGGTGTCTACGATTTCCTGCCTCTTGGCCTTCGGGTATTAAATAAGATCATTAATATAATCCGAGAAGAGATGAATTCTCTTGGGGCCCAGGAAATTTTTATGAGCTCTTTACAAAGAAGGGAGTTATGGGAGAGAACTGATCGCTGGAGTGATGAATCGGTAGATGTGTGGTTTAAAACTAGATTGAAGGATGGGAGCGATCTTGGGTTAGGATTCACTCACGAAGAACCAATCTCCAACATGCTCGAGCAGTTCATCTCTTCTTATAAAGACTTACCGTTTTCTGTCTACCAATTCCAAAATAAATTTAGAAACGAGATCCGAGCCAAGAGCGGCATTATGCGTACTAGGGAATTCATAATGAAAGATCTTTATTCTTTCTCAACTGATGTAGATCAGCATGAGGATTTCTACAACAAAGTGGCTGAGGCCTACAAAAAAATTTTCCACCGTATGGGAATCGGAGACAGGACCTATATGACCAGGGCTTCCGGGGGGTCTTTTTCAAAGTTTTCTCATGAATTCCAGTGTTTGACAGAGGCGGGAGAAGACACAATCTACATTACCGATGAGGGGAAAAAGGAAGCAGTAAACAAAGAATTGGGCGAAGATGGAGGTGAAGGAATGAGGGCTGTAGAAGTGGGCAATATATTTACTCTTGGGACCAAGTTTTCTGATCCGTATCTAACTTTCAAAGATGAGAAAGGGGAAAGCCACCCAGCTTTTATGGGTTCCTACGGCATTGGCCCGGCTCGTCTGATGGGTGTTATCGCGGAAGCCTTTTCAGACGACAAGGGTATCGTCTGGCCCAAGGAGGTGGCGCCATTTAGAGTTCATCTTATATCACTTGGTCAACACTCGGTGTTAGCCAATCGGGTTTATGAGAAGCTCGTGGCTCTTGGGATTGAGACACTCTATGACGATCGTGATCTGCGCGCAGGGGAGAAGTTTGCCGATGCCGATCTGATTGGGATTCCTACTAGAGTAGTGATAGGTGATAAAAGTGCTGATACGGAAACTCTTGAGGCCAAGGAGCGTAACTCTGAGGAGGTAAGGAACATTACTCTTGAACAACTTCTAAATGAACTCAAGGGATGAATGGACTCAGAGACAAGGTTAGGAAATTTCTGTCCCATGACGTGGGAATCGATCTCGGCACAGCCAATACTCTAGTCTATCTCTCCGGCCACGGAGTAGTGGTCAACGAGCCTTCGGTGGTGGCGGTCAACCAGAAGACTGGCCAAGTGGTAGCTATTGGCGCTGAAGCCAAGGCTATGTTCGGCAGAACTCCTGCGCACATATCGGCTATTCGACCGGTGGTGGATGGAGTTATCTCGGACTTCGAGGTTACAGAAGAGATGCTGAGCTATCTCTTAAATCGAGCAACCTCTCACTCTAAAAAGCTTCTTTCCCCTCGAGTGGTGGTAGGAGTACCATCGGGAATTACAAACGTTGAGATCCGCGCGGTACGCGATGCCACTCGTAACGCCGGTGCAGGTGAGGTGCATATCGTCGAGGAACCCATGGCAGCCGCTCTTGGCATGAGGTTGCCTGTCAAGGATCCGGTGGGCAATATGGTTATAGATATAGGAGGGGGGACTACGGACATTGCTATCATCTCGCTCGGCGGGGTAGTCAAGAGTAAAAATTTGCGGATTGCTGGAGACAAATTCAATTCCGATATCATCTCTTATATTAGAAATCAATTCAAAATCCTTATTGGCGACAAGACTGCTGAAACTGCCAAGATGCTTATAGGTTCTGTCTTACCCACTCACGCTCCTCTTGAGATGGCAGTTAAGGGCAGAGATCTGGTTACTGGTCTTCCTAAGGAAGTGATCATCACCGATACTGATATCCGGTCCGCTCTCACTCCCTCTGTCGATAATCTGCTCGAATCTATTCGGGAGGTTCTCGAATCTGCGCCACCCGAAATTCTTGCTGATGTGATGCAAAGGGGGGTATACCTTGCTGGTGGAGGCGCACTCCTTAAGGGATTACCAGAGTTATTTGAAAACGAGATCAATATCCCAGTCTACGTTGCCTCTGATCCACTCACAACGGTGGCGCGCGGTACTGGCGTTATTCTTGAGAACTTGGAGCATTTCCGCGATGTCTTGATAGAAAACGAAGATGAGTTACCTCCTAAGAAATAAACCTCGCTTCTCATATTGGAGGAAGATCTTAATCCTTGTCGCCCTTTTTATATTCTCAGGCTTGTTCTTTTTCCTGACACGTGGGTTTCTCGTCTCGGTTATCCGCCCGCTATGGCAGGGTGGTAATGCTGTTACTCGAACTCTAGATCTCGTAGCTCAACATTTTCGCACCAGGGCTTTCTTGGTACAGGAGAACATTTCTCTCAAGGAGAGACTTTCGGATCTTGAACTAGAACTTCTCTCGGCTCGACTGACCTTGTCTCAGCAGGAATCCCTAGTCTCTCTCCTTGGTCGACCAAGAGAAGAGAGAGAGATTATCGCATCGGTCCTAACTCGTCCGCCTCAGAGCGCTTATGATCTCTTTATCATAGATGCCGGAGTCGATGACGGTGTCTCGTTGGGGGATAAGGTCGCTCTCCTCTCTGGTCCCGTTTTGGGGACAATCACAGAGGTTTTCTCTTCTTCGGCCAAAGTCAAACTCTTTACTAGCGCTGGGGAAAAAACAGAGGCAGTGTTGGAGCGGGGCGGTGTTCCGGTGCTTCTTCTTGGCAGAGGGGGAGGTAGTTTCCGTATTGAGATTCCCAGAGAGACACCGGTTGAGGTCGGTGACAGAGTTATCTCGGCTTCCACCGACTTTTCTCTCATAGCAGTGGTAGAAGCAGTGAAAATTTTTCCCACTGATGCATTCAAGGAGATTATGGCCCGAAGTCCAGCCAATATCTTCCAGATCAGACTAGTCTCTGTCTATCCATGACGCTAAATTCTCACCGTCTCTTGGCATCTCTTGTGGTGTTTCTTTCCATTATCTTTTTGCCGTATTGGTTGTACTTGCCTATTCTTATCGTCGTTGCGATAGTCGTACCTTTCTATTGGGAAGCAATTCCCTTCTGGTTCCTAACCGAGGCTCTATACGGTTTTAGCCTGTCTTGGTGGGGAGTAGCTTTGCTCCTTTTCCTGATCGTTCTTCTGCCAGTGCGTGATAAATTGAGATTCGAATTATAAACTTATGCCTAAGTCTATCTTGAGGAAGTTCAAACAGCGTCTGAGGATGAGGCCTCACTTGGGTGATAAATACAGGGATATCAATCCAGAGGATATCTTCCTTGATTCTGCTAATCTGCCGGGTTTTGAAGGACATGCTCTCGAGGGTCGTTTGGAGCAACCCGTGAGCTCGACAGCTGTTCTTGTGTTCAAGTTTGTGTTGGCGGTAATGATGCTTCTCCTTTCGATGAAACTCTGGTCTCTCTCTGTTTGGAATGGGTCTCTGTATGCTCAAATCTCGGAGGAGAATCGGCTTGAAGAGACCCTCATTTTTGCCAATCGTGGCGCCATCTTGGATCGGAATGGGGTCGAGCTTGCCACGAATGACATGAGGTCTGATAACCACTTTGCGGGTAGGCTTTATGCTCCGATCGAGGGGCTTTCTCACTTGGTTGGATATATCAAGTATCCTAAGACCGACAGCGCTGGACGGTTTTATGATTATTCTTATCGGGCTAAGGATGGTGTCGAACTCACCTATGATGAAGTATTGCGCGGAGAGAATGGCAAGAAGTTGGTGGAGACAGACGTGAATGGCAATCATACTTCTGAAAGTGTAGTAAAACAGCCTCAAGATGGTCAAACAATCCGTCTTTCTGTGGATGCTCGTTTAAATGAAGAGTTATACAGAGGCATAAAGGCATTGGCGGAATCGAGTGGCTTTGTAGGTGGGGCGGGAGTGATCATGGACGTAGAGACTGGAGAGATTCTCGCTCTTACTAGTTACCCTGAATATGATCAGAACACTATGACCAAGGGGATAGATCAGAAATCATTTGATGCTCTCCTCAGAGACCGCCGATCGCCTTTCTTGAATAGGGCGATCGGCGGTCTCTATACTCCAGGGTCTATACTGAAGCCGATCATTGCTCTCAGTGCCTTAAGAGAGGGGGTTATTTCTCCTTACAAAGAGATCTTGAGTACTGGCTCTATCTCCGTACCGAATCCATATGATCCCTCTAAGCCCTCTGTCTTTAGAGATTGGAAGGCTCATGGATGGACTGCTATGCGTGAGGCTCTGGCCGTCTCCTCTGATACCTACTTCTACTCTATAGGTGGAGGATGGGGCGATCAGAGAGGTCTTGGGATTACTTTGATCGACCAGTATTTATCATCCTTCGGCCTGACGGAGCTGACGGGCATTCCTCTAAGAGGAGAAGTTTCCGGCATTATCGCCACTCCGGAATGGAAGAGAGAGAAGTTCGACGGAGATATTTGGCGTTTAGGCGATACTTACATTACCACTATTGGGCAGTATGGCACCCAAGTTACGCCTATCAATGCAGTTAGATTTACTGGTGCTCTAGCAAATGGTGGTAAATTGCTAACCCCCTCTCTTGCTGTAGGGACAGGAGAGAATCCAGTAATTAGACAAGTATCTTTCGACGTCGATGAGTGGGAGGTGGTGAGAGGGGGGATGAGAGAGTCTGTCACGTATGGCACCTCGGTTCTCCTCAACGTGCCCTACGTTGCCGTGGCCGCTAAGACTGGCACGGCTGAAGTGGGTCTGGGCAAATCTTATGTCCATTCGTGGTCGATAGGCTACTTTCCCTACGAGAAACCTCGCTATGCTTGGGCTCTGATTATGGAGAGAGGGCCAGCCGACAATGCGGTGGGAGCCACCTCGGTCATACGAGAGCTTCTCGACTGGATGAGTGTCAATACTCCGGAATATTTGCAATAATTGGTTTGTCATGGGAAATGTGCTAAGATTCCTTAAAATTATTAGAACAAAAACTATGCAGGATACAGAATATTTGACCCAAGAGAAGTTCGACGCATTAGGTAAGGAATTGGAGTTTCTCAAAACCTCGAAGAGGAAGGAGATTGCAGAGGCGCTTGAGTATGCTAAATCTTTGGGCGATTTCTCCGAGAATCAGGAATATCACGAAGCCAGAGATGCTCAGGCGGTGGTGGAGGACCGTATCAAAAGGCTTGAACGCATCTTGAAGTCTGCTTCTATCGTTTCGGGCCAGAGTAGCGGAGTGGTGGGGGTCGGATCCACCCTGAGCATAGAACGCCTGCACGACAAGAGTAAACGATCCTATACTATAGTGGGGTCTGAAGAGGCTGATGCAAATAAGGGGCTTATCTCCATCCGCTCTCCTCTCGGCCTTTCTGCCTTAGGAAAGAAAAAGGGGGAGTCCTTCTCCTTCCAAACCCCATCCGGTGAGATGAGCTATAAGATTATAGATATCAAATGAGTTCTTTAGAAGAGATTCGTCAAATGCGTCTCGGAAAGCTCACGCTTCTCAAAGAGAAGGGTATTGATCCATATCCGGCCACCACTCTACGCGATACTTCCAATGTTCAAGCAATAGATAATTTCGAAGGATGGAAGGAGAACAAGCAAGTAGTGATGGCGGGTCGCATCCTCTCTATCCGAGGACAGGGCAAGATTATTTTCCTCGACTTCGACGATGGGACGGGCAAATTCCAAGCCCTGCTCAAGAAAGGTGAACCGTTTCCCGAATCTGAATTCGAACTCTTCGAACAAGCCTTCGACATGGGCGACTTCGCTGAGTTCACTGGTACCCTCTTCCTTACCAAGAATGGCGAGAAAACTATTCTTGTAGAGAGAGTGCGTATGCTCTCCAAATCTCTCTTACCTTTACCTGAGAAGTGGCATGGGCTCTCCGATGTAGAAGAGCGTTTCCGCAAGCGTTATCTCGACATCCTCTCTAATCCGGATGTCAAAGAACGGTTTATAAAAAGATCCAAGATCATAGAGCTTATCAGAAAGTTTTACCTCGAGAAGGGATTCATAGAAGTGGATTTGCCCAACCTTCAGCCTCTTGCCGGTGGAGCTACGGCTCTACCCTTCATCACTCACCACAATGCTCTCGATCTAGACTTCTATCTCCCTATCGCTCAGGAGCTTTATCTCAAGATGCTTCTTGCTGGTGGGCTCAATAAGGTCTTCGAGATGGGCAAGCGCTTCAGGAACGAAGGTATAGACACAAGCCATAACCCGGAGTTCACCATGCTTGAGAGCAATGAGGCTTATGCCGATGCAGTTCATCAGAGGCATTTTGTCGAAGAGTTATTTAAATATGTGGTCAAGGGTCTCTTCGGCAAACTCCAGTTCGAGTACCAAGGAGAGGTGATAGACCTGGAACCGGATTTCAAAGTGATGAAGTTCCCTGACATGTCCGATGATGAGTATAAGAAGAGGGTACGCCCCACTCTCGTCCAGCCTACTTTTCTCATAGACTATCCCGTCGCCTTCAACCCCTTTGCCAAGAGGAAGGTAGATAACCCAGAACTTATTGATCGTTTCCAGTTGGTGATCGCAGGGGTAGAACTGGTCAATGCCTTCGCTGAACTCAATAATCCAGTGGATCAGAGAGAGCGTTATCTAGAAGAGGATAAGAAAGGGAAGTCCGGAGAGAAAGATATCTCACCATCAGATATGGAATACTTAGAAGCGATGGAACACGGCATGCCTCCAAACGGTGGCATAGGCATAGGTATAGACCGCTTGGTCATGCTTCTAACCGATGTCAAGAACATCAAGGAGGTGATCCTCTTCCCAACCCTGAAGCCGAAGCAGTAGGTGTCAACCTGCCACGTTGACACCTTTACTTTTTATAAAAAGGGTGTATAATATATGCAGATTGGATACGGCCTAGAGCCGTGAGGGAGGGTTTAATGAAGGGTGATCGATTCTTTGTGATTCTGGTTATTGCCCTGATTTGTTTATGGGCGTATCAAAATAACCAACTTCAGAAACAGAACACCGAGCTCAAGAGCAAGATCGCAGAGTGGCAGGAGGCATCGAGACCGGCGATCACGGCGCGAGGGTGGTGGAGTACAGGTGGTGTAGTGCAAACCCCTCGAGACATCACACCAGATGTTCTCAAGTACGCCCTCAACCCGTGCTTCACGACGCCGGTAGGGAACATGAGTACAGAAGGAGGAGGGTGCGTCAACCCTCGTTCCAACATTGTGCCCGATGTGATGCCGATCAAGATTATCCTCGACCGCTGATTAGCAAAGAGCCCTGTCACTTGCAAGTGACAGGGCTCTCAACTTTTTATCTTATTTCTTATCCTTGATTTCTACTCTCATCTTATCGAGAAATTCTTCTACACTTTGGGCTCCTAGGTTTCCTTCCCGACCCTCGACAGTTACTTTCTTCTCTGTTACTTCTTTGTCACCGATGACTAGGAGATAAGGGATCCTCTCCGCTTTAGCGTTGTGAATCTTCTTACCTAAAGTGTTGTCTCCAGCATCGAGTTCGACTCGTATGTTTTGTTCCTTCAGCTTGTCCATTACCTCTGTAGCATAGAGGAAGTGCGCTTCACCGATAGGCAGGATCTTGACCTGCACAGGCGAGAGCCAGAGAGGGAAGGCGCCAGCATACTTCTCTATGAGGAAGGCCATAATGCGTTCAATAGCACCGATAGAGGAGCGATGCACAACAAAAGCACGATGCTCCTTACCATCTTCTCCTATATAGTCGAGCTCGAAGCGTTGTGGAGAAGAGAGATCGTATTGGACGGTAAAGGCGGTATCTTCTTTACCATTAGTATTTTTCATCTGCACATCTATCTTCGGGCCGTAGAAAGCTGCCTCATCCTTAGCTTCTTTGAACTCAGCTCCGCGATTCTTCATAAGATCACGGAGAAGACCTTCGGCTTTTTCCCAACCGGCATCGTCTTTGTAATACTTCTCTGTATTGGCACGATCACCTAGTGAGAGTCTGTACCAGTAATCTTTGCCGTATTCTAGTCCGAAGATATTATTCGCAAAATCGATTAGATCTAGAGCGTAACCCATTTCCTCCACCGCTTGGTTCTCATCGGCACAGATAATATGTGCATCTGAGAGACAGAAGGTTCGGACACGCTGAAGACCCATAAGTTCTCCCGACTGTTCATAACGGTACAGTTGAGCGAGTTCGGCGATGCGCATTGGTAGTTCTCGATACGAGCGTGGCTTGGTGAGATAGAGCTCGAAGTGGTGGGGACAGGTCATAGGACGAAGCATGAACTCTTCATCGTCGATAACAATGGGTGCGTACATCCCGTCTTTGTAGTAAGGATAGTGGCCACTCTTCTTGTATAGGTCGAGTTTTGCGATATCTGGTGTACGGACATGGAGATAACCTCGTCGGATTTCTTCGTCTATGATAAATCTCTCAAGCTCACGACGCACAGTGGCACCCTTAGGTAGCCAAAGAGGCAAGCCCTTGCCCACAGTGTCTGAGAAGGTAAAGAGCTCAAGCTCCCTGCCTAGTTTCTTATGATCCCTATCCGAAGGTGAAGCGGGACTTTCTGATTCTGACATGAGTTGTATCTTACAAAGTTTTCGCCTTTTCTACAACGAAGGAGATCAGCTCTCCACGGCGTGAGATTCTACCTTTGACGGCAATGCATGACCCGGGGTAGATAAGATTCTTGACCTCGGCCAAGTTTCTAGGAAAGACGGCGAGCTCGATTATGCCCGAGAAGTCAGAGAGCTTGCCCATGAGCATTTTCTCATTACTCTTGGTAGTAAGTTCCTTAATACTCTCTATACAACCCCCTACCACCGCTTCCGTTCCTTGGGCTAGGGTGTTGAGTTTCTTGATATCCAATTCCTTATCTCTAAATTTTTCCCTATATTCGTCTAGAGGGTGGCCAGAGATGTAGAGACCTAAGAATTCTTTTTCCCAGGCAAGTCTTTCTTTTGGGCTTATTGGATCGGCTTTTTCGAGTCGAAGTGGAGGGAGTTCGAGAGCGCCAAAGAGGGAGGACTGGTTGTCTGGAGTGTTTACCCTCTCGCGGTGGTAGCTGAGGAGGGCGTCGAGATTTTTGAGTAATACTCCTCTTTCCTCGAACTCATCCAACGCTCCCGCCTTTATAAGGCTCTCAAGAGACTTTTTGTTCAAGTTCCTGTCTCGTATACGATCGAGGAAATTAACCAGACTCAGAAATTTACCTCCTTGCTTCCTTTCCGCCGTGATAGAAGAGGAGATACCTTCACCGAAGTTCTTGATAGTAGTTAAACCGAATCGAATCTTGTATTTAGGAAGCCTTGCTTCCTTTTGTGGAAGCAAGGCTTCCACAGTTCGGATTACGCTGAACTGTGAGAAGCTCTCATTGACAGAAGGAGGCAATACTTCGATGCCCATGCGTTTGCATTCTGTTACCATGACTCCAATAGTCTCTACGTCGCCAGACTCAGCTGTGAGTACCGAGGACATATAGATCTCTGGGAAATTGGCCTTG
>ORMF011195896.1_pt1 | contig 21350 bp, 12 predicted proteins | sample 1779871 | NCBI WGS metagenome assembly ORMF01 (sample SAMEA104232316, study PRJEB22302) | groundwater metagenome | biome: forest; feature: aquifer; material: groundwater | place: USA | collected 2011-08-07 | depth 5.4 m | reverse complement strand
GGGGTGCCCCCGGGGCCCGGGCCTTGCGGGGGGGGGCTGAAGCCGCCTGCTTCAGGGGGGGGGGGAGGGGGAGCCGCGCCGCGGACTCCTCGCCCGGCGACGACTTCGCGGCTCGTCGCTCCCGTCGGCGCGGTGGGTGAGGACGAGGGGGCCGTCAGGACGCCGAGGGTACGCAGCACGTCACGCTCCTGTCGGTCCCCGTCGTTGACCCCAGGGGTAGCCAGGATTACGATGCAAGTCGATCAGGCGATTGGGAGACCCGACATGGACCCGCGGCAGGCGCTGCAAACGAATTCAATCGATTACCCCACGAGGGATGGCAGGCCCATGGGCGAGACGGACGACCATCGGAAGGAGATGCAGGTATTCCTGATCGAGGTTCTTGAGGACTACTTCCAGCGCGACCCGAACGTCTACGTCTCCGGAAACAACTTCCTTTACTACAACGAGGGCGTCCTTGGCGATTGCGTCTGCCCCGACCTCTACGTCGTCAAGGGCGTGCCGAACGGCCAGCGGGACACGTACAAGGTCTGGGAAGAGGGCGGCCGGGTCCCCTGCCTCGTGATCGAGGTCACGTCGAAGAACACGCGCATGGAGGACCTCGGCGACAAGATGGCGAAGTACCGCGACGTCCTGGGCGTCCGGGAGTACATCATGTTCGACCCGCGGGCCGAGTGGATCCCGACGCGCCTCCGCGGGTATCTCCTCCAGGACGGCGTGTACCAGCCCATGTCGGCGGGGCCGTCGGGGCGGCTGTCGAGCCCCGAGCTGGGGCTGGAGCTTGTCACGGTGGGACGGCACCTCCGCTTCTACGCGCCGGGCGCGACCGAGCCTCTCCCCACCCGCGTGGAGCGCGCAGACAACGCGGAGGAGGAGAACCGCCGACTCCGCGCCGAGCTGAACCGCCTCCGTGGAGGGGAGCAAGGACCCGAGCGCCCCTGATGGGCCGCGCATGCCGCGTCCCGCCTCCTGTTGCCCGGGCAAGACGGAGTCCTCACGTGCAGGGCAATGGCGACCGCCGCGGCACGCGCTTGCTGCCGGCATGGCGAGGCTCACCGTGGCACGACGTCCTTCGCGACGCGGAAGCCCGTGTGGCGAAAGGTGCCGTCCCAGCTCGACGGATCGGGATTCGTTCGACGCCGGTGACGCAGGGAGGCGCGCACGCCGTCGTCGTCGTCGTTCCACGAGCCCCCGCGCACGACCCGACGCCACGGGGCCCCCGGCGCCGCAGGGGCGCACGGCCCGACCGTGCCGTCAGGACAGGACGCGTAGAAGTCCGGGGCGTATGCGTCCTCGCACCACTCCCAGACATTTCCCGCCATGTCGTGAGCGCCGATCGGAGAGCTCCCGGCGGGGAAGCTGCCGACCGGCGCCAGCTCCTCGAAGCCGTCGTCCACCGTGGGATCGGCCCAGCTCCGGTCAGGGGCGGTGAAGACCCGGCCTGAAGTCCCGAGGCGCGTCCACAACCGCCGGTCGGCATGGTTGCAACGTGTCGCGCCCGGCGGCTCGTTCCCCCACGGCCAGAGGCGACCGTCCGTACCGCGGGCCGCGCGCTCCCATTCCGCCTCCGTGGGGAGGCGCAGGCCCGCCCACTCGCAGAACGACTTCGCTTGTTGCCACGAGACGAGGGTCGCCGGGCAGTCGTCCGTGACGGGGGGGCCTTGCGAGTCGACGCACATGCGCCCGGAGGACCCGGGCCAGCCCCGGTACTCGGAGCGCCTCACCTCGTACTTGCCGATGTAGTACCCGTGGAGCCGCACACGGTGCGCCGGGGCCTCATCGAGCCGCCCGTCATCGCAGCCCATCGGGAACTCCCCCGGAGGCACGTAGATGAGCACGATGCCGGTCTTGCGGTGACGAAACTCGAAGTACCCATCCTCATTCAGCCCGAACGCTTCGAGCTCGGGGTCCTCCGCCTCCGGCGCCCGGGCCTCGGAGGGAGGGGCCGAATCGGGAGCCTGCGCGCGTGCGCGCTCAATTGGCCGGACCGCGGCCTCCTCCTCGTCTGAGAGCCGCAAGCGCGGGGACACGAGGAGAGGCGTGGCCGTGTCCAGATGCACCTCGGTCGACTGGAAGTCCACACGGAACGGGACAGGCTTGTCCCCGCCTGACACCACGCCGTACAGGATCCGGTCGTCCGGCGACCATCGGAATTCGCTCACCCTCCCCTCCTGGCGCCCCCGCAGGACCCCCTCAATGCGCCGCCCGCTCCCGGGCTCAAGGCAGGCGACGATGTCTCGGTTCCACACATCCTGGAACGCCAGGATTGACCCGTCGGGGCTCCACGCCACGGGACCCGTCGCGTCCCCGATCGATCGCCACCCGGAATCGCCTTCGATGGCAAGTATGCCAAGCATGCCGTGGAGATCGACGAAGGCCGCCTGCCGCTCTTCCGGGCCCCACGCGACCCCGCGGCCGCCGTACGCGGCCCCCTCCAGCACGCGCGCGCGGGGAGGCTCTTCCTCGACGAGAATCAACCGGCCGGTCCCGTCCGCGGGCTCCAGGAGGATCCGAGCGCCGCTCGGCGAGACCGACCAGGAGCGGATGCCCGCGTGGACCGCCGCCAGCGTTCTCAGCCGCCCAGTGGCGGGCTCCAGCTCGACGAGGAGGTCCACATCCTCCGCGCGGCGGGCGATCGGGTGACCCTCGTGGACGCGAAAGAGGACGGCGCGGCGTCCCGGCCGGACGGAGATCGGGTCCCCAGGGCCGGGCATCTCGAAGAGGCGGACTCCTTTCGCAGGGGGCGGCCGGTCCGGGAGGATCCTCGTCCGATCCAGGAACGCGGGCCTCGAGCCGGGCGATCAGCGGGGGGTCCCAGACGACGCATGCGGAGCACCAGGCCCTTTGATCGTTGGGTGGGCCGAGCAGGACGCATCGATCCCGTGTGTCGAGGACGAAGGGGACCTCCCCGGCCCTCCCCGCGAGGAACCGTGAGTCGGGCGACCAGGAGAAGAGCTCGATCCGTTCCTCCTCGCGCAGCCGGAGCGCTGGGGGCATCGCAAGTCGGTCGCGCCCGACGAGAGACAGTTCCGTGCGGCCCTCCGAGATGCTGGCGCTCCAGGAGGCGTCCGGGCTGTCGCATCGCGGTTCCGCCTCTCCAGGCGGGAAGGTCTCCTGCGCCCAGGGAATCTCGAGGCGACCGGTGTCCCGATCCCACAATACGCCCTGCTTGTCGCCCGGATTGAAGAGGAGGTATCGCCCCGAGGTCGAGACGGCGAAACGCCGGCCCAGGACGTGCGTAAGAGTGATGAGGACGGCGACCCGCCCCGAGTCGGGATCCACACGCAGGACGACCGAGGTTGGGTCGTCCTTGGGCTGTCGGAACTCGTTGAGCAGGATCAGGACCTCCCCGGTGCGGGGGTCTCGGCGCAGGCAGGCATCACTCGATCGGATGGACAGCGGTTCGCGCGCCGCGCCTTGGGTCCAGCCTCGGACGAGCGGTGTGGACCTGCGGCTCGGATCGGCCTCCATCCAGGAGAGAACGGACCGGGCCTTGCCGGTCGAGAGCTCCTGGATGACGAGGTCGGCGGGGTCCGGCTCGAGGAGTTCGTCGGGGGCCGCCGCTCCGAGGTACGGCACCCGGCAAACGTACACGGCGAGACCACGCGGGTCGAGGCAGCAGGGGGAGAGCCATGTACCGACGCAGGCGGGGGGGCCTTGAATCGAGAACCCCGCTGCCCTGTGGAAGCAGAGGGCGCGCGCGACCGCCTCGTGCTCGCTGAGCGTGAGCAGGACGGCGGGGACGGGGAGGCGCTGGTCCGGCCAGAGGGCGATCCTCCATCCGCCCGGCGACTCGAATCGGCCCGCATCCGCGCGCCCGGCGGTCTGGGCACGCTTCAGGCTTGCCTCGAGCGAGTCCTGCTCGTAGCGGACGGGCGCGCCGAGGAGCTTGACATCACTTGGTCCGAGGATGCCGAGTCTGACACGGCAGCCCGCTGCGACCAGGAGTGTCGCGCACACGGTCGCGCCGAAGATCCGGGTCGCCTGACGGTTCATCCGAAGCCCAATGGACGGAAGGCCTATCGGGGCGGGGCTGAGAGCGCCTGCTTCATGAGGCGGAGGACGGCGAGCCGCGCCGCGGACTCCTCGCCGGGAGACGCCTTTGCGTCCTCCTCGGCCTGCGAGAGGGCCTCGTCGAGGAAGGCGACCGCGGAGGCCGCCCCGCAGCGGGCCTTCAGGTCCGGGGTGAGCGTCGACTCGAAGGCCGCCTGCGTGAGCCCGAGCGGCTGCGCGGCGTCGAGCCACTCCGTGAAGGCCCCCGCGGCGCGGCCCAGCTCGATCCCCTGCATCTTCGCGAGGGGGCGCCAGGCCGCTCGCAGCTTCTCCGCGCCTGCGGAGGTCGTGGAGGCCGCGCGCAGCGTCGAGAGACCGACCGCCAGGATCCCGTGGAACGAGCCCGGCGACTCCTTCGAGCACGCCGCCCACTCCTCGCGCGCGCGCTTGGCGTCGCCCAGGAACCACGCCGCGTATCCGAGGTAGAACCGCGTGAGGGAGCCCCCCGGGACGCCCGGGGACAGGGAGGACCGCAGGCACCTCTCCGCCTCGGCCCAACTCCCCGACCAGGCGTGGCAGAGCCCGAGCAGCCGCCATCCGGCGGACGCGTCGGCGTGGGCCTCCACGTAGGCTTCGAGCCGCGTGGCCGCCTCCTCGATCCGCCCCGACAGGAAGAGAGACCTCCCGGAGAGGAGCTCGAGGCCGTCTCCGCCCCCTTCCGCAGCGCGCAGTGCGGCCTCGGGCCTCCCCAGTGCAGCCTGGGCCCTGAGACGACCGACGCGGGCGCCGAAGTCGTCCGGGTGGTGAGTCAGCCTCATCTGGTAGAGCGTCGAGGCCAGGGAGAGAAGGCCCTCGTCCACGGCGGCCTGGGCCGCGTGGCGATAGCCGTCGATCGTCGCCCGGGAGGGACCCGCGGAGGAACGTGCCGCCGCGGCCAACCGTCGGATCAGCGCCGCGCGCGCCGCGTGGACACCACTGGAGGCCCCGGCGTCCTCCTCCTCGCGCGCGATCGCCTGGAGGAGGTCGTTCCACCACTCCCGCTTCATCGCCTCGCGGAGCGGCTCGCCGCACGCGTCGAGGAACTCCCGTTCGAGCGGCAGCCCCCTTCGCTCAAACTCCATCGCGATTGCCGCGGCCGTCCACGCTGCGTCGCAGGCCTCGGAGAAGGGTTCCATCGCACCGGACGGCGCCGTCGTGGCAGGCGCGAGGAGGAACATCGTGGCGCGGTTCGCGTGGACGAGGTCCGCGCGGACGACGAAGCGTGCCTCCTGGCGCCAGTCGCTCGCCTGGATCGCGGCGAGGCCCACGAGGCGGACCATGACGTGCGGGAGGAGGGGAGCGGCGTGGCGCTCGACGCCAAGCGCGAGGTCCGTCCCGACACGGTAGCGGGCGAGGCGGACCGCCTCGTCTACGTCGAGCGAGGTCGCATCCAGGACGCGGACGTCACACCCCGCCTCGCGCGCGACGTAGTCCTCTGGACGGAGGACCGTCTCCGAGGGACCTTCCCCGATGCGCCCCGCAAGCAGCGAGCCGAGAAGCCCGACCGCGCTCTCAGGCTCCGCCTGCGCTGCGGCTCGGAAGGCCGCCACGGCCTGGTCGCGCTCCCCCTTCCATGCGAGGGCGAGCCCCTCGTGGAGGCGGCCCGCGCCGCGGTAGCGCGTCTCGGGCGCTCCCGAGGCCTGGCGGAAGCACGTGATGGCGCGATCGAGGTCCCCCTCGCGCAGCGCGACCTGCCCCCGCATCCACAGGGCGTCGGGGTCCTGCGGGGACGCGGCGAGGGTCTTGTCGAAGAGCCCGCGCGCCTCGTCGATCTGCCCCAGGTGGAAACACGAAACCCCGAGGTCGAATTGCGCGCGCGTGGCGGACGGATCGAGCTCGATGGCCTTTCTCAGCGCCTCGGCTCCCTCGGCGTAACGCTCCTGCGCGTTCAGGAGGTTCCCGAGGAGCCCCCACGCGCGCGCGTCCCCGGTGCCCGCCCCTACGACAGACTCCAGGATCCGTACGGCCCCCGCCGTATCGCCCTCGCGGGCCCTGCGGACCGCGACGTCGAGGAGCGTCTCCGGCTGCTGCGCCCACGCAGCGGTGGCGAGGATGCAAAGGACAAAGGCGCGCATGTCGCCGCGACCCCGCGAGGGAGCCGCCTCCAACTCGAAACCCGGGTCAGCGTGGCTGGTAGAAGACGAAAACCTCGCCGGCGGTCGCGTACCCGCCCACGGAACTGCCCGGGACGATGAGAGCCCCAAGAAGTGAATCCCGGGGGTAGGCCCTGCTGGAGAGACGGACATCGGCCCAGATCGAGGGGACCTCGTCTCCGATCCCCTTCGCGAGCAGCTCCTTCTCCCGCGCCTCCTTCACGCCGCGGGCGTACTCCTCGGCCCGGTCCTGGGCGTCCTCCCCCGACAGCAGCGCGTCCTCGACGACCTGCAGCGGGCTGGGCGCTTCGCCTTCGTCGATGGAGTACACGTTGAGGGCCTGGTAGGCAGACTGGCCGCCCAGGAGAGCGGACACACCGGTCGCAGTCTCAAAGGAGGGCGGCCCCAGGGGTCCAGGATGCCCATCGTTCCCCGCCGCATCCATCATCACGAGCGGCCCGACGGATGCGAGAGCCGTCGTTCCCGCCCAGTACGTGGATTGTGAGAGGGTCGACAGCGCGGGCGTGTAGCCGATGACGTTCATGGTCTGTTGCGCTGCTGGGGCATCGCCCGCCCTGATGAGGAACACCCGCGGGTCCGTCGCGGGTACGATGTGTGCCTCAGGCTGGAGAGGCGCGCCGGTGCCAACCTCGGAGTCGTCCCCGTCGCCGTCCCAGCCGGTGACCTGGGGACGGCTCACCGAGTCCAGGTCCGGGCCCGACTGGGTCGTACAAGCATCGATGGACAGCGAGGTGTTCCCGAAACGGTAGTCGCCGCGAGATGTCGTCGAGAACAGGGGATCCGTGGACATGCTGCCAGAGGAATGCATGACAGGGTGCTGCGTGTCATTGCAGGACGCTCCCAAGTCCAGAACGGCGTTCATCGTGGACGACGAGGTGTTTCCGAATTGGTAGTCGTCGCGAGAGGTCGTCGTGAATACCGGGTCGACGCGCACGGTTCCAGCCGACATCGAATCGGAGCTCCGAATCTCGGAACACCAGGAGTCAGCCGTCAAGATGGAGGGACCGCAGGCCCCGTCGGACTCCTCCAAATCGTCCCGCTCGAAAACTGGCGGGTGGCCGAAGTCCTCTTCGTCCGCGGGGTCCACGTAGCCATCGACGATCGCCGTACCGGTGACGTAGGGCTGGATAACCTGCCCCGCCGGCGAGCTCGTGTCGGGCCCCCGCTCCTCCATGAATCCGTCTGCGAACTTCGGCTTCGGATCCGCCTTCGGCGGCGGCCATTGGAACCACAGGCCGCTCGTCAGTCGGTGATCGAGGGCGCTGAAGACCGTGGCCATGCCCAGACCGAGGTCGCCGGTCATCGGCCTCGTGCCGCTGCGATTCAGATACTGGGTGTGCGTGTCACCCTCCAGGTTCTTCAAGGCACTGTGGTCCCCGCCGGCCGCGTAGGGGGCGATCGGCGGATCCCATGTCGAGTCGAACAGACCAGGTGGAACCACGATGATCGTCGAGTCGCCCGGGTCGGGCTGACGGGTCGCCCCGGGGTCCGCATGCTGCGGCCCCTCAGGCAAGGGCGTGGGGTCGGGCTGCGTGGGCTGCTGCCCGGTATTCGGATTCGGTGTCGGCTCGCACTCCTCCGCGCGCGCCGCCGGGGCCAGGACGAGGCACAGGACGACGACCGCCAAGGCGTTGCGCATGGGGCTTTCCTCCGCGTCCGATGGAGAGAAAAGCTACCACGCGCGCAAGTGCGATGGGAACACCCTTTTTCCTCCCGTTCGTGCGATCCGTCGCGACCTGCGACGGAACGCTGGCGCCCCGCGGGCGAGGTCGCTATCCTACCGCCCCCTATGCGGGAGCTCCGCGTCTTCCTGTCGTCGTTCCTCGTCCTCTTCCTCGAGGTCGCCCTGATCCGGTGGCTGCCGGCCCAGGTGCGGCTCCTCTCCTCCTTCGCCAACTTCATCCTCCTCGGGTGCTTCCTCGGGATCGGCGTGGGGTGCCTCCTCTCCAGGTCGCGGCGGGACCTCTTCACGTGGTTCCCCCTCCTGCTGGCCGTCCTCGTCGGCGCAGTCGCCTTCGTGCGCATCGAGGTCGCCGTTCCGACCTCGACCGAGATCTTCTTCTCGAGCGGCACGTCGGGCTCCGTCCTGGTCGTCGAGAGCATCTGGCTCCTGCCAGTCCTCTTCCTCCTCGTGGCGGCCCTCTTCGCCGCCCTCGCCCAACGGATGGCCCGCGAAATGGAGTCGCTCCCGCCGCTCCGCTCCTACACGCTCAACATCCTTGGGAGCCTCCTGGGGTGCGGCGGCCTCGCGCTCATCTCGTGGCTCGAGATGCCTCCTGCTGCGTGGTTCGGGACGGCCGTCGCCGCGGCGCTCCCGCTGCTCTTCTCGGGGAGGCGCCTGGCCGCGTTCGCAAACGTAGCGCTCCTGACGGGCTGCCTCGTCGTCCTCCACGTCCTCGCCCGAGGCGCGACGTGGTCCCCCTACTACAAGGTCGTCCTGCGGCACGAGGGGCCCGAGACGGTCCTCGAGGTGAACAACATCTTCCACCAGTCCATGGCCGCCCCGGGGGACAAGGAGTACTTCTACGAGTGGCCCTACACCGTCTTCAAAGACTCCTTCGACGACGTGCTGATCCTCGGCGCGGGCTCGGGGACGGACGTCGCCGCCGCGCTCGCCCACGGCGCGAAACACGTGGACGCGGTCGAGATCGACCCGGCGATCCTGCGATTGGGGAAGGAGCACCACCCGTCGCGCCCGTACTGGGACGATCGCGTCACCGTGACCTGCGACGACGCGCGCCACTACCTGCGGACCACGGAGCGGAAGTACGACCTCGTCGTCTTCGCGCTCATCGACTCCCTCACGGTCCAGTCGAGCTTCTCGAGCGTGCGGCTGGAGAGCTACATGTTCACGGAGGAGTCGTTCCGGGCCGTTCGGGACCGCCTGAAGCCGAACGGGCTCCTCGTGGTCTACAACTACTTCCGGGAGCCGTGGCTCGTCGACCGCCTGGCGGGGCTGGCGGCGCGCGCGTTCGGGACGGAGCCCAAGGTCCACGTCCACGAGCGGAGCGCGTGGCTCGGCGTCATGATGGCGGGTCCGCGGGCGGACGCGCTCGCGGATTACCCGCCGATCCCGGACCGCGTGGGGGCCTACGGCCACGAGGAGGCCGCGAGCCCCGGGCGGATCCGCGAGCGGGACCGCTCCGTGGTCCCCTCGACGGACGACTGGCCGTTCCTCTACATGCACCACCCGCACCTGCCGCGGCACTACCTGGCCGTGGTGGGGCTCGTCCTCCTCGCGTCGATCCTGGCCGTCCTCTTCGTCCTGCGGGGCAACGAGGGGACCTGGTCGTGGAACTTCTTCTTCCTCGGCGCGGGGTTCATGCTGCTCGAGACGAAGTCGATCATCCAGTTCGCGCTCCTGTGGGGCTCGACGTGGGTGGTGGCGTCGTTCGTGATCGGCTCCATCCTCGTGATGGCCCTCGCGGCAAACCTCGTGGTCTCGCGCGTCGAGGTCCGCAGGACATGGGTCGTGACGCTCGCGCTGCTCGTTCTCCTTGGGGCGAACCACCTGCTCCCGCTGGGGACGATCGGCTTCGAAAGCCGTGCGCTCGAGTCGGTCTTCTACGCCGCGCTCGTCTTCAGCCCCGTCTTCTGCGCGGGGCTCCTGTTCGGATCGGCCATCCGCGTCTCCCGCCAGATTGCGCTCGACTACGGCGCGAACCTCCTCGGGGCGATGGTGGGCGGCGTCGCGGAGTACCTCGCGCTCGTGACGGGGTACGGCTTCCTGCTGCTGCTCGTCGGCGTGTTCTACCTCCTCGCCCAGATCGCCCGGCGAACCGGCCGCTGAGGCGGCCGAGATCCCAGATTCCAAATCCCAGATCCAAACGAAATCCAACATCCCAACTCAGGTCTGCCAGGGCTGGGATGTGGGATTTCGTTTGGATCTGGGATTTTGGATCTGGGATCTCGCGCACGGCCCCGCGCGGCTCACCCGCATCGTCCTTTGACGAGGCGCCGAGCGGGCTGTAGCATCTGCCCTCCAGGAGCGCGCGCCATGCCGAAGCCCTACTTCACGCTGAGCCTCGACGTCGTCGAAAAGCCCTGCCTCGTCGTCGGAGGCGACGACGAGGCCCTCGAGAAGTCCGAGCGCCTCGTCGAGGCCCAGGCGCGCCTCACCGTCATCGGCCGCAAGGTCCTCCCGCAGCTCGAGGCCTTCTGCGCCGCGAAGGGCGTCACGCTGCACAAGCGCGACTTCCAGGACGCCGACCTCGACGGGATGTTCTTCGTCCTCAACTGCGTCAAGTCCGACCCGCCCCTCTCCGAGCGGATCTACCGCCTCGGCCTCGCGCAGCATGCCATCGTCTCCGCCTACGACCAGCCCCAGTACTCCAACGCCGTCATGCAGGCCCTCGTCCGCGCCGGGCAGATGCGGATCGGGATCGGCTCGGGCGGCGCCTCGCCCGGTGTCGCCGCCGCCCTGAGGAAGGCCCTGGAGCGGATCCTCGACGAGGACTTCGCCCGCTTCACCGAGTCCGCCGCCGCGATGCGCGAGTGCATGATCGCCGCGGGCATGTCCCCGAAGGAGCGCAAGGACCGCTTCAGGAAGGCGCTCGAGGGGTTCGCGATCGAGGGGAAGGTCCGCTACCCCGACTTCTACCGCAAGAACGTCGAGAAGGGCGTCGAGAAGGCCGCATGCGGGCTGTGGATGAGGAAGAAGTAGCCGCATGCGGACGCTCGCCCTCCTCCTCGCGCTCACCGTTGCGGCCGCCGCCGAGCAGGCCGCCGCGCCCCCCGTGACCGTCTACGTCGGCGTCTACGCCTATTCGATCTCCGAACTCGACGTCTCGAAGGGGTCCTTCCTTTTCGACGGGTACCTCTGGTTCCGCTGGAAGGGCGAGCTCCCCGGCGACAAGAAGGACGAATTCGAGTTCGCCCTCGTGAACGGCTCCATCGAGTCGATCGACTCGGGGAGCCGCGTGGTCCGACGGGACGGCTGGAGCCGCCAGAGCCGCCGCATGACGGCGCGCATGCGCGGCAGCTTCCTCCTCTCCGACTACCCCTTCGACCGCCAGCTCCTCGAGCTGATCATCGAGCACCGTTGGCAGGGCGACGACACCCTCGTCTTCGTTCCGGACGACGGCGCCGCGACGAAGGGGTCGCTGGCCGCGAGCTTCCTCGCCGACACCGTCGCCATCGGCGACTGGCACATCCGCGACGTCCGCCACCGCGCCTTCCCGAAGCGCTACGAGACCGACTTCGGCTCCATCGCCAAGGACGAGTGGCAGGGGGCCTCGTCGCGATACGTCTTCACCGTCGAGGTCGAGCGGAGCATCCTGCGCTACGCCCTGAAGCTCCTCCTCCCGCTCGTCGTAGCGGTCGCGATGGGGTTCATCGTCTTCTGGATCGACCCGCGACACTTCGAGTCGAAGAGCTGCCTCGGGATCCTCGCCATTCTCAACTGCATCGGCCTCCACGTCGTGCACGCCGACCACCTGCCGGAGGTCGGGTACCTCGTGAAGGCGGACTGGTTCTTCATCCTCTCGTACGTGCTCCTCTCCCTCTGCCTCGTTGTCGTGGTGTGGGAGTCGAACCTCCACATCGCGGGCCGACACGACGCCGTGAAGCGCCTGGCCCGCGTGTCGCGCTGGGCCTTCCCGCTCGCCTTCGCGGCGCCCATCGTCGCGATCTTCGCGACGGCGTAGGGCTACCGTCCGGCGGGGATGACGTCGAGCGTCGCCGAGGCCGTCTCGCCGCCAGCGCGGACCCGGACGCGGCAGGCGACGACGTCAAGGCCCGCCTCCTGCCACTCCCGCGCGCGCCGCGCGATTGGAATCGTGGCGAAGAGTTCGCCCGAGGCCCCCGCGTCGAGGGCGACGTCAAACGAGCGGAGCTCCTCCGAGTCGCTCCAGAGGATCGAGGCCTCGCGGAGCGGTGCGCCGGCCGGCAGGAGGGCCCACTCGACAGCGAGGGCGACGCGCGAGGTGGAGGCCTCGTCGGGGCCGCGCAGTCGCGCACGCACCAGGAGGCGCTCGGACTGGCCTGGCGTCCAGAAGACCAGCGGGTCGGCGGCCTCGGAGAGGGCGCGGAAGGAGATCGAGTCGACCTCGACGAGGTCCCCCTCCGCCGAGGCGATGCGGGCGAGCAACAGAAGCAGGACGAGCGGCCAGCGACGCACCGTGCACCCTCCGATGGCCGATCATCGGCAATCGGAGGGGCGCGTCATGAGCAGACGCCCACGAGGGTCGCCCCTACTTGAATTCCTCCTCGATCTTGTGGAGCCAGCCGCGGACGGACTCGCCCATCTCGGGGGACGGGTCGACCTTGAGGACCATCTCGAGGTCCGCCTTCGCCTTGTTGTATTCCTTCTTGTTCGCCCAGGCGATCCCGCGGTTCAGGTAGGCCTTCCCGTGCGCGTCGCGACTGATCGGGTGGATTTCGAGCGCCGCCGTGCACTCCGCGATCGCGTCGTCCAGCTTCCCCTGCTGCATGTACACGTTCGCCTTGTTCACGTGCGCCTCGGCGAAGTTCGGATTGAGCGTGAGGGCCTCCGTGTAGTCGGCGAGCGACTTCGCCCAGTCCTTCATGTGGGCCCAGTAGAGCCCGCGCAGGTAGTAGGAGGCCGCGGCGCGCGGCTCGAGACTCACGACCTTCTCGTAGTCGACGAGGGCCTCCTCGTGGTGGCATTTTTCGAGGTGGGCAGCGCCCCGGTTGCGATGGTACGCGGCGACGTTCGGCTCCGACTGGATCGCCCGCCCGAAGTCGAGGATCGCCTCCTCCTGCTTCCCCAGCCGCTCGAGCGTCAGCCCCCGCCCGTTGTACGCGACCGCGAAGGTCGGGTCGATGTCGATCGCCTTGTCGTTGTCGTCCAGCGACTCCTTCAGCTTACCCATGTGATAGTAGACGTGCCCGCGGTGGTACCAGGCGCGCGAGTTCGTCCGGTCGAGGTTGATCCCCTCCGTAAAGTCCCTCACCGCCTGCTCCGGGTCGCTCGACGTCATCAGCCTGCCGCGGTTGATCCACGCCGGCGCGTGCCTCGGGTTGCGCCTGAGGCACTCCGAGTAGCACTTCCGCGCCGCGTCCCACTCCTGGAGCCGCTCGTGGGCGAGGCCCGTCTGGAAGTGGACGTCCCAGAGCGCCGCGTTCTCCGCGACGACCTTGCCCAGCTCCTCCACGGCGAGGGCCGACTTCCCCTCGAGCAGCGCCTTCGCGCCGCGCGCGTGGCTCGCCGCCCAGCCCGGGAGCCCGCGGAACTCCGTCTTCGCCAGCAGCTCCAGGTCGGCGAGGGCCTTCGCCTTCTCCTCCTTCGCCGTCGCCTCCTCGACGATCGCCGCATCCGAGGGGTCTCCGAGGATGCCCCCCGAGTACCGCTCCACGCGGAGGACCGCCCTGAGGTAGAGCGCCTCCGGATGCTGCGGGACGAGCGCAAGCGCCGTCTGCACGTCCTGGAGCGCAGGCTCCGGCTTCCCCGCCAGGCGCTGCGCCCGCGCTCTCGCGAGGAGCGCCTCCGGGTACTCCTTGTCGACCTCGATCGCCTTCGCGAGGAGCGCCAGCCCCTCCTCGAGGTGACGGTCCGCCTCCTGGAAGGCCCGCTTCGCGAGGGGCTCGGCGACGAGGGCGAGCTTCTGCTTCCCCTCCGCGCACAGCAGCTCGGCCTTCATACGCCTCGCCTGCCTCTCCTCGATCAGGAGGCGGGCGCGCCGCTGGTCGTCGGACTCCGCGGTCGCGTCGCGATACCGCGTCCAGCCCCACAGCGCCGCGCCGCCGCCGAGCACCAGGGCGAGCACCCCCGCGAAGACCACGCTCGCGGCGTAGCGGTGCTTCTGCACGCGCTTCCAGACGAGGTAGGTGAGCGACGTCGGCCTCGCCGAGATCGGCTCCCCGGCGAGATAGCGCTCCAGCTCCTCCGCGAAGGCGACCGTCGTGTGGTACCGCCGGTACGGCTCCTTCGCGAGCGCCTTGAGGCAGATCGTCTGGAGGTCCTTGTGGAGCCCGGGCTGAACGCGGCGCGGGGGGACGGGGTCCTTCTCCATCACCGCGTGGAGCGTCGCCGGCACGGTGTCCTCGTTGAACGGCCGCGTGCCCGTGATGAGCTCGTAGAGGATCACGCCGAGCGAGAAGATGTCGCTCGCGGGGCCGAGGCGGTCGATCTCGCCCGCGGCCTGCTCGGGGGACATGTACCACGGGGTGCCCATGACGGTCCCCGTGACGGTCATCTTCTTCTTCGAGTCCTCGCTCTTTCGGTATTCCTTGGCGAGGCCGAAATCGGTGAGCTTCGGGATACCGTCGGCGGTAATGAGGATGTTCTCGGGCTTGAGGTCGCGGTGGATGATCCCCTGCGAGTGCGCCTGATGCAGGGCGCGAGAGATCTGGATCAGGATCTGGATCCCCTTTGTGACGACCTCGCGCTTGCGGGTCTTCGGGGCATTCCGCGTGGGGCGCTCCGGAAGGGGCTCGGGGAGCGGCCCCGTGTCGGGGAGCGTCGCGGCGGGGCGCATCGTCGCGGCCGTGGGGAGGCGGACGTCGTCGAGCATCTCGTCGAGCGAGGAGCCGTCGACGTAGTCCATCGTGAAGTAGTGCCGCTTGTCGACGACCCCGATGTCGTGGATGTGGACGATATTCGGGTGGTTGAGGTTCGCCGCGGCGCGGGCTTCGCGCTCGAACCGCTGGACGGCCTCCTGCGAGCCCTCCTCCTCGTGGAGGAGCATCTTGATCGCGATCTCACGCTGGAGGTTCGGGTCCTTCGCGCGGTAGACGACGCCCATCCCGCCGCGGCCCAGCTCGGAGACGATGTGGTAGCGGCCGAAGATCCAGCGCTTCACGGTTGCGGCGTCCTGGGGGGCGAACGGCGGGGGCTGGGAGGGCGGGGGGCTGCCGACGGACATCATCGTCGCGCTGGTCTTTCCGCGGGGGTCCTGGAGCATCGAGCGGAGCTGCTCGTCGGTCAGGAACTTCTTCTCGAGCATGACGTCCGCGAGCGTCTTGTGCTCCGGGCTCTCGTCGATCGCGCGGAAGCACTCGTCGAGCTGCTCGGGGGTGAGCAGCTTCGACGTGATGGCCTTCTCGGCGAGCAGCTTCTCGTTGATACGGGACATGGCGGGTCCCAGTCTAGCAGGCTCGGCAAAGGGGGATCAACGACCGGGTCCCGTTCCCATTCCCATTCCCCTTCCCTTTCCCAGCGTTTCCATCGCGCTGGGAAAGGGAAGGGGAAGGGGAATGGGAGCTTGACCCGGGCTCTTCGCGGGTGGTAGAGGACGGGCCACTTCATTCCACCAGGGAGGGTCCATGGACCGCAGGCAGTTCCTCAAGGGATCCCTCGGCGTCCTGGGCGGCCTCGCGCTCGCCGCGGATGAGAACGGCGTCCTCGGGGCGAACGAGAGGCTGAACGTCGCCCTGATTGGGTGCGGCGGGCAGGGGATGCACCACCTCCACCGCCTCGTCGGGAACAAGGCGGTGAAGGTCGTCGGCGTCTGCGACATCTACAAGCCGCGCCTCGACGAGGCGATGAGGGTCTCGGGAGCGGAGGGGTACCACGACTACCGCCGACTCCTCGACCGCCAGGACCTCGACGCCGTCTGGATCGCGACACCGGACCATTGGCACATGAGGATGGGGATCGACGCGATGGAGGCGGGGAAGGACGTGTACCAGGAGAAGCCGCTCACGCGGTACTGGCACGAGGCGAAGGCGTACCACCGCGCGTGGAAGAGGACGGGCCGCGTGGTGCAGGTCGGGTCGCAGGACTGCTCGCGCGGGATCTGGGGGCGCGCGGGGGAGGTGGTGCGAGAGGGGAAGATCGGGAAGCTCGTCTGGAGCCAGACGAGCATCGCGCGGAATCTGCGGGATGGGGATTGGACCTACGGCGTGGACCTCGACGCCGGGCCGCGCAACCTCGACTGGGAGGCGTTCCTGGGACCGGCCGAGCGGAGACCGTTCGACCCGGAGCGGTTCTTCCGCTGGAGGAAGTACTGGGACTACTCGGGCGGGATCGCAACCGACCTGTATGTGCACGTGCTGCACACGCTCTGCATCACGCTGGGGAACGAGTTCCCCGTGCGGGCCGTGTCGAGCGGGCAGTTCTGCGTGCACAACGACAGGGAGACGCCGGATACGTTCCTGTCGGTGATCGACTACGCGGGCGGACACAGCCTGATGATCGCGGGGACGCAGGCGAACGAGCAGGGGCTGCCGGTGGTCGTCCGGGGGCATGAGGCGACGATGTACCTCTCGGGGTCGCAGATCTCGTTGAAGCCCGAGCGGATCTTCGCGGGGTCTCGCCGGGAGGAGACGATCGAGGCGCCGGACGTCGGCGATGCGATCGCGGAGCACCACGCGAACTTCCTGGACTGCGTGAGAAGGCGGGATCAGAGGACGAATTGCCATGTCGATTTGGCGTACAAGGTGATGGTGGCCGTCGACATGAGCATCGAGTGCTACCGGAAGAATCGGGTGATGACGTTTGATCCGAGTCGGGAGGAGGTTGGGGCGTAGGCGAGTCGAGAACGAGACCGAGAACGAGTACGAGAACGATTTCGAGCCCGATCCCGAGCCCGCCACCGCCACCGAAGGTGGAGCACGATGGATAGGCCTGGAGGGGCGGACCGACGCGCCGCGCCTCGCCACGAGCGCTGATAGCGGTTCTGGATGAAAACTCCCAACCCACAAGTACGCCTTCGTCGTCATGCGATGGGGACGGTGTTCGAGTTCGTCCTCGTCGGTGACTCCGAGATCCACCTCCGCGCCGCGGGCGAGGAGGCCCTCGCGGAGATCGACCGCCTCGAGGACCAGTTGAGCGTCTTCCTGCCTTCGAGCGAGGTGAGCTCCATCAACGCCGGTGCGGGGCGCGGCGCGATGTCCGTAGAGCCGCGGCTGTACCGATTGCTGGAGCGCGCGGGCGAGATCGCCGCCCTGACGGGCGGCGCGTTCGACCCCGCGGTCGCGCCGCTGCTCGAGGCGTGGGGGCTCCGGGAGGGGAGGGGACGGTCGATCGAGGCCGCCAGGAAGGCCGCGGGGGGGAGGAATGTTCGACTGGCGGGTGGGCGGGTGCGCTTCGCGCACCCGGAGAGCGCCATGGACCTCGGCGCCATTGGAAAGGGATACGCTCTCGACCGCGCCGCCGAGGTCCTGCGTTCGCGGGGAGTCCGATCGGCCTTTCTCCATGGAGGAACGAGCAGCCTGTACGGATTGGGCGCGCCCCCGGACGAGGAGCGCGGCTGGCCGTGCGGCGTCGTCGACCCGCGCCAGCAAGCTGGCCGTGCCGGCGACCCCGAGAGGCGCCTGGGGACCGTCTACCTGCGCGACGCCTCGCTCTCGGTTTCGAGTCCCGCGGGCAGGACCGCAACGGTCCAGCCAGTTGGCCTTGCCAGCCGGGGCAGGACCGTCGGACATGTGATCGACCCGAGGACGGGGGAGCCGGTGTACGGCGTGTCCGGCGCGTGGTGCGTCTCCCCGAGCGCCGCGGACGCCGATGCCCTCTCGACCGCGTTCCTCGTGATGGGACCCGACGAGACGGAGAGGTTCCTCGCGGGGCACCCGGAGGTCCAGGGCGCAGTCCTGACGACCCGCTCGCGCCTCGTCGCGAGTCTCGGACTCGCGTTGTCGCGCCCGCCGCGCGCCGGGCCAGCATGCTGGCCTCGCCAGTCCCGACGCGACTTCCTGAAGGGCGCCGTGGCGGCAGCGTCCGTGGCCTTTGCCGCGGGCCTCGCGCCGCGACGGGCCTGGACTGAGGACGAGAAGCCCCGCGAGGTCTCCCTCGCAGTCATCGGAGTCGGCGAGCACGGGCGGCTCCTGTTGTCGCAGCTCCTTCGCCTGCCCGGCGTCAAGGTCGCCGCGATCGCCGACGTCCATCCGCCTCACCTCGAGCAGGCAATCGGGATCACGGGGCGGAACGTGGAGACCTACGACGACGCGTCGCAACTCCTCGAGGAGGAGGACGTCGACGCCGTGGTCGTCGCCACGCCGCCGCATGCGCACGCGACGCTGTGCATCGCCGCCCTCGCCGCGGGGCGCGACGTCTTCGTGGAGCCGCCCCTCGCCCTCTCCATCGAGGAATGCCGCCAGGTGGTCCAGGCCGCGCGCAAGGCGGACCGCATCGTCCACGTCGGGCACCAACGGCGAACGAGCCTCCTCTACCCGCACGCCCTGACGCATATCCAGAGCGGCGCGATCGGGACGTTGACGCACGTCCGCTGCCAGTGGCAGAGGAAGCAAAGCTGGCGCCGCGCCGTCGAGGGCGCGCACGAAAAACTCCTCAATTGGCGCCTCTACCGGGAGACCTCGCACGGACTCCTCGGAGAGTACGGCGTCCACCACCTCGACCTGGTGAACTGGTACGCGGACGGCACCCCGGTGGCCGTCACGGGGCTCGGCGCGCTCGCGCACTGGAAGGACGGCCGCGAGGTCGACGACTCCGTCCAGGCGGTCTTCGAGTACCCACGCGGCGTGCTGGTGCAGTGGAGCGCCGCGCTGACGAGCACCTTCCAGGAGGAGTTCGAGCTGTTCCAGGGGACGGACGGGGCGATCCTCCTCTCGGGGCAGCGGAAGGGCCTCCTCTTCCGCGAAGCGGATGCCCCCGCGCAAGGGTGGGAGGTCTACGCGAAAAAGGAGATGCTCGGACCGGAGCGGGGGATCATCCTCGACGCGATGGCGACGAAGTATGTCAAGCAGCTCGCGCCCGAGGAGCTGGGGCCCGACGCCGGGAAGGCGGACTTCCACGCCGAGCTCGCGGCCTTCCTGGAGAGCGTCCGCAAGAGGACTCCGGCGCCGTGCGGCGTCGAGGCAGGCTTGAAGAGCGCGGTCGCGTGCGTCGTCGCGGCCGAGGCGATCGCGAAACGGACGACGATCAAATTCGAGACGTCGCACTTCGAGGTGCAGTGATGAAGCGACTGATGGGTCTGGTTCTGGCCGGCCTGTTCCTGGCAGGGGCTGTCGGCGCGGAGGAGCTCTCCGACGCGGAGATCGCCGCGCTCGCGAAGCGGGTGCAGGACTACCCGACGAAATTCCAGTTGATCCGTCTCGGGCACCGGGCGGTCCCGGCGCTCATGGAGCAGGCGTCCGTCCGGGACGCCGGGCTCCGCTTCGAGACGAGGAGCGCGCTCAGGTACGTCGCGATCCACGCGGCGAAGGAGCGCATGGAGGCGGAGCGGGCGGCCCAGGCGATCCTCCCGTACGTGGACAAGGGGCGCGAGGCGGACCTGCGGGCGTTCGCGGCCGAGCTGCTCGGCGAGATCCGGGTCCCGACGACGATCGGGGTCCTCGAGGCCGCGGCGTCCGACCACGACGAGGCGGTCTCCGGGGCGGCAATCGACGCAATCGTGCGGTTCGACCGCAAGACCGCGATCGAGTCGATCGTCCGCCTCGACGCGTCGCTCGACAGCCGCGCGCCGTCGGCGAGGCTGATCCGAGCCTTGGGCGAGATGCAGGACCCGCGCTTCACGGCAGGGCTCGGGGGCCTGGCGAAGGGGGGAGACGAGGAAACCTCCCTGGCCGCGATCGCGGCCCTCGGCAAGTCGGCCGACCCCGCGGCTGCGGAGGCCCTGGCCAGCGTCGCCAGCTCCGAATCCTCCGAGAAGCCGAAGGCCGCGGCGCGGGCGGCCCTGCACGCCCTCGGGGAGGCGCTCGTGTACGAGGAAAAGCTCGGTCCCGCCGCGGAGGTGTTCGCCCGAGCCCTCGAAGTCGCCGCCAGCGATGCGGAGCGCCACGCAGCGATCGAGGGGCTGGGCGCGGCGGGGGACGTCGCCCGGGTCGAGGCCGCGGCAGGTGGCCCCGGGATGGAGGCTGTCCCGCGAGCCCTCGTGCGGATCGCCGACGGGCGGCTGGCGGATGGCGACGCGGCAGGCGCTGCGGAGCAGTACCGACGCGTGCTCCACATCCCTGCCGACGAGACGGCCACGGTCCGCGCGATCGCGGGGTGCGCGCGGACGAAGGACGCCGAGGCCGTGGAGGCGATCGGGGTCCTGCTCGAGGCAGGCACGCCGCGCATCCGGACCGCGGCGATCGCGGCGCTGCGGGAGATTCCGGGCCCCGAGGCGACGAAGCGGCTCGTTGAGGTCGCCGGGAAGCTCGAGGGACCGATGCTGGTCGCCACGATCGAGGCGATCGGCGAGCGACGCGACCCGTCGGCCGTGGAGGGGGTCTCGAAGCTCGCCACGCGCGAGGACGCAGCGGTGGCCGCTGCGGCGATCCGGGCCCTGGCGACCATCGGCGACGCGTCGTGCGAGCCTGCGGTCTGGCAGGCCGTGGAGGGTGGCGCGGAGGGGGTCCGCCGCGCCGCCGCGGAGGCGTACCTCAGGATGGCATCCTCATCCCCGCCCGAGCGGGCCCGCGCGATGTTCCACAAGCTCCTCGGGTCGACGGACGCCGCGTCGACGCATGCCGAGGCCCTGGGAGCAATCGAGAAGAACGCGTCGCCCGAGTCGCTCCCCATCCTGGAGAAGTACCTCGAGACGGCCGAGGGGGACCGGCGCGAGGCGGCGATGCGGGCCCTGGTCGCGGTCGCGGACGCGGTCGCGGCGGCGGGGAGGCGGGACGAGGCGGTCGCGGTGCTCAAGCGGCTCCTCGAGGCGGGGAGCCTCCCGGGCGCCGAGGCGAAGCTCCGTGCGCTGGGCGAGGAGGTGGAGCTGACGGCGCAGGGGGGGTACATCGACGCGTGGTGGGTCGTGGGACCGTTCCCGGCGCAGGGAGAGCGCTCCTGGAAGAAGGGGCACTTCCCCGAGAAGGACGTGGAGCGAACGACACACGAAGAGGACGGGCGGACCTACGAGTGGGAGTCGATGGTCAGCACGAGCTCGGACGGGTACATCGACTGGGACGAGCACTACGAGGAGAACGAGAACGTCGTGGCGTACGCCTTCGCGGAGGTCGTGGTGAAGACGGACCGCGAGGCGGTGCTGAAGGTGGGGAGCGACGACGGCGTGGTGGTCTGGGTGAACGGCGAGCAGGTCCACTCGACGCTGATCCCGCGCGGCTTCGTGGCCGAGGAGGACTCGGTCACGATCCAGTTGAAGAAGGGCGAGAACGCGATCCTCGTCAAGGTGATCGAGATCGGCGGCGGCTGGGGCTTCGCGGTGCGGCTCGTGGACGCGGACGGCAAGGCGCTTAGGTTCAAGATCCGCTGACGCGAGATCCCGATCCCAGATCCAGAATCCCAGATCCAGAATCCCAGATCCAGAATCCCAGATCCAGAATCCCAGATCCCAACGAAATCCCAGATCCAAACACTGGAGCGTGCCCTGCCAGTGTTGGATCCCTACCCGTCTCTGACTT
>ORMF010032925.1_pt1 | contig 21354 bp, 21 predicted proteins | sample 1779871 | NCBI WGS metagenome assembly ORMF01 (sample SAMEA104232316, study PRJEB22302) | groundwater metagenome | biome: forest; feature: aquifer; material: groundwater | place: USA | collected 2011-08-07 | depth 5.4 m | reverse complement strand
GCCCTTAGCAGTTTTTGTTAGGGTTTTCATATCCCCGACCTAAAGGTCGGGGCTATAGCCACGTCCTTTAGGACGTGGATAACAATTCCAACCAATAATTGCAGGGGGTTTCAACCCCTTCCGCGAGGCGGTCAACTTGAGTTACTAAGCGAAAGAATCGCAGCGCGCGGTTTGCAAAAGATTTCGAAGCTGGCTATGAAGCGTTTGAATTCAGTGTAATGCTGAAGCAGGCAAGAGAAAAAGCAGGCGTTACACAAGAAGTCGTCGCAAAGCGGTTGCGGACTAAGAAGTCGGCAATCTCGCGCATTGAAAATAATGCTGCCGACATTCGTCTCTCGACGCTTGAACGTTATGCCAATGCACTTGGAAAGAAGTTGCGGGTTGAACTTGTCGGATAGTTGCCCCGGGCGGGCGACGAAGGCTGTCTTGCGTAATGGTTTCAGCGTGATTGGAATTTCTGCGCCGGAAAAGATGTAAGATAATTTTGAATTGTCAATTGTGAATTGGCAATTCACAATTCAGAATTGACTCACCCCACCCTCCTATAAATCTTCTCACCCGCAAACAAACTATCCTCAACAACCGCACTCATATCTTGAAGCAAGTCAGGAAACGCAATCGACGCCGCCTGCGGAACGAGAACGGGCTTTCCTTCGCGCAACATTGAAACCAACTGCAACGCATTGGCAATCGCTTTACCGTTCGTTGTGTTGTTGAAAATAACCGTAATGCGGTTGCACTTCTGTTCGAGCGCCGCAAGCCTTCTCATAATCTCACGAAGCTCTTTTCTGTTGTACAGATAATCGTAGCGGGTGTCCATGCCGTTCAGCATCCACCCCTTCTCATTTCGTCCATGAAGCCGCACGTACGCCGTGTCGCCAACAACCTCCGTTACGAACGGCATGAACTGTTTAATACGCGGCAAATCAGCATTCACGACCTGGAGTTGGTTCTCAAGAAGAAAGTTTCTCAGAAAGTGAACGTCGTTCCACGATTCGTTCCTAAACTCAACATGAAGCGGAAAACCCCGAAACACCTCACTCAGCTTTTCCAGATGAAACCTGTTCGCGCTCGTGTTCGTGAACGAGTAGGGGAGCTGCACAAGCACAGTGCCGAGCCGATCGTTCTTTTGTAACTCCTGCAACACGCCACGCACACGCGTTGCACGGTCCGGCTTGATTTCCTTTCCATGCGTAAACGACTTGTGCAGTTTCACGTTGAAGCGGAAGCGCTTGTTCTCGGCAACCGCATCCATCCACTGCTGCGCATCGTTCACCCCCAGCCCATCATCCCAAAACGTCGAGCGCACCTCAACCGTATCGAAGAAGCGAGTGTAATACCGCAGCTTCACAGTCGAGTATTCCGTGGCAACGCCGTACAGGCATTGATTGAGACCTTCGTGTTCCCATCCCCCGATGCCGATTGAGTATTGAACAGGTTGCTTCACCATAACTTCCTCCAGAAAATGCTTGACAAGTCGCTTGCGATTTCATATCTTTGACACGAACAAGATACGACATAAATGTCGTCTTGTCAAGACCTCATGCGACATAATTGACAATTGAACGTTGACCATTGATTGTTGGCAACCGTGTCGGACGTGATAGCTGAAAGTCGTGGCAAGTTGGTTTCCTCATTTTTCTATTTCCATAATGGCAGTCCAACCATTTCAAATCAAAGTTCCTGAACGAGTTTTGGCTGACCTTTGTGAACGCATTGAGCGAACGCGCTGGCCTGATGAGATTACCGGTTCAGGTTGGGAGTATGGTGCCAATCTTTCGTATATGAAAGAGCTTGCCGACTACTGGCTGAACACATTTGATTGGAGAAAAACTGAAAATGAAATCAATGCTTATCCCAATTTCATTGCCGACATTGACGGCTACAAAATTCATTTTCTGCATGTCAAAGGAAAGGGCAACACATCTCTACCGCTCATTATTACGCATGGCTGGCCCGGTTCGTTTTTGGAGATGATGAAACTCATCCCTCTTCTCACAAATGGCAACGAGTTCACTTTTGACCTCGTTGTTCCTTCATTGATCGGATATGGTTTCTCGCAAAAGATAACTACGCCCGGCTGCAATGCCCACTTGATGGGTGAGTTGTGGTGTAAGCTGATGAAGGAGTTGAACTATGAAAAGTTTGGAGCACAAGGAGGAGATTTTGGTGCAAGGGTCAGCACGGCGTTGGCATTAAGGAATCCGCAGAACGTTATCGGGTTGCATTTGAATTACATCGAGGGTAACTACACTCCTTATTTGCCTGAGGGAGAAAATTTGACTCCGGAAGAGATTCAATTTGAAAAGGATGCTAATGATTGGTATGACAGAGAGGGAGCCTACTCTCACCAACAGAGAACGAAACCGCTTACGCTTGCGTACGGCTTGAACGATTCGCCCATCGGTTTGTGCGCATGGCTTATTGAAAAATTTTATGGGTGGGCAGACTGCAAAGGCAACATAGAGAATGTATTCACAAAAGATGAATTGTTGGCAAATGTCACTCTCTATTGGGTTACCGAGACTATCCATTCGTCTATTCGGCTTTACAATGAAAGCAGTAAGGCTCCTTTGCATTTCATAAAGGGTGATTTTGTAAGAGTTCCTGTTGGCATTGCCCGTTTTCCTTTGGAGGATCCCTTTCCACCTCGGAAGTATGTTGAAAGAGGATTCAATATTCGGCACTGGACAAACATGCCGGCAGGAGGTCATTTCGCCTCGATGGAAAAACCGGAATTGTTGGCTGAAGACATTAGGGATTTTTTTCGATCACTACAAGTTGACTGACATTGCAATCCTGAGCATGAACAGTATTTTCTTTTTGAAGAATTCCATGCGCCACCAACTCCAAAAGAGAGAAACGCGAATACAGTCATCGCGAGTCTGCTGTTAGGCAGGCAATCTCATTAACACCCCGACTTCAGTCGGGTGAAGAACAAACAAGCAACAACCGGCAACCGCTTCAGCGGTTTCAAGCACGAACGTACACTGCAATTGAAAAGGAGTACACCATGAAATCCACCATCGGCGACCGTATCCGCGAAGCGCGGGAAAGCAAAGAGCTTGACCAAGCCACGCTCGCACAAAAAGCAAACATCGTAACGCGAACGCTTCAGCGCTGGGAAAAAGGAGAGCAAATCCCCGACGGCGTTTCTATTACGAAAATTGCAAAAGCAACCGGCGTCCACCCGCACTGGCTCTTGACAGGCGAAGGCGAAATGTACTCAGCGCCGACAAAAGCCGACAATGTTTTTCAGTTGCCACAACCCTTCCGGCGCAAGACAGCGCTTGTCGAGTTGCCGCTCGTCTCAGCAGTCCCCGCCGGCAAGTTAGCAACCAACTTCCATCCCGACTACGTTGACGACTACGTTGCCGTTGATGACGTAAAAGACCCGCAAGCCTTCGCGCTGAAAGTCAAAGGGAACAGCATGGCGCCCCGCATCGAAGACGGCGACACAGTCGTGGTAAGTCCCGCGCAAGAGCCGCACAACGGCGACATCTGCGTCGTCCGCGTTGACGGCGAAGACACGCTGAAGAAAGTGAAGTTCGAAGGGAACTACATTCACCTTGTGCCACTCAACTCCGATTTCGAGCCGGTGACGGTGAAGAAGAGAGATGTGAATTTTGTGTGGAAGGTGGTAAAGCTCATCAAAGAGTTGTGACACTTTTGTTGGTCTGGACATGACCCCTTACTTTGTGATCGGGCTTTCGGTTAGGTATGCAAATCCGTAGATTAAGACCAGATGAGCAAAGTTATTGACATACAGCCATTGAAGGATGAACTGCCGAGCTCGTTTGCTGACAGGCTCGGCGTTTTCTATTCTTCCCAAGCCTCGGATGCACACAAGAAAAGCTGCGGCCAGTTTTTCACCCCTGCTGATATTGCCCGCTTTATGGCAAGCCTAAGTCCGCCTGCGGCGGACAGTAAGGCAACTGTGAGAGTCCTCGACCCTGGCTGCGGGACTGCGGTTCTTTCCTGTTCAATGGCAGAGACACTTGTCAGCGCAAACAGAAACCTGTCTCAGATAGAACTCGTCGCCTATGAGACAGATCAGGATCTCATTTCCCTTGCTCAGCAATCGCTGACCTACTTGAAGAGTTGGCTTGAGCTTCATGATGTAAAGCTTGATTTCGTTCTTTTGGTCTCTGACTTTGTTCTCTCTAACTCAGACACGCTGGACAATCAAGACCGGACGACAGAATGCTTCGATCTAATAATCTCCAACCCACCCTATTTCAAACTTCCGAAGAGCGATGGCAGGGTGAAGGCGGCTAATTCCGTTGTGCACGGTCAGCCAAACATATACTCAATTTTTCTGTACACGGCGGCGACACTTCTTGAGCAGGATGGCCAACTCATCTTCATAACTCCTCGCAGCTTTGCATCGGGGTTCTATTTCAGACTCTTCCGAGACAAGTTTTTTTCGCTAGTTCAACTGGACACAGTCCATCTATTTGATTCACGAAAAGAAGCATTTCAGAGAGACGAGGTCCTCCAAGAGAACGTCATCATTTTTGCAAGACGTACGAAGTCCAACGGAATACGTCCGAAGGTCACAGTATCTCTCTCGCACGGGCTCAGCGACTTGCATCAGAGACAAACGAGAGAGTTCTATCTTGACGAGTTGCTTGATAGCAAATCCTATCAGAAGATTCTTCACTTGCCATCCTCAGACGCCGAGGCAAGAGTTGTCCGTCTTTTCAAATCTTGGGAAGGAAGTTTGAACGCTTATAACATTCAGATCTCCACGGGCCCCGTAGTCTCGTTCAGAGCCGAGAGATTCATCCACTCTCAAGCGAAGGCTGGACTTTCTCTATCACCACTCTACTGGTTGCACAATGCTTCCAAAATGAGACTTACGTGGCCGCTCAACAAAGCAGGCAAAGGAGAGTACATCCAAGTTGGCGACCAGTCTCTTTCCTTGCTGATACCGAACAAGGACTACGTTTTTCTTCGCCGCTTTAGTTCCAAGGATGATAGCAGTAGGCTCATTGCTACACCCTATTTTGCTGACAGTGTTGAAGCTGACCTCATTGGCGTCGAAAACCATCTGAACTATATCTACCGACCAAGTGGCCACCTTGATCGCAACGAGATATTGGGCCTCGCCGCCTTGCTGAATAGCACCCTGTTCGATACGTACTTCCGGACATTCAACGGCAATATCAACGTGAGTGCAACCGAGCTGCGGGAGATGCCTCTGCCGCCTCTTGAAACGATCAAGCAAATCGGAAACGTGATAATCCTAAAGAACAATTTCTCTCAATCCGTTGTAGATGAGGTTGTCGAACAGTTCTTTGAACTAGAAAGGGAACTCTCCCCCACATATGAGTAAAATCAAGGAAGCTCAGACCATTCTGAAGGAATTGGGCCTGCCCGAAGCTCAACAAAACGAAATCTCCGCTTTGACACTTCTCGCACTTTGCGGCGTGAAAGAGGCCGATGCTTGGAAGGATGCTCAAAGGTCGAGTCTCAAAGTCACCAAAGGGGTAATGGCGTTTATGGCCAAACAGTACAAACGCCGATATGCTCCTAACACCCGTGAGACAGTGAGGCGGCAAGTCTTGCATCAGTTTGTCCAAGCGAGACTTGCTGACTACAATCCGGACAATCCTCACTTGCCAGTCAACAGCCCTAAAGCACATTATGCTATTTCCAAACGAGCGCTTGAAGTGATCAAAACCTTTGGGTCAAGCAAGTGGCAATCGGCAGTTGCAGCTTTCAAATCGGAAGTTGGTGAACTTAAGAAACGATACGTGAAGGACCGAGACCTTACACTACTTCCTTCGAAGCTTTCTGACGGCAGGATCATCCGGCTCTCACCCGGAAAGCACAATCAAGTTCAAGCCGCAGTTGTAAATCAGTTCGCATCTCGTTTTGCCAAGGGCTCAATGCTTCTTTATCTTGGGGACACTGCAAAGAAAGACTTGCACATGGACTCCAGGATGCTGAAAAGGCTCGGCATTCCTATTGACCAACACAGCAAGCTCCCCGACATTCTGATCTACGATCCTGATAAGAATTGGATGTATCTCATTGAAGCTGTGACATCTCACGGCCCCATCACTCCAAAGCGCATTGTCGAGCTTGAATACTTGCTGAGGAATTGCACGGCAGGGAAAATCTATGTCTCGGCCTTTCCCGACTTCGCTGAGTTCAAGCGACACACTGCTGACTTGGCTTGGGAGACCGAAGTGTGGATTGTGGAACATCCGGATCATATGATTCACTTCAACGGCGACAAATTCATCGGGCCTAGATAGGCACAGGAATAGCGTCCACGTTGATGCGGTTGCGAACAGCGCGTGACTTCCATAAACATTATGATCGATGGTGGCAAATTGAGAAGGGATCAAAGGAGCCGGAACGTATGGAGCGAACCAAAATGGAATTCGCTTTGAGTTGGAGTATGAATTGGGGTGAAGGCGATTTCGGATTGTGGATTTCTGATTGTCTATGACTCGTAGAGCGGATTCTTTATCAAAAAGGTGTTGCTATGTCGTTGATAGAGCTAATGAAGCCGATTGCTCGGCTCAGAAGCAAAGAGCTTTCTCCGAGCCAAGCGTGGTCAATGTATCAAGTGGATGCTCTTGTCTCGACTGATTGTTCATCGAAGGATTTCAGCATATCGATTGACGGCGTTTAGGTGCTTTGACACTGCAATGGAGAAAACCATGCATAACCACAGTTCCGAGTTCGCAGTTTCGAATTTCGTTTCACTCGAAGCACAACTGGAACGGTGCCTCGACTATATCCCATTTATCACTCCAAATCTTACCGTCGTCTCTCCAAAATTTATACCGCTCATCTTAGAGTCTTGCAGTCTCATAGATTCCATTTTTTCAAAATTATCCGGAAAAGACTCTGAGCGGAACAATTTGAAGGCATACTCCATGAAATTCGAAGAAGTGTTGGAATTGGACGAGAAGATTACCCTTTTTCTTCCGACTACACTTCAACCTCTATGCCCATTTAAGGGATGGACAAAAAGCATTCCTGAGTGGTGGGATGCTTACAACAAGCTAAAGCATGATCGTCTTAATAACTACCAAGTTGCATCAACCGCAAATGCAGTTCTTTCATTGGCAGGATTGCATCAGGTAATGGCATGCAACAAAGATTTCATAGGACCTTTCCTTAGAGTTGGATGGATTGATACTCGTGACACAGATGCAATTGACGAACTTGGTTCAGTTGCAGGCTTAGGTGCTCTCCATCCCTCTCCCCCGACTACAATTGTCGAGTCAAAGCTTTTTGCCAGTCCAACAAGAGAGAATTTCGTCAGATCATTTGACGGGTCCTATTTCGACATCGATTATGAAAGTCACGGTCTTAGTAACAGGCTCCGTAATCTTCTGTTTGCTCATGAGGAATGGTAATGAACCAATTCGGGGGTAATTGGACAAATAACAAGATTGAAATACTGGTTGAGTATGCGAAAGCATATCTAACCATAATGAACAAACACCGAACCTTCAAGACACTCTACTTCGATGGTTTTGCCGGATCGGGTTTCATTGTTAAGGACAACAAAATAGATGTTAACGTCACAGTGGGTGCAGCAAGGAGAATTGTAGAGATTGATGAGCCCAGACCATTTGACGTGTACTATTTTGTTGAGAAGGAACTCAAGAATTTCAAGTTACTTGAACAGAATACAAAGCAAGCATTTCCAAAGAAAACGATCTATGCGGTTTGCGAGGATTGTAACAAGAAGCTCGTTGACCTTGCGACCTTCTTGAGAAATCCTAAGAACAAAAGTTTCAGAACCCTGGCATATATTGACCCATGTGGAATGCAACTTGAGTGGCGTTCAATCGAGAACTTGAGAGCACTACCTGTTGATATTTGGGTCTTAGTTCCTACAGGAATGGGAGTGAACCGTTTACTTGAAATTAACGGTGATATTTCTGATTCTTGGAGTGAAAGACTTGAGAGATTTCTCGGTTTGACAAGAGAGGAGATTAGGAAATATTTCTACAGAGAATCTGAGACGCTGTTTCCAGACATCAAGTCAATCGAAAAAGAGAAGAACGCAATTGATAAGTCAGCGAAACTCTATCAAGAGAAGCTGAAGGAAGTTTTTGATTTCGTGTCAAAGCCACATGAACTCAAGAACTCAACGAACTCAATAATGTACCATTTGTTTTTGGCTTCAAACAATGAAACCGCAGTCAAAATCGGTAATGATATCGTGAAAAAGTATAACAAATAGACATGGCTGAATCATCAATAGAATGGACGGAAATGACATGGAATCCCACAACGGGATGTTCCAAAATCTCCGCAGGCTGCAAGTTCTGCTACGCTGAGATAATGTCAAGACGTTTGCAGGCAATGGGCATTGAGAAGTACAAAGACGCGTTCAAAGTTCGCACTCACCCCGACACGTTGAACATTCCTTACACATGGAAATCATCGAAGATTGTTTTCGTCAACTCGATGAGCGATTTGTTTCATGAAAGAATCCCGCTTTCATTTGTTCAGCGAGTCTTCGCGGTAATGAATGACAATCCGAATCATGTCTTTCAAATCCTGACGAAGCGAGCGGAGCGCCTTCTCGCTGTTCACGAAAAGCTCAAATGGACTCATAACATCTGGATGGGAGTTTCAGTCGAAGACGAGCGGGTCGTTCAACGGATCGATCTGCTTCGCAAAACAAATGCGAGAGTGAAGTTCCTTTCGTGCGAACCGCTTATTGGAGCGCTGCCAGAGTTGAATCTAAAAAACATTGACTGGGTAATTGTCGGCGGGGAAAGCGGACACAGACCGCGCCCGATGCATGTTGATTGGGTTCTTGATATTAAAGAGCAATGTGAGAAGGCGGATGTGGCTTTCTTCTTTAAGCAATGGGGAGGACGAAACAAGAAGGCGAATGGGAGGGTGCTCAATGGGCGAACCTACGACGAGATGCCTGAGCGTGAACGTTCGATGTCATTCTGAGTCCCGCTTCTTTCTATGCGGGACGAAGAATCCAGAACCACTGCATAAAGGAATGGATTCTTCACTCCGTCCTAATTTGAAAAGCAATTGGGGCTCCGTTCAGAATGACAGCGTCACAGCTTCTCCACCGGATACTTCTCCAGCATATCCAGTATCCCCTCAATCGTCTTCGGCGAATTTCCCTCCGCTCGATTGTTGATGTACGCATAGAGCGCGCGGCCATCGGCAATGCAGCGGCTCACCGCTTCTGCAACTCCCATTCGCAGCTCCGTGTTAACTTCTTTAATCTCCATGTAAGGCGAAAACATTTCCACAGCTTCCTGATACGGTCGCCCCGGTTTTAGCAGCGCCCGTGCGACAGAAAACTTCGTTGTGAAAACGCCTCCAATCTTTAATTGCTGAATAATCGGCGGCATCCTCGTCCAATTGTTCAGGAGATGCGCGACGCCGTGCGATTGCAGCATCTTTAGATATTCTTCCGTCAGAAAATCTTCATTCCGAAGTTCGATGGCGTACTCAACTCCTTTTGGCAGACGGGCCAGAAAATCATCCATCATCTCAACAAACGTCTTGTAGTTGACGCCGGAGGTCGGGTAGAATGTGGAGAACTCGAATATGATGGCGCCCCGCTTTTTCTTCAGCGCCTCAAGTGGTTTCAGAAAATACTCCTGAAACATCTCCACATTCAAAAAATCCGAATTCACCGTTCCGGCTTTTGCACCGAAGCGTGGAATGTTCGGATAGCGTTTGACTGTTATGCGGTCGGTTACCTTCAACGAGATTTTGAAATCATCCGTCGTCTGGTCGTGGATGATTTTCATTTTTTCGGGGTCGGGAAAATCGTACAGCGCAAAGTCGGCACACACCGTTGGGAAAAGTTCGGAGTATTCCGCTAAAGCATGTAGGTTGAATTCCTTCTTTGATGAATACTTCTTGTTGTAGATAAGCCCTTTCCAGCCCGGATATTTCCACGACGAGCCTCCGAAATAAATCCCTTTGCTTGCCCAGCGGCGGATGCGGTCACGATTCTTCTCAACATATTCCGAAGAACGAGCCGGCTCTACTTTTGGTGTTGTAGACTTTTCTTCATCCCCAAACAAAGATAATGTATCAGAAACCGCTTTCCGTTTTGCCATAAAACAGTTGATTTTCCTCAGTATTCTGCTTGATGATAAGTTGTGAATAACTATACGACATATTTGTCTATACAAACTTGACGTGATGACAAATATGTCGTATAATATATTTGCCTAATTACTTTGTTAGTCAACGTCGTGACAGAAGATGCAACCGCGAGAAAACATGCAGGCCAATCCGTCGACAGCCATAGTTCCATATACAACTTTTTTGCGGCAATTCAAAACAGCTTCGCCGGGCAAACTCTTCTGTCTCCATGGCGACCGGAGTGTCTTTCGTCTGTCGCTCTACGCAGCTTCGCATGCACTGCTGGCGGGCGTATCGATTGCCATTGTAGATGGAACGAATCGTTTCGACGCATACTATATTGCCGATTTCGCACGCAAAGCAACACGTTATACAAAACACCGTGTATCTCCTGAGCGGTTGCTCGACAACATTTTCATCTCACGAGCATTCACCTGCTATCAAATGGAAGCCGCCATCACCGAGCGTTTGCCGCTCTTTCTCACGAAGAAACATGCGTCCGTTGCTATCATCTTTGGTTTGCTCGATACTTTTTACGACGAGCAGGCGCCGTTGTTTGAAGTAAAGGCGAGCCTCCAGCGCATTATTGGTTCGCTGCATCTGCTAAAACAAAAAAACATTTCTGTACTTCTTGCATCGTTTGATATGAAATTAGAATCGAAAGAACGAAACTCTCTTTTTCCAAAACTCAAATCAGCAATGGACGAAGTCTTTTCCGTGACAGCAGGGGAGAACGGACAGCGCATTGTACACGAACCGTTCTCAAACAGGAGACGAGAATCGTTGTTGTCCAATTCGCAATGGACAATTCGAAATCCGAAATAATGGAGGATTATATGGGTAGAACAGTACCAACATTCACCATGGTCATCCAGCAGGAAATGGAAAGCTGGTCGAAGTTTCGACGCGGATTGCGGAAAGAAGACCAAGACGCACTCGATGAACTCTTCCGCGCAGCGCGCATGCAGCTTGCAAGCAGTGCGTATGCTGCCCGTCCAATCCCATTTGAGAGTATAGCAATGTCAATGCTGGTAATGCAACAGCGTTTGATTCAGGAGCTGAGGGAGAGAGTGGTGAAGCTGGAGAGGGTTGAAGGATAGTCCGAGCGACAAGGTGATTTATCGGTAAACATCTACACGTTCTTTTTTATCATCAATTTCGTATAGAGCGCGATAGTTACCACTACGAATTCTACAGCCTTCTTGGCGCGTAGTTTTTGAACGCCAAATGGTCGTGGGTTATGGGAAAGTTGAGCAATGCGCGAAGCGATTTTTTGTACTTCGTGTGTTGGTAACGCATCGAGGTCGCGTTGTGCCGACGGTTTAATGATTATTTCGTATGCCACGTTTGGTGAGATATTGGCTGAGGGTCATATCCTTGCCGCGCACGCGCTTCGCAGCTTCAAGGTCGGCTTGGTCTTCAAGAAGTTCTATCAATTCGGTAAAGTTGGGATTTTTTCGCAGACGTTCCCACTCTTTACGAGAAATGCGTACTTCTGATTTCGATTTTGTAAGCATATGCTCTCCTTCTTTGCAAGAAGATACAACATCTTCATCAGCAACGCAACGATACGCCTGGGGGAATTCTGGCAAACTTCATTTTCACCGGCTGGCTCTTCGATGTCTATCCGTCGCCCAAAGGCATTACACTGTGGCTAGTAGATAACGAAGGCAACAAGTATTGCACGTTTACGCCATTTGTTCCATCGTTTTTCATGCATGTGAATGACGATGATGCGAAACGCGTAGCCGCTCTTGTGAAGTCATTTCCATTCCCCGTAACGCTTGACCGAACAACGCGGCGTGAATTATACTCGAATGAAGAGTGGAACGTTCTCCGCGTGAACGTTCACGGCACGCTGCAACTGAAAACTGTTGTACGCCGTCTCGAACATCACTTTCCGCATTTTGTCTTTTTCAATTCCGATATTGCTTCGCAGCAAATCTATCTTTACTCCAATGGACTTTTTCCGTTAGCGTACGGCGAATATTGTCTTGATGATAAAGGAAAGTTGATGGAGTGGAAGCTCTTTGATACGTATGATTCAATGGAGTATACGCTGCCGCCGCTTACTACGATGAAGCTGATGAATCGTCCCGACTTCGTCTCCCCAAAATTTCGTAAATCGTTTCAACTTGAAATCACCTACGATGGAGAAACATTCAGCCTGGAGAATGAGCAGCCTGCCGATGTTCTTCACTCGCTCAACTATCATCTGAAACGCTGCGATCCCGACATCATTATGACGGAATATGGCGATGCGATGTTGTTGCCGATGTTGACAAGGCTCGCCGCCGAACACAAGATGCCGCTGCTCCTCAACCGCGACCAGAGTGTTGGCTACTTTACGACAAACGAGTCGAGCTATTTTGTGTACGGAAAGATTGTTCACAAAGACGGTGCGTTTGAGCTTGCGGGTCGCTGGCATCTCGATACAGAAAATTCTTTTATGATGAGCGAAACGAGCCTTGATGGTGTTATGGAAATTGCGCGTCTCACACAACTTCCCGTGCAGCATCAGTCTCGCTCAACAATTGGGACTGCGCTTTCTTCGATGCAGCTTTCGTGGGCGTATCGGAACAACTATCTCATTCCAGCGAAGAAGCGCGAGCCGGAAGATTTCAAATCGGCGGCAACATTATTGCTCGCAGACCGCGGCGGACTCATCTTTCAACCTGTTATGGGTTATCATGAGCAGATTGCCGAATTGGATTTTGTGTCGATGTATCCGAATATCATGGTGGGGCATAACATTTCACCTGAAACGGTGAACTGCCGATGTTGCAAGAACGAAGCGGTGCCGGAATTGAAATACACAATCTGCGAGAAACGCACAGGCATTGTTCCTTCAACGCTGAAGCCGATTGTGGAGCGTCGCTCATTCTACAAAAAAGAAAAGAAACGATTGAAGAAACTCGGCGATGAACGCTGGCATTTATTAGACCGCAGACAGAATGCGCTAAAGTGGATGTTGGTGACCTGCTTCGGCTATCTTGGTTACAAGAATGCGCGCTTCGGCAAGATTGAAGCACACGAGTCTGTGAATGCCTTCTCGCGTGAGAAGATTCTTCGCGCAAAGGAAATTGCTGAGGGAAAGGGTTATCAATTCATTCACGCAATTGTTGATTGCATGTGGCTGCACAAACATGGCGCAACGGAACCCGACTATGAGCAGCTCTGCACCGATGTTACAGCGGCAACCAATGTTGAGATTTCGTTGGAGGGAATTTACAATTGGATCCTGTTTCCTTCATCAAAGATGGACCCGCATATTCCGACAGCGAACCGCTATGTTGGCTTCTATTCCAACAACGAAATCAAAGTGAGAGGGATTGAAGTCCGTCGCCGCGATACGCCGGTGTTCATCAAGCGAATGCAAGGTGAGATGTTGGAGATTTTCAAGAATGCGAAGAACGTTGCTGAGGTTGAAGTTCTTGTTCCCGAAGCGCTCGCGAAAGCAAAAGAGCACATTGATTTGCTTCGCTCAGGACAAGCAAACCCGCTTGAGCTTGTCATACGTCGGCACATTTCGCAAGAAGCGGATGAATACAAGAATCGAAGCGCGAATGCGGAAGTTGTAAAAACACTCGACGAAGCCGGCATCACACTTCAGCCCGGAGAGATGGTGGAGTATGTTATTCTTGATGCAACGGGAAAGAAGAAGCCTGAGAAAGCGAAGCCGCTTGCTTTATATTCATTCGACGAAGGCTACGACATTGAAAAGTACACTGAGATGGCGCTGAAAGCAGTGGAGACGCTGCTACTGCCGTTCGGATGGAATGTGGAACGGCTGAAGATATTCTTGTGTGGCTATTCACCAAAAAGGAAGAAGAAAGCTGTCAAATCGAATCCAGAGACAATGTTTGATTCTTATTTCCCTGCCTGACGTCTTGCAGCAAGCGCAAACGCAAGAAAATATTTGCTGAGAAATTCCGGGGTGATATTGTAGGTATGATCGCCAACGTACAAATCGCAAAGGAATTCACGCGCTCGCGTGATTTCTTTGAGCCTGTTCTTCCAGCGTGGATCGGCGATTGTCAGATCGAGAAGGTCGAGAGAACGATACAGTGCCTTCATCGCGTAATCTTCGTTTCCCTTCTTTTTCCAAGAATCAATGCGGTCAACTTCACTTCCGATATTTCCCATCTGTTCCATGAGGCTCAAGCGATGCCATCGCTCTATAAAACTCTGGGTACTGAAGGCGGACATTTTCCTACTCCGTGACAACTTTTTTTACGATCTCGAGTATTCTGGCTCGCGTCGCAGCGTCTTCAACAGTGCGCGAGCGATTTCCCTGCGAAGGTCTCACATTGATCATCGAATCGAACTCGACCATCGTGTCGCCTTCAATGTCAGGATAGAGGTTTATTCCCCATAAGCTACGCTGAGCGCTTCCTTCCTCTAACAGAAGAGACTCTTCATCTGCGTGTAATTCACCACCTATAGCCATCATTTCACGATCAACATCAACCACTGCCTTTACCAAATCGCCATACAGTTGATCAGCAACCTTCTGTAGTTCATGACGAGTTATTGGCGATTGGAGTATCTGAATCATTTCTAAAAGTAAGTGATGATAAACGATTCCTGAGGATTTGAAAACACCCGATCCTTATTCCGTTAACTCAAAAAATGCACAACCACGCCATCGCGCAACTTCGGCTCAAACCATGTAGACTTTGGCGGCATAATCCTTCCAGCGTCGGCAATTGACAAAAGTTCTTCAATGGAAGTTGGATACAGTGCAAACGCAACAGCCATCTCGCCTGAATCTACCCGCTTCTCCAATTCCTTGATTCCTCGAACGCCTCCGACAAAATCAATCCGCTTATTCGTCCGCGGGTCGTCAATGCCAAGAATTGGAGCAAGAAGTTGTTTCTGTAAAATCGAAACATCAAGCCGTTCAACGGGGTCGGGATTGGTAAGAAACTTCGTCTCGGCTTTCAGGTTGTACCATTTTCCCTTCAGATACATGCCGTACTCCCCTTTTTTCTTCGGCTGAACTTGAGTTGATGATTTTTTGACGGTGAAGTTTCTCTTGATTGCCGCGAGAAATCCATCTTCATCCCTTCCGCTCAAATCCTTCACAACACGATTGTACTCCATAATGCGAAGCTGATTGTGAGGGAAGAGGACGGCGAGGAAGAAGTTGTACTCTTCATCTCCACGATGATGTCGGTTTGCATCGGCGAGTTCTTTACCCACCCGCGCTGCGGCAGCGGAGCGGTGATGTCCATCGGCAACATACAAATAGTTGACGCGGCTGAAATGTTCGGTGAGCTGCCGGATCAACCGTTCGTCGGAAATCACCCACAACTGATGACGGATGCCGTCTTCAGCAACAAAATTGTAGAGCGCATCAACAAGCCGCACTCTGTCAACGATCGCATCAATCTTTGGCTCGGCGTGATATGTAAGAAAAATTGGACCCGTGTGCGCGTTGGTTACTTTCACGTGGCGTGTGCGGTCGTCTTCTTTGTCCTTGCGTGTCAGCTCGTGTTTCTTGATGGTGTTGTTCAAATACTCTTGCACGGACACGCAGCCGATGATGCCGTACTGCGTGTGCCTGCCCATCGTTTGCGCGTAAAGATAGAAATATGGCTGCGGGTCTTCTTTGAGAATTCCGTCGTTAATCAACTTCTGGAAATTCTCTTTCCCTTTCTCATACACACTCGGGTCGTAGAGATTTGTTCCCACGGGCAAATCTATTTCCGGCTTGCCAACGTGAAGAAACGAGAGCGGCTTGCCTTGCGCTTCAATGCGTGCTTCCTCAGAGCTTAATACATCGTACGGTTTTGCTGCAACTTGAGCAGCGTATTGCGGTAATGGACGAAATCCTTTGAACGGTCGAACGGTTGCCATGAGGACGTCTCAATGATTATTGTCGAACGAAAACGAAAGAGTGCACGTTTGACAAATTTCAGAATTCCGTGCACTCTGAGATTACGACTTTGCGTTGAGAGAATCAACTGCTCGTCTTCGCAATGTTGCGAGAAATGTTCCTACAGAATTTTTTTCAGAAATATATCTGGACTGCGCACTTGACTTCCCGAACGGAACAGCATATATTGTCCACCGTAATTCGTTCTTTCACAACACAGATTTTGGTGTCCCGACATAAAGGTCGGGATGAAAAGGGAATTCCGTGCGACCCGCCTCAGGCGGTCAAAGCGGAAGCTGCCCCGCAACTGTAATCCCGATTCTGCGACAAGCAGAATCAGTGTTCTCTCAACAACGTCACTATCCACAACAAACGATGGGTGGGAAGACGAGAGAATCGGGAAAGCCAGGAGACCTGCCAGAATCTTCAGTCCCACACAATCTTCGCGGGAAGGTTCAGGAACGACAACACTATGAGAGTGTTTTTGTTCAACCCTGTCTTTCGTCGCGAAGGAGAGGGTTTTTTATTTTGCAGAAATCATTTCACATAGTCGTCTTTCTTGTTGTCGTCATTTTTCTTGGCGATGCGCGTGTCCGCGTGTACGCGCAAACGGACTCCACTGCTATTGCCGATAGCAGCAGTATCCGTCGATCCTATTCGTTGAGTGAAGTTGTCGTGACCGCAACGAGGAATCAAACGCTCTCCGCCGTTGCTCCTTCCGCCGTTTCAATTCTCACCTTTGCGCAAATTGCCACAATGCCCGGCAGCCTTCTCTCGTCTGCCCTCGGAACAAGCGCAGGATTGTTTGTCCGGTCGTATGGCGGCGGCAGTGCGCTGCAAACCGTTTCGCTCCGGGGGATGGGGGCTGAACACACGCTCGTGCTCGTTGACGGGCAGCGATATAATAACTTGCAGAACGGACAGACTGATTTCGGGCTTTTCTCCAACTCGAATGTGGAGCGAGTGGAAATCGTACGAGGCGGCTATTCCGCGTTGTATGGAGCTGATGCGGTTGGCGGCGTTATCAACATCATCACGAAGAAACCGGACGAACAGCTCACCGGGTACATTCATACAACTCTCGGCTCGAACAGTTTTTCGGCGAACGAAATTGCTCTTTCAGGCAGCGAGCCCGCCGCAGGCGGGTTGGGTTATCGCATGCTCGTGCGGCGTGAACAGGGACGCGGGAATTACGAATTTGAATTCAGCGATGGTCAATCCACAAGCATCCAGCGCAGAAACGGCGAGGACTTTGCTTCGATGTTGGCGGTTGCAAAACTCAACTACGCGTTCTCATCTGACGTTCGGTCAACGCTCGACATTTCGTACTCGGGAGCTGATCGGGGCGTTGGCGGACCGGTAACAGACCTGCAAGCAAATGGAACAGCACGGATGTCGGATGTCGGCGTTCGATCGCAGGTTTCACTTGAGTGGTCGTTATCTCCCCACTTCTCAGCTACCTGCAGGTCACAGTTTACGTATTCCTACAAATCGTATCAGGATCCGCATCTGCTCATTGATGGCAGCCCGCTGGACAGCTACTATGTCAACCGTACGGTGTTCGTTACGCCTGAGCTGCAGTTGAGGCTTTCACCTGCAATGACCGGCAATGCGGGGCTTGAGATAATGCGCGGTTGGATTGAGAGCAATGAAGTTCTGGAAAAAGTTCGATGGCAGCGGAGCGCGTTTATTTCCACTCAGCATATTTTTCCCCTGGCAACTGTGACGCCGTTTGAGGTCGCATTGTATCCTTCGATTCGTTATGATCGTTTTTCCGACGTTGCCGCCGATGTGAGTCCAAAGCTCGGCATCAACGTGGGCGTGCTGAAAGAGCCGGAGCTTAGAGTGCGCTCGAGCTACGGAAAAAGTTTTCGCGTTCCCACGTTCAACGACCTGTACTGGAAAGAGGGAGGAAACCCGGGGTTGAGACCTGAACGCTCCTTGAGTTTGGATGTCGGCGTTGTCTCATCAATTCGATTGTTCGGCATGCTTCACCTCGAGCTCAATTATTTTTCGATTGACACCCGCGACCGGATTGTGTGGACGCCGGGAGCAGGCGGCGTATGGTCGCCGAAGAATTTTTCAGCGGTTGAATCGAAAGGAATAGAAGCGGAGGCGCGCTGGGCGGGATTTGACGGCGCAGTTTCGTTGACGCTCAACTCAACATGGATGAATACAACAAAACAAAGCGAAGACTATCCGGGAGATCCGACAAACGGAAAGCAGCTTATCTACATCCCGCGTCAAATGGTAAACGCCACCGGGGCAATTCGGTTCGAGCCGCTTACCTTCTTTGTTCAGCAATCGTGGATAAGTTTTCGGTACACAACCGAAGTGAACGATCGGTTCTTGCCGCACTACATGGTGACCTTGGCTGCAGTGAAATACTCCCTGCAAGCAGGTCCACTTACGTTATCAACCAAACTCGAAATAACGAATCTTTTCAACGCGTCGTATCAAGTTATCGCGTTGTACCCGATGCCGTTGAGAGAGTTTCGCGGCACACTGGGGGTTGAGCTATGAGCATGGGTCGCTTCACTATCGTGGGACTTTGTTGTGCGCTTCTCGGTGGGTGTGTACAAGATCCTTCGTCTCTTGCGCCGAATGTTTCAACTCCTTCCGCAAAGGGAGTGTACATCTTGAATGAAGGAAATTTTGGGCGAGGCAACTCAACGCTTTCCTATTATGACCTCGAATCATTCAAAGTTGAAAAGGACGTTTTCTTTTCGGTGAACAACAAAGCGTTGGGCGACGTCGGCAACAGCATGCTTTTGCACGGTGGATTCGGCTACATTGTCGTCAACAACTCGCACAAGATAGAAATCATCGAGCTTGCGACGCATCGCAACGTTGGAACAATTAACGTCGGAGCCGGCAAAAGTCCACGCCAGATGGCATTGTTGAACGATACAACCGCTCTTGTGACTGCCTTGTATGACGCTTCCGTTCTTAAAGTTGACCTGAAGAATAGAACGGTGCTTCAGCGGATTCCTGTCGGCGCAAACCCTGAAGGAATTGCAATCGCTGCGGGGAAGGCGTTCGTTGCAAACTCAGGGCTTGGAAGAGGACAAACCGTTTCCATCATCAATCTTGCTTCGTTCTCCGTTGCGAGAACTTTGGTTGTTGGAGATAATCCGGTCGGGGTTCAAGTTACTCCATCGGGATTTGTGTACATCGTTTGTGTCGGATTTTACAATGACCCCGGAAACCCGAATGACGATACGCCAGCCCGTATCGCAGTCATCAACCCGACGAATGATGCCCTTGTTGATTCAGTGGTTCTCGGTGGACACGGATATGAAATTGCCGTCAGTGCGGAGGGGAAAGGTTACGTTCCTACAACACTTGGCGTTGTCACCATTGATACGAGAATTCATCGCGTGACGGGGATTTTCAAACAAGGGGAGTTTTACAGCATTGGAATCGAAGAAGCATCAGGAGATATCTATCTTGCCGACGCGAAAAATTACATTCAGCCCGGCACTGTGTTCGTGTACGCGTCCGCCACAGGCGGACTGCGAACACAGTTCGATGTCGGACTGATTCCGGGAACGTTTGCATTCAAGCGACAATAACCATCACATCAACATACTCAATCACTGACGTTACGCAAACCAATCAAAACCAAAAATTCTGTAGGGACATCGGCTTGCCGTGTCCCATCCGAGCGTTACATCTGCCTCGGTTTCTGTGCAGTTCAAGGTTAGGACGGGGCAAGCCCACGTCCCTACAAAAATGAATAATGCGTTTTGCGTAACATGACTTAAATAAACGGAAGGACACGATGGACATTAAGAAATCTGATCTTCTCAACAGGGATCTTCGTCACGACGAACCGGATGAAGTCGGAATCTCCACGCTGAAACAAGCGTATGCAGCAATGGACCGCGGTGATCTTGAAGAAGCAAAACGGATTGCGGAGTACGCAAGATTGGAATGGCAGATCGTGCATGATATGTATGTGAACTGGTCTTGGTCATTCTTCACGTACATCGCTGACAACTACGGAGAAGAGGAACTCGAGAAGGCGTATCGTAAGATTCTGGGAAGCTACTACAAAGCCCGCTACGATAAGGTGATGGCAAGTGATGTGAAAACTCAATTGCAGTTGACAGTCGAAGGCTTGCGCGGTCATTTGATGGGGCCCGGCCGTCAGGGAGAGATTGAGGTGACGGAAGAGGATGACCGCTATGTGCTGAAACTTGATCCGTGCGGCAGCGGTGGCGTGGCGCGGCAACGTGTCGAAAGCGGCAATGAAACCCATCCTGAGTTGTTCGGCTTTTCAAAGAAGCCGCATAGCTGGACATGGGGAAAAGACAACGTCTGTTACTACTGCGGACATTGCACGATGGTCAATGAGATCCTCGCTGTGGAAAACTACGGTCATCCCATGCGCGTAACGGAATATCCTGAGAAGGCAGAAGATGCGTGCATCTGGTATATCTACAAAGATCCGAAAAAGATTCCGGCTGAGTATTATGAACGGCTGGGCAAGAAAGCACCAGAAGGGGCGCCGCGATTATCGGCGGAGAAGAAATGAGCAAGAATCGTTCACCGCAAGATGCATGGTCGATGCCTTGGGACGCACCGCTCGTTCCCGAATTTCCATTCACGTTTCGGAACGTCGAAGTGTTGACGCTGACCTACAGGACGGACATAAAGAACGTCCGGGCAGTCCTTCCGCCGCCGCTCGAGCCGATCAACGATTGGGTTCTGATTCATATCTACAACATGAATGATGTGGAATGGTTGGGAACATACAACGAGTGCAACGTTATGGTGAGCGCGCGTCTTGGCGACAAAGCCAGCGGAGGGTACTCACCCTACTTGTTTCTCAATAGCGATGTGGGTCTCGCTCACGGCAGAGAGGTGCACGGACAGCCAAAGAAATTCGGTGAAGCGATGATTCAGACACGTAAGGACTTGCTGGTCGGCGTATTAGAGCGGAACGGCATTGATGTAATCACCGGGACGATGGCGTACAAACAATCACGCGGCAACCTTGACGATCTGAAACACGACACATTCGATTTCTCTGTGAATATCAACTACAAGGTGATTCCGCATATAGATGGACGCGTTGCAATCCGTCAGCTCACAAGCCGGAAACTCGCCGATGTCAACGTCCATGAATGCTGGGCGGGACCGTGTACTGTGGAATTGCGGCCTAACGCTCAGGCGCCTGTCCATAAACTCCCTGTGAGGGAAATGGGGGATGGATACTTCTGGCGCCCGGACTTCACCCTCGTAGCTGGCACCATCATTCACGACTATCTCAAATGAAGCATAACGTCGTCATAACAGATTGGGGATTCCCATCGCTTGATATTGAGAAAAGTGTTTTTGCCAGCATGGATGTTGAG
>ORMF011747977.1_pt1 | contig 21367 bp, 11 predicted proteins | sample 1779871 | NCBI WGS metagenome assembly ORMF01 (sample SAMEA104232316, study PRJEB22302) | groundwater metagenome | biome: forest; feature: aquifer; material: groundwater | place: USA | collected 2011-08-07 | depth 5.4 m | reverse complement strand
AGATTCCACATCTTGAAAAAGAACTGACAGATTATTTACACTATTACCATACAAAAAGAGCACATCTCTCTCTGAACATGAAAACACCAAACCAATTCTTAAAAGAACATCAAGTGTCGGATTTCTAAGGAAACATACCGGAAACGGTTAACTGCAGGCTGCCGGTGCCGTCGATTGAGAATCTTGCTGTTTTTCCCCTTGTTATCTCTTTGGTCAATTTTTTCTGTGCAATCATATCTCCTAAGTTGTCTTCAATATTTCGGCGAAGTGGCCTCGCACCGAATTCGCGATCAAACCCGTCCTTTGCAATTTTCTCAACAACAGCATCATCTATAACGAGCTTGATATCCTGAGCCGAGAGCGTCTTTGTGAGGTTTGCAAGGAGGAGTTTGACAACTTGGATTACTTGCTCATTCCCAAGCGGCTCAAAGGTAATGATATCATCAAACCTATTCAAGAGTTCAGGCTTAAAAATACCTTTTGTCTGTAAATACTCAAGGAGTTTTTGTTGAAATTTTTTATCAATAGACGTCCCTTTCCCTACCTCTTCTCTGATAAATTCTGAGCCAGCGTTTGAAGTCGCAATAATAATCGCGTTTCTGAATGACACCGTAACTCCTTTGTTGTCAGTCAATCTCCCATCATCCAGAACCTGAAGGAATAGATTATGGATCTTTGGATTTGCTTTCTCAAACTCATCAAGAAGAACCAGTGAGGCTGGATTATCATGGATTTTGTCGGTAAGCTCGCCCCTCTCTGCTCCTTCTCCGGGCGGTGCACCGAGGAGTCTTCGTACCCCATCCTCATCTGTATACTCACTCATATCAAGCCGTATGATATTTTTTTCGCCGCCATAATAGAGATCAGCGAGCGCTTTTGCAGTCTCGGTTTTTCCAACACCTGTTGGACCAAGAAAAAGAAAAGATACCGGCCGCTCTGAAGTCGTCATGCCCGATCTAATTCTTCTCATGGCCTCGGCAATAGCCGTCACTGCGTGATTTTGGGCAATAACTCGAGAATGAAGCTTGTCCTCTAAATGTAGAAGCAACTGTATCTCGCTGCCTGAGGGCATAGCTATTGCAACGTGCGTTGTGGCTTCGACTTTCTTAACAACATGTTCCTCAAGAACCATTTTCAGATGAGTTCTATCAAAAAAAGGTTGGTCTTTTGATGCTGCGATCGTATTTGCAACGTCTTCAAGAAGGGAAAGAGCGCTTCCCGGAAGAACCTGGTCTTGGAAGAAACGATCAGCCAGCTCAACTGCACTTTCAATCGCCCTGAAACTTAGTATTACTCTGTATTTTTTTTCAATTACGCTTGCTTCCCCCATAACCATTTGGATAGTCGAGTTCTCATCAGGCTCTTTTAGGGTAATAACCGTAAATGCCTCTTTCAGTGGGTTACGCTCCATGAATGTCTTGTAGCTTCCGGTTGTCATAGTTGCAATGACCGGTAAGTTGCCTGTTTTGAGGTATGGTAAAAGAGCTCCTGAGAGATCTAAATTATAAGACGAGCCACCAAGTATATTCTGAAAATCAGGAATATAAAGCATGACATCAATTGCGTGGGAAACTTCCGAGATAATTGCTTGCAGACGAGTCTCCAGATCGCTTCTCGTGGTCGCTCCCGCTGTAAGGGCACCAACAAGTAACTGGTAAATTCGTTTGTAATTAAGATCAGATCCCAAATTCCCCTCAAAGCTGTTGTACGCAAGAACCCGAACCAAATTCTCTTTTCCCGCGCCGATATCCCCAACCAGTAACACGTTATTATTTTCTGCTCTTACCAATCCTTCTGCCATCATCCTAAACTCTTCTTCTCTTCCCTTTACCAAGGGTATTTCCCGGACTGCAAAAGACGTAAAATTGGCAGTATATTTTTTTGTCTCAGGTGTCCATCCGGAAACCAGCTCCTCACCAAACCCAGCTCCCTCAAAGCGAACTCGAACTTTTTTTGGATTTTCTTCTTCCGGGAATTCAAGCCTTGTCCAATATAAAATGTTATATAAATCTTCTGTCTTGAGTTGCTTTGCGAATAGAAGCTTCGTATCTTTTTCCGTAAGAAATATGTATGCGACAAACACATCAATTGTTGTAACAAATTTTCCTTTGAATGTTTTCGAGACATCAAATGCGCTGTGGGCAAGAAGATCTTTTGGAACGTCTGAGAATACAAATTCCTTCTCCGTGATAGCAGCTTTTTGAAGTATAAGCTTTATTTGAGGATGCTTTATTAATTTCTTAATTACCCCGGCAGCTGTCCCTTCAGTCAGAAAACCTGAAAGCGCAGCCATAGTGAATGATTGATATACATCTTTTCCGTTATTTTTAGAAACAGGAACACTCGGCAGGGCACGGCCAATTTTGTAGTGGAAATACACTTCAATCATAACAAAGAGATTAAAAAGAAATTGTGGGATAGTTGGCACTTTTTGGGAAATTTGACTGATGATAAGAAATAGTAAGAGAAAAAAAGTAAATAAGCGCAGTGTTCGTGCTAATGCAGACCGGTAGAAATGATAAATTTTTGTATAGAGAACCATATCAATTACCCCTAAATAACAGGAAAATTGTAATTATCGGAAAAGCAAGAAAGAAAAAGAGCACACATACCTCAAGGGCCAAAAGGATAATAAAAATAAGTAAATCAACGATAATAAGAACAGTTTTAACTGCTATTCCCATCCCGATAGAAAAACCCACCAACCCTTCACGGTACTCATTTTTCAAGGGTTTAAAAAATGTTCTGAGAAAAAGCGGAAGAGAAAATAATTGAAAAAACGCATTATTTAGTGACCCAAAAAAACCTAGTAGCTCTCTCGGACTGTCAAAATACCAGAACTTAAGAAATATCAAAGGCAGGAATAAATAACTATTCATACTTTCCTACGTTCTTCCCCACGTAGACAAATACCCATATAATCGGGCACTAATTCTAGTATATTGGGTCTTGTTTTAAATTACAATGGAGGTTAACGGTAAAAAATTACTTAGATTTTCCCGCTATGCACTACAACAGAAACTGAAGAAACAGCAGGGCGAAGGTTTTTAAAGGCTTAAGAAGGCCAGTCTGCCCTGTACACTTGGAGTTATCGGCTCTGAGAATTGTTCTCCCGACATTTTGGAAGGTGTTGCCCTCAATGTTGCCTGTTGTACTGCCGTGGCACTCTATTGCATCACCACCAACATTTTTGAAGGTGTTGTTTAAGATCTGGACGTTTTGCACTCCTGTCTCACCCGGCTTGCCGAGAATGAATCCATGTGACCCGATGGTGTCGAAGCTGTTGTTGCGAACCACCCAGTTGTTGGAACCATTGCTTTCAAGCATAAAGATGTGTGCGTTACCACCGGTGTTTCGTTCAATCCTATTCCCCTCGATTAACAAGTTGGTTACCGGCACCTTGGTGTCAGTTTGATAACTTTGCCAGATATCATTGTGGCCGGGGTTTTGAATATCGTGGATGTAGTTGTTTCGATAGGTGTGGTGGTCTCCCCACAGACGAATGGCATCTTCGACTTGGAACTTTGTAAAGTCATTTCCCTCAACGGTTATATACGATCCGTAGTTTCTCATGCCGTTACCTTTGCCGTCGTGAATTTTACTGCCCTGAAGGGTGATGTAGCGAGAGGCGGTCTCAATTCGAACGAGAGGATCTCCTCCACCTGTAATCTCAAAGCCTGCAATCGTTACATAGCTTGCGTTAACAATCAGGTTTGTAATAACCGGAGGTGTACTATCAGCGTTTCGAACGGTTATGATCCCTCCTGCTGTTCCTGATTTGGAGATGGTTGTTGTTCCTGCATACGTTCCTCCCTTGACACAAAGCACCCCTCCCGGTGCCATTCCGGACTCAGCTGTGGAGATAGAGGTACCGGGTGAGATCGTTTGGGTACAGTTCCCTGTTGGAGGTGCGGTTGTTGGCACTCCTCCAGGAGGTGTTGTTGGCTGTCCACCAGGTGTTGTCGGCTGGGGAGGATTCGTTGGCTGATGAGGAGTTGTTGGTTGTCCACCAGGAGGACAAGGATTTTGAGGAGGAGTTGTTGGTTGGACAGGAGGAGTTGTTGGCTGAGGGATTGGTGGTGGTTGGGTTGGGAGACCTCCACCGCCGAGGAGTTGGAGAAGGAGATTGATTAAGCGAAGCAGGAGTTGGATGAGCCAATTGAGCAGGCCATTTGATCCGCCTCTACGGAAGGCGTGTTGTTGTAACTCAGAAGAGACTGAGTTTGTTGTTGGACAGGGGGATGGGGAGGGGTTTTGAGGAGGTGGGTTGTATGCAGTTGGTGATGGCTGTCCTCCCCCAGCGGGCTGGGATGGCATTATTTCAGAAGGAATTGGCTGTGATGGTGACACTGATGTGCAAGGCTTGCCGCTGAGACAGACAAAGGTTGGGACAATAGTTGAAGGAGATGGGGCAACTGAAGGAGTAGCTGCTACTCCAACTGCCCTTGCCGCGTTTACTCGGCCATACTGCCAATATTGTCCTGTCCCCGCAATCTTGTCTGCTGTTGCATATAACCTTTGTATAACTGCATCACTTGAAGTACCATACTGGCTTGCCCAAACAAGTGCTACTACACCACTTACGATAGGTGCTGCCATAGACGTTCCTGAAAGGTAGTCATAATTAAGAGAAAGAGTCTTTTTCTGCTGCAAGCCGAACGCGCTTGTAGGAAGGGTTGAGTAAATATTGGTCCCCGGTGCTGTCACTTTCACCCATGATCCGAAATTTGAGAAAGATGATTTTTTATCCATATTATCTGTAGATGCGACAGAGACAACATTTGGTAATCCACCCGGATAAGAAGGCGTGCTTGAACTATCATTCCCTGCTGCCGCAACGACAACTACTCCTTTATTCACAGCATATGTTACTGCATCTGTTTGAGCTTGTGATTTAGAGCCGCCTCCTAGACTCATATTTATGACCTTTGCACCACTGTCCGCAGCCCAAGTAATGCCAGTTGCGATTATCGAGGTAGGACCCGAACCAGTATCATCTAATGATTTTGCAATAATCAGTTGGCAGTCAGGGCAAACACCGGCAACACCTGAGCCGTTATTCGTCGTTGCAGCAATAATCCCTGCAACATGGGTCCCATGCCCAAACTTATCGTTGATAACTGATGTAACGAATACTTTTTGCCCTACTACTTTTGATGCAACATCAGGATGATTCAGGTCAATACCGGTATCAATAATCGCTACTTTAACACCTGCACCTTTGGTAACATCCCAAGCAGTACTCACATTAACATCAGCATGCATAGTTCCTTTTGAACTAAAGATAGTCTGTCCAGTATTTGAAAGTCCCCATTGATTTTTGAAATATGTATCATTAGGCACGAACTCAACGTGTTGTATATAATCCGGCTCTGCGTATTTAACTATTGGGTCATTTGAGATTTCTTTGAGAATGCTTTCTTCCTGTCCTTTTGGTACCTCAAGAACTGTACTATTTATCCCGTTAATTTTCCCTTTTATTGTTGCATGATAAAGTCTGAGTCTTTCTTGAATAACTGCATCAGAAATTCCTTCTTTGAATTTGACGATGATCTGTCCTTCAACTCGGTCTTTATTTATGCCTGAGGGCGAGGGTACAATATTATTTTCTTCTGTGATTTTTGACGGCTTTGTTTTTTCCGATGTTTGAAAAGAAATGTACGTTATAAGTAGTACAATAAGAAAAAGTAATAGCAGGGCTGCGAAGATAAAAGGAATCTTTTTCCGTATTTCCTTCGGCGGAGGGGTCCCTTGATTATTGTCTGTATTTTCCACTCTTTATAGCATAAATACAAAACTTTTTCGTGTCAATACTGATGCGTACAGGGGGGGGAGGGTCTTATTCCTCCTCAGGTTTGAGGGCTGCACTTGAAACAGCACCACCCATCATCTGATTATCTATGGAAGAACTGCCTCCCATATTTTGGACCGGCGGTTGAAATATTGATCCCGTATTTGCGGGAGGAACTACCGGTGGCGGCGTCTCTTGAACGCCCGAAGAGAAGCTACCCTGATCTTGAATCGCAGTATTCCCCGAAAGAATATTCATCCCGGTTGAACCGGGATTCATTTGCGCACCAGTTGTAGGCGGAGGTGAGATGGGATTGTTGGGAGTTTGAACTATCGGTGTTGTCGCAGTCTGAACAGGTCCAGTTTGATTTGGTGTACCTGGTGTTTGTAGCTGGCTTTGCTGGTCATTCTGCCCCATACCAAACGGGTATGTTTGATCAGGATTTTGTGGAGCTCCTGCATTTGCATCTCCTTGATCAGACATTGCACCGAGTACTAGTATCGCAACTTCGTCTTTTTCTCCTCTGGCTTTTTCAAGCTGTTCTTTCAGTTGACGCAAATTATCATCTGAAACTGTATCTGTAATGGAAAGAAGTTCATTTGCTAATTGGTTGCCCTGCTGACCCGCTTGGGATACTTTTTCACGTATACTGGTAAATTTCTCCCGATCTCGAGGAGTATGAGCTGTTACAGGATTAACGATAAGAAGAAGTGTATTCTTAAGGTCACGCACCGCCTCATGTTTTATAGCCGCATCGATTGTTTCCAGAATTTCAATTGCCAGGGGATCACCTTGTGTTTTTGCTTGCTCAAGCTGTTCTTTCAGTTGTTGTATATCCAAGTCTGATGTAATATCAGTGATAGAAAGTATTGACCCTGCAAGTTGGTGATTTTGTTGATTGGCTGACGAGATCTTATCATACAACTTATTAAATTTATCTTTATTCTCAGGAGCTGCAAGGTAGAGTGGGTTTATGACCTGCTGGAGCATATTCTTGAATTTGGTCGTCGGCTCAGCATTATGTGCTTGCTCCGCTTGCTGGGCAATCTCTATGTTAACGAGTGACAAAATATCTGTTGCCAACTCATTTTCTTGATTTTTTGCTTGAGTAAGATCTGACATAATTTTACTAATAACTTCTGAGGATGTTGTTTTCGTTACAGCAAGAATTGTTGTTGCTAACTGGTTGCCCTGCTGACTCTCTTGAGAAAGTTTGTCGTGAAGGCGTGTAAATTTCTCTTTCTTATCCAGATCATTTATTTCCGAAGGATTGATAAGCTTTAGCAAAGCAAGCTTAAAGTTATTTGCTGCTTGAACTTGTCCGGCAACTGTCGTAGCAAGATCCAAAATTTCCTTTGCCCAGTCAATATCCTTCTTACTTTCTGCTTCGAGTTCTTGCCTAATGGTTTGAATTTCGGTTTGAGAAGTGGCGGCTGTGACCGAAAGAATTGCGTTTGCTGTTTTATTGCCTTCGGCACTTGCTTTCATTACTTTGTCATGAATAGTTGTGTAGGGTTGACGATCTGATTCATTGAGTACAGTTTCGGGATTTGCGATCTTTTGCAGAATTTCTTTGAATTGTTCATCGCTTAATGAAGCGCTCGTTTGTGCTTGCCCGCCTTTTGTGAAGAAAAATTCGTTTGTGTCATCATTGTAGTCAATAACAATAGTATCGCCTGTTGTAAATTTTTTAGAAATAATAGCTAAGGCTATCGGGTTTTCAATTGCTGTTTGGATAAGCCGTCTGAGTGGTCTGGCTCCATAGACTGGATCGTATCCATCTGTTGCAAGTTTGGTGATTGCTCTCTCGGTAATTTGCAGGTTATATCCTTGCTCTTTGAGAAGTGCTGCTGTTTTTGCTATACCAAGCCGTGCAATACCGGCCATGTGTTCCGGTCTTAAGGGTTTAAAGATGACAACTTCATCAAAACGATTCAAAAGCTCTGGTCTGAAGAATTTTATCAGCTCTTCCTTAACAATGCTTGTAAGTTCTTTAAATGATTTGTTGAATTGTTCATTGGTTTTTTTCACTTTCGGGTCCTCTTTGCTAAGTTGTTGTTGAATAAGTGAACTTCCAATGTTTGACGTACAGATCACGATTGTGTTTTTAAATGAGATAATATTACCTTTGTTATCTGTAAGTCGTCCGTCTTCCAATAACTGCAAAAGAATATTGAAGACATCAGGATGGGCTTTTTCAATTTCATCAAGCAGTACAATTGAGTAAGGTTTTTTTCGAACCGCTTCCGTTAATTGCCCTCCTTCTTCGTACCCGACATATCCTGGAGGGGCTCCAATAAGCTTGGCCACTTCGTGCTTCTCCATATACTCACTCATGTCAAGACGCGCCATCGCATCATCACGTCCAAAAAGAAGTTCTGCCAGAGTTTTTGCAAGTTCGGTTTTTCCAACACCGGTCGGACCCAAAAAAACAAAAGAGGCAATAGGACGGTTTGCTGCCGCAAGACCGATTCTTCCGCGCCTTACTGCTTCTGAAACTGCGACAACTGCTTCTTCCTGGTCAATTAAGCGTTTATGTATTCTGTCTTCTAATTTCAATAACTTTTCGCTTTCGTCTTCTGTCAGCTTGGTTATTGGGATACCTGTCCAACCACTTACAACTCTTTCGATATCGCCCTTTTTTACTTGATTATCTCCCCTTTTACCTTCATCAACTTGTAGTTTTACATCTGATGAGGATTCATCAAGTAAGTCAACTGCTTTATCAGGAAGATATCGTTCACCAATATATTTTTTGGAAAGTTTGACTGATTCCATCAATGCATCATCTGGTATCGTAACGCGGTGGAATTTTTCATACTTTGGACGCAAAACTTTTAACATCTCAAAGGCGTTTTCTTCGCTTGGTTCCTCGGCAGTCACGGGTTGAAAACGTCTCTCAAACGCTTTATCTTTTTCAAAGTTTTTTCGGTATTCAACAGTTGTTGTTGCTCCAATGAGCTGTAGATGACCGCGTGCAAGATGGGGTTTTATGATATTTGCCGCATTCATTCCTTCGCCTTCTCCTGTTCCCATAAGCGCATGGATCTCATCGATAAATAGAACTATTTTGTTGTTTGAACCGAGTACCTCATTTATTACTTCTCTCATCCTTTCTTCAAACTCTCCTCTATGACTTGCCCCTGCAATAAGGGATGCGACGTCCAATTGAAATAATCTTTTATCTTGTAAGTCTTTTGGCACTTGTCCTGCAACGATTTTTTGCGCCAATCCTTCAACAATAGCTGTTTTTCCAACACCCGTTTCTCCAATTATGATAGGATTATTTTTCGTTCTTCGAAGAAGTATATGAATAATACGATCTATTTCTTTATCGCGGCCAGCTACCGGATCGAGTTTTCCGTCACGGGCTTCTTGCGTGAGATCTATTCCATATTTCTCAAGAACAGTTTTTCTTGAATAATTTAGATTTGGGTTTTTAGAAATTTTATCAATTACAGCTTCTTTTTTAAGACCCTTTGACTCCAGGTAACTTACTGCTCCGAAGGTCGGGTTGAACAGAACAATAAATAAATCTTCAGGCGTAACAAAGTTGGAGCCTCGCATTTTCGCATCTTTATATGCTTGATCAAAAATTTGCTGGGAGATTTTACTCAATGTTGGCTGTCCCCGATATACCCCAATTTTTTCTTTTGCTTGAATTTCTTTGGATATTTGTCCACCGTCTACCTGAGATTCTTCAAGTAATTTATAAATACTCTCATCAGTAAGAAGTCCGAAAAGGAGCTGGTCCGGCTCTATAAATTGCTGTTTTATTCTTCGAGCTTCTTCTTGGGCGTGAGTGAGAACCACTGAGGCTCTAGGATCAAGGTGACTTAGCGCTGACATATCCGGCCTGGCAGCAGGATTATTAGGGGACGGTGCTGGAGTAGCTTGGGGTTGTTGTCCTTGAGGGGGAGCTTGTTGAACCGGTTGTCCGGTCGGAGCCGTGTTTTGTGCAAATGCCTGTTGACCAGTGGGTGTTGCACTGTAAGGCTGTGGATTCTGCGCTGGTGGCTCTTGATTCGATGGTTGATTTACCTGATCCTCTCTTTTTTTTTGATTAAATAGATTACCAAACATAGGCAGGTCTCTTACTATTAAATACTAATTTTCCAAAAAGAGCAAGAGATAGTTATCCATTTTACTTGTCTTTTTTCTCATCTTCTTTCTCTGAGGATTCCTCTTGTGCCGACATTTCTTTAGGCTTTTGATCTTTTTGATCTTGTACCTCTACTGATTCTTGATTTCCTTCATCTTTTTCCAACGTTGCCAATACTGCTTTTGCAGCTTCAAGCTTTACTTTAAGATAACTTACTATTTCCTGTAGAGAAAAACCTCCAAGGAGTAAAAATGGCAGGATTCCAGAGACCTTTTTAAGGCCTTCATTTTTCTTATCCGGCTCTGTTGATAAAAAAAGGTTAACTATTTCTTCTATGTTGGTAATATCTGCCTTGATCCAATCTACTCTTCCTCGAATATCATTACTATACCCTTGTGGTACTGGAAGATTTTTGTAGTTTTCTTCCCACATTTTCTCAACTTCATTAAAATCTTGCTGACCAACCGGCTGGACGCGATTTGATGCAGAAATGAGTGAGCCTCCTACAGCGGAAAGCACAGACTTTGCTACTTGTTCATCTTTTTGTTTGGCTTCTTTGAGGTTTGTATGAAGTTTTTCAATCTCATGCAAGGATGTTGAATCTGTAACTTTAAGCAAAGATGCTGCAAGAACATTTCCTTGTTCACCTGCTTTTGATAGTTCATCGTGCAGACTCTTGTAATGTTCTCTATCTACTGAGGATTGAGCAGATGATGGATCCGCGATGTGCTTAAGAACTGTTTTTATTTGTTTCATCTCAACGAAAATGTTGATTGCAGACATAGTTTGCTTTGCAGCTTGATTTCCTTGTTTTTCTTCTTTGATTAAATCTTCTTTTATCTCTTCTATTTCCGAAGCAGCTTTTGCTTCTGTTACAGAAAGAATTTTTCCGGCGAGCTCGGAGTTATGTTCTTTGTTCTCCCGGGCAAGGTAGTCATGGAGTTGTGTATAGAAGTCCCGGTCATCAACAGACTGAACAACACTTGGATTTGCAATTTGCATAAGTACTGTTTTTATTTCGGCAACTGTTGCGGATAATTTATCAACTCTTTGTGAGACACTTGATACGGCTGATAAAATAATATCTGCTGTTGAATTTCCGCTCAGACTTTCCTCAACAAGACGCTCTCTTAATTTTTCGAATTTTTGCCTCTCAAGCCCAATCGCAATTGGGGCAGGGTTGGCAATTTTCTCAAGTGTCTCTCTTACTTTTATAACTTCATCCGCTTGAGATTTATCTCCTGAAAGCAAGCCTGTCTCATATCTCACAATGTCTTGCATCTTTGGAAGCTTTAGTTCAACGAGTGACAGGATTTCATCTGGGATTTGCGGCTTAGTCGATATTGCGGTTTTATTTTCTTCTTGTACTCGAGAGTCAAAAGATGCTTGACCATGCTCCTCTTCAATTGCTGCCGTCATAGTTTGTTTTGCTTCTTCCCTCTTTGTCTCAACACTCACTGTTGTTTCTTCCTCTTTCGCAATGCTTGTAAGAACTTCTTTTGCTGCTTCTTGTTTAACTTTAAGGTAGGAAGTAATCTCAGCTTGCGAGAATCCACCAACCAGCAAGAATGGAAGAATATTTGAGACTTCTTGAATTCCTTCATTTACTTTATCTGTGTCATTCGACGAAAGTAGCCCGACAATATTGTCTATTTTTCCAATATCATCTTTAATCCACTCAGCTCGTGAACCTGCCATTCCCTGCGGCACTTCGAGGTTTTGGTAGTTTTCTTCCCACATTTTCTTTACTTCTTCGAATTCTTCAGGGCTAACCGTTTGCAAGCGGTTGACTGAAGGCATGGAAACAGGTGCTGCGATACTTGAAAGCACTGAGGATGCAAGCGGCTCACCTTTTTCTTTTGCTTCTTTTAGTTGCGTTCTGAGTCTTTCTATATCGTCTATAGGTGTTGTATCTTTTATAGATAAGATCGATTTCGCGAGTGCGTTACCTTCTTGATCCGCTTTGGTGAGTTTATCGCGTAACTCGGTAAACCGTTTCCGATCATGTTCAGATTGAGCGAGTGAGGGATTGACTATTTGCTGCAGTACCGCTTTGACATGAACCGGTGTTGCAGCTTGAGCCGGAGCCTTTGCCGCACTTGCACTTGTTGCCGCAGAAAGGATAACTTCTGCTGTGAAATTTCCCTTCTGGCTTTCTTCGACAAGTTTTTCTCGCAGCTTCTCAATTCGTTCGCGTTCAGGACCGACCGCAACAGTTGTGGGGTTTGCAATTTTTTCAAGCATATCATGCATATTTTGCACCTCGGCAGTTTGCGTAGCATCTTTTCTAAGACTATGCGTTTCATACCTTGCTATATCCCGCATCCTAGGAAGCTTTAGATTTACCATTGCCAGAATCTCGTTAGAAACTTGCGGAGTTACTATTGTAGTTGTATCAAATGTTGGAGTTGCCGCACCTACTTTTTCTGCAATTGATGATGCCTCTTCCATTGTAGCTGCCATTGTTTGCTGAGCTTGCGCTTTCTTTGTCTCAACACTCACTGTTGTTTCTTCCTCTTTACTGATACTCTCGAGTACGTCTTTTGCTGCTTCTTGTTTTGCTTTCAAATAAGCGATGATTTCAGTCTGGGAGAAACCGCCAACGAGTAAGAATGGTAAGATGTTCGCAACTTCATCCATACCTTGCTGTACTTGCTCTTGATTTGCTGACGAAAGTAGCCCAACAATATTGTCTATTTTCCCAATATCATCCTTAATCCACTCAGCTCGTGAGCCTGCCATTCCCTGCGGCACTTCGAGGTTTTGGTAGTTTTCTTTCCACATATCCCTTACTGCTTGATAATCTTCTTGGCTAACTGTCTGGACGCGATTAACAACAGGGAGAGACCCGGCAGTTGTTTTTTGCGTCATTGATGCTATCTGTGTTGCAAGTGGTACACCTTTCTCTTTTGCTTCCATGATTTTCTCTTGAAGTTTCTCAATATCCATAGTTGAAGTTTTCTCATTCACTCCAAGTATGGATGCCGCCAAAGTGTTTCCTTCAGCACTGGCTTTGGTAAGTGCTTCATGGAGCTTAGTCAGCTTCTGCCGGTCAGCACCCGTAACATTTGTCGGGTTGGCTACTTGCTGGAGTACACTTTTTACTCTTGTTGTTACTTGAGTTTGTTGGACAGTATTGTTGATAGTAGATATTACCGACGAGGCGATGGTGCTCTCTTTTGATTGCATTAATTGATCATGAATTTTCTCAAGCTCTGTAAGCGTAGTTGTGTCGTTAACTGAGAGGATAGAAGTCGCCAATTGATTATTGTTCTGTTTGCTTTCCTTTGAGAGCATGTCATGCATTTTGGAGTACCGCTCTCGATCAGTAATGTTGGTAACTGATGCCGGGTTTGCGATCTGTTGAAGGACTTTTTTAATCTGAGTTGTCTGCACCGCGCTATTTACAGAAGACATTACAGAATTACCCTGCAGTTGTTGTGATATAAGCTGTTCCTTAATCTTCTCAAGCTCTGAAACGGTCGTGTTGTCAGATACAGATAGAATCGAAGTTGCTAGCTGGTTGTTGTTCTGAGTGTTTTCTTTGGATAGCATATCATGAAGTTTTGTGTATCTCTCTTTGTCAACAGCGCTTGAAACGGATGCGGGATTTGCGATCTGCTGTAAAATGCTTCTGAGTTGATTTATATTCTGAGATTGTTTCTGTTCATTGGTAATAGTATTCATCACTGTTGACATAGCAGAATTACTTTGTTGTTGAGCTTGGACTAACTGCTCTCTGATTTTATCTATCTCAGTAGCTGAGGTTCTTTCACTGACAGCAAGTAATGAGGAGGCAAGCTGACTATTGTTCTCATTTTTTTCTCTTGAGAGCATGTCATGCATTTTGGAGTATCGCTCCCGATCAGTAGTGTTGGTAACTGATGCCGGGTTTGCAATTTGCTGAAGAATACTTTTAATTTGGCTTGTTGTTGCCTGAGCGCTTTTTTTGGAAACAGAACTTGCAGCATTTAAGATTGATGTCGCTAAAACATTTCCCTGCTGGCTTTCTTGTGTAAGCTTTTCATGCACTTCGGTATAACGATCCCGCTCAACTGTTGATGTCACAGCGACCGGGTTGGCAATTCTCTCAAGCGTTTCGCGGACTTTTGATACCTCCTGTTGTCTTGAGGTGTCATTTGACATGAGGGCTGTTTCGTATCTTGCGACATCTCTCATTGATGGAAGAGAAAGATTCGCAAGGCTTAACACCTGCGCTTTTACCTGGGCACTTGGCATAAAGATCGGCTGGGAAAACTTGGAGACTGTTGCTGTCTCAAACGTAAGCTCTTTTGCCACACCTGCAGGCTTAAGAGTTATAGGAATAGTAAATTTCTTAGCAAACGGTAAATTGATCGTAGTACCTGTTTGAGGTGTAGCCGGCGGATATCCCGCAGGTAATGTTGGGGGAATTTGCTTATTGCCTATCATATTGACCAGTGTTTTCATCACCGCGCTATCACCAGCTTGGAAGTTGGACGCATAATCTAGAAAAATCTGCAGGAGAATCCAAGGTAGCAAAATAACAATCCACAACATAATCAACGCAACAACATAGAGGGCAAATGTCTCTGTTAGATTAACGCTATTGGTTGGCGTGACAAACTCCCTGGGTCCACCTAAAAGAATATTGACCGCAGTCGGGTAGATAATTTGAGTTGCATCACCTTTTGCAGCCAACCCAGTTTTTGGAACAAAAAGCAGCGGAATTCCGTTTCTCCACATAAAGACGAGTCCATTAAGAAAAATAGCAAAAAGCGGTGCATATAAAAGCCATCTGAAAAATTCTCCGATCCAAATTTTCCCGGTATTACGAACCGGATAATAGAGTAAAAGCAAAGGGAAAATTGGAGAAACAATAATAAAAAACCATAGAATAATTTTTCTCATAAGAAGTATTCCGACCATGACAAAATATGTTAGAGCTGTTAATTTGGTCAAAAGCAAAGATATAAATGCAGATTCCGCATAATAGTCACCCAGTATTCGCAGGCCAATGAATTTTTGATAATCCCATCCTACATACAATAAATCCTGCTGGGAAATACATTGAGGCGGACATGCTTTTGTAACATCAGTCCTTAAGAAGAAGCCTTGTATTAAATCGATAAATTGGTAAAAAAACTCCAAAAGCTTATAAGAAAAGACGATAAGAAGAACCACAGCGACAAAGCGGGGAATAAACCGCATGATAGTAAGTGATCTTCCCCGAGTGATGATAATAATTATGGCTGTGGCGAGAATGACGACAAAGAGAAGAGGAATAACAATATATAAAACGATCTGTCCCCAGAATTTTGCGAGCGGATTATTGGTATTATTACATATATTCCTATTGCCGGCTTCTTCTTTAACACAAACCCACGTATAATTCAGGAGTGTCCAGTCAAGCATGTTACCGGAACGGGCTGCATTTTTCCCAATAAAAGTTACCTCGGAGTCAATTACCCATGGCCCGCTTGTCGGTTGAGGAGCCGGGGGTACCGGTTGCGCATAGGCTAATTGTGGTACAAGAAGTGAAGTGAACGAAAACAAGAAAAGTAGAAAAATGGGCAGAAATTTTCTCATGAGCTTATTGTTATTTTAACTAAATCCGGGTACTTTCAATACATCAACCACTATGACTTGAATAAATACATAACCGAAGATTGCAAGTAAAAGTCCTGTAATTGCATAGAAAATATAGCTTTTACCAATATTAACGCGCTGTGGTTGTCCTTTTGAAGTCATAATTGTATACCCGCCAAGAATAAGACAAAGGAGAGCGATCATAGCAACAAAACTTAATCCAATGGGGTAGAACTTTTGGACAAATCCAATCGGATTGTTGGGTAAACAACCAAAATCTGTTAAGACTTCCTTTGAAAAGTCACATGCGGCCATATTTTAACACTAGCATATAAAAATATGAAAAACAATATTTGTGCAGAATACTAGAACCAACTCTTTCCTATCTGTTCTTCTTCTCTATGTAGCTCCTCGAGAAGCTCTTTTTGGCGATTGTTAAGTTTTTTGGGGACGATCACTTTGATCCTTATATAGTGATCTCCGCGGCCTGAACCCCGAAGATGGGGAACTCCTCTTCCGCTTAATCTGACAAGCGTTTCAGGTTGTGTCCCTTGTGGAATCCGTATCTTGATAAAACCATCTATTGTTTCAACCGACAATTCTCCACCAAGCGCCGCCTGAGCAAATGTTATCTCCTTTTCGGATATGATGTCACTTCCTTCGCGGGCAAACTGCTTATGCGGGGTAACATCAATAAGAACGTCATAGTCGTTAAATCGGATACGGGAGCCGCGATCAACGCCTGAGGGAATCTTAATTTTTTGGGATTTACCGTTAATTGTAATCTGTTTGGCTACTCCATGCGCTGCTTCTAAGAAGGTAATAGTTAGTGAATAGACAGGTTTTCTTGCTCGTTGCCCAAACGGAGACCCGCCGCCAAAGAACTGCTCAAATATCTCAAACGGGTCGGAAAACCCGCCAAAGTCAAAATCGGCTCCTTGTCCGTTTGTTGAATACGTGTAGGTAAATGGTCCGTACTGACCGCTCTGTTGGCCAAATCCGCCAAACGGTCCTCCCTGCCCGAAGGGTCCTGAGCCTGCCGAAGGATCAAATGCTGCATGGCCAAATTGATCGTATGATTTTCTTTTTTCTTCATTCGACAGGACTTCATAGGCTTTGGTCACCTCTTTAAATTTCACGTCTGCTTCTTTTGATTTATTTCGGTCAGGATGATACTCAAGCGCGAGCTTACGGTAGGCTTTTTTTACTTCATCCAGGGAAGCGGATTTTGAGACTCCTAAAATTTCGTAATAATCTTTTTGTGCTGCCATAATGTATCTCTATTATATAACAAATCTGGTTTTTCTACACTCACATCAATTGTTGATTGCTTAAGCGAGGAGGGGGATTAAGTAAGTATAAATTATGCCACTGCAGGCTCTTGTAGAGGAATATGGCTAATGGAAGATTTTCCTTCATAAAGTAGTATACCTTTTCCTCGTCTTCTATTTATTTCCAACCCCCAACTTCGTAATGTTTTGATGATAAACTCCTTTGGTGCTTCTGGTGCTAGTAGGTCTTGTTGCAAGATGGCAGTTTTGCCCTTTTTAATTGCATCAAAAAGGTTTTCATCGGGATCATAACCAAGAACCACCTCTCCTATATGCCCAGGGTCATGTCCGTCCGATCCTGCAGTGACTCCTTTTAATCCCAATTTCTCTTTCTTATTCTCAAGAAACTTTTCTGTCATTTCATTTAACTTAAACGCTATCGGCATCAAACCCGCCCGAATTAACATGTTTGTAACATATGGATGATTGCGAGCAAAATTGTTAAGAGTAAGTATTCCGCCGTTTCTTACTTCTGCGAAATCCAAATGCTCCCGCTCATCACTGCTATCCTGAATATCCATAATTTCTCTTTGCGTCATTGAATAACTGCCAAGACCCGGATGCGCAGCGGAAGTATAGCCTCCTTGCTCATGTGCCCATACATTCAGCTCTTTAACAGGCATGTAACACGGAGGTGTAGTACTGACATCATAGACAAGTATATGCCGAGGCTTGCCTCGTTTGCCTATTTTCCTTTCAATTACTGCAGTACTTTCAACCGATCGAATAAGTGTTAATCCCAGCTGCCGAGTTTCATTAATTCTTGAAGCTTTCTCATAGGAGCTGGTACTGTCGTGATCTGTAATTGTTAGTGTATCTACCCCACGACCCCTCGCAGCTTTTAGAATTTGTTCAGGGGTACCGGCCGTATCACCTTTTACGTGAGCATGCATATCAGCATATAGCATTCCTTCTCGCGGAATCCCTGAAATAGGAATATAGTTAGCCCTACTGCGCTCTTTTTGCAACATATACCATTATTATACAAAAAAACCTCAGCTATTCAACTGAGGCGCCTGTTGTATTAATTCTCAACTCTCAACTTTCAATTCTCAACTCATTCGACTACTTCGCCCTCGACCGGTTCGTCGCCTTTTTTCTTCCCTTTATCTTTTTTCTCACCATTTTTTGTGTCTCCTGCCGTTTGACCTTGACCTGAGCTTGTCGAATGGGCCGAAGGATCATCTCCTGCTCCGCCTTCTGATTGCTGAGCTTGATCTCCCGCTGCGCCGGACTGAGAATACATTGACTGCCCTACTTTCTGAAGACTGTCCGATAATTCTTGCGTTTTTGCTTGAAGATCCTCTTTGCCTGCGGAGTCTAAAATATCTTTGAGTGCTTTTACTTTCTCTTCAACCTCTTTTTTTAACTCGTCTGAGATTTTGCCTTGCCTGCCGGCAGGCAGGTCTTTATCCTCACGAAGCGTTTTTTCGGCTGTAAAGATAAGGGAGTCCGCGGTATTTCTTGTTTCTATTTTTTCTTTCTTCTCCTCATCTTCTTTGGCATGCGCCTCGGCTTCTTTGGTCATTTTATCGACTTCGTCTTTTGAAAGACCAGTTGAGCCTGTTATCTTAATGCTTTGCTCCTTACCTGTTGCTTTATCTTTCGCATTGACATTAAGAATTCCGTTAGCATCCAGATCAAACGTTACCTCAACTTGAGGGACTCCGCGGGGCGCAGGCGGAATACCGTCTAGGATAAATCTTCCAAGTGATTTATTATCTGTCGCCATAGGACGCTCTCCCTGTAGAATATTTATTTCAACTTGCGTTTGATTATCGCCTGCTGTTGAAAATACTTGAGACTTGGATGTCGGAATTGTTGTATTACGGTTAATAAGAGGAGTTGAGACGCCTCCCAATGTTTCTATACCAAGTGTTAAAGGTGTAACATCAAGAAGTAAAACATCTTTTACTTCTCCTCCGAGAACACCTGCCTGTACTGCTGCTCCAACTGCTACGACTTCGTCAGGATTTACCGAACGGTTAGGCTCTTTTCCGAAAAATTTCGTAACTGCTTCTGTTACTTTTGGCATTCGTGTCATACCGCCAACCATAATAACCTCATTAATATCGGATACTTTCATATCGGCGTCTTTGAGTGCTTGCTCACACGGTTTGAGAGTTTTTTGGATGAGGTCATCAACAAGGTGTTCAAGATTTGAACGAGTCAGAGTCATAGTGAGATGCAACGGTCCGTCTTTCCCCTGTGTGATAAAAGGCTGATTAATTGAGGCTTCTTGTGCAGTTGAAAGTTCAATTTTAGCTTTTTCAGCCGATTCTTTCAATCGCTGAAGCGCTTGGGAGTCTTTTCGCAAATCAATACCGTGTTCCTTTTTGAATTCGTCTGCTATATAATCTATGATTTTCTGATCAAAATTATCTCCTCCCAAATGGGTATCTCCGTTTGTTGCTTTTACATGATAGACGCCTTCTCCAAGCTCCAAAATTGAAATATCAAATGTCCCACCTCCCAAATCATAGACCGCAATGGTATGGGTATTTTTCTTGTCAAGTCCATACGCGAGAGCCGCGGCTGTCGGCTCATTGATGATTCGAAGCACTTCAAGGCCTGCTATTTCTCCTGCTTGTTTGGTTGCCTGGCGCTGACTGTCATCAAAATATGCAGGAACTGTAATAACTGCTTGAGTTACTTTTCCGCCGAGGTAACTTTCTGCATCTGATTTAATTTTCTGTAAAATCATTGCGGATATTTCCTGGGGAGTATACGTCTTTCCGTCTACCTCAATAACTGCCATGCCGTCACGTCCGGCTTTGACTGTGTAGGGAAGCCATTTAATGTCTGCTTGTACTGTCGGATCGTTAAACTTTCGACCGACTAATCGCTTTATAGAAAAAACTGTTTCTTTAGGTTTGAGAACTAATTGGCGCTTTGCCACGTCTCCAACAACCCGCGTTTTTGGATCTACGACTGACGGGATAATATTTTTTCCCTCGGCAGAGTGAATGACTTTTGGAGATCCTCCTTCCATCACCGCTACACATGAATTTGTTGTACCTAAATCAATACCAATAATTTTTGCCATAATTGTTAAATTTTTTAAATTTCAATCCTGATTCAATTGTGTTCAACTTTTTTCCCGACAATTACTTGTGCCGGACGCAAAAGAGTATCGTGTAACATAAAACCTATCCGTACCTCTTCAAGAACTTTTCCTTCTTCCCCGTTTTCTGTCATAACAGCTTCCATAAACTTCGGATCAAATACCTTCCCAGCTGTCTCTATCTTCGTCACGCCTTCTGCTTTAAGAACATCCAAAAATTGACTAATGCTCACCTTTAAACCGTCATGCTGTGTATGAATATTTGCTAGTATCAATGTATCCAATATCGGCAGAAGCCGTAAGAGAAGTTCTCTATTGGAAAGCTTCGCCCAATCTCTCCGTTCTTCTTGTACTCGTTTTTCAAGGTTTTGGTAATCGGCCAGTGCCCGTTTATATTTATTTTCAAACTCCTCTACTTCCTTTTGTAATCGTTCCAATTCTTTTTCGTTTTTTTCTCCGTGATCATGTTTCTTGTCTTTGGTATCATGTTTTGTCATTTTTTTCAAACGCTTTGCAATTGTAATTTATTTGCTACCAGCCTTTAGCACTTGTTTCAATAAGACCTCCAAAGTAACGAACTGTTGGGATAATTGACATATAATGAAGTCTCGCAGGTCCCAATACACCAATTTTCCCCTGTACCTTCATAGGCGTTTCAAACTCTGTAAAAATAAATCCGTATGGGCCTTTGAGCTGTGAACCAAGTTCGTCTTCAATTAAGACATGAATGTCTTCATCATCATGAATACTGGCATATATTGTTTCAAACCAATTGTATTCATCTAGCGCCTCAAGCAAAGTCTTCGTTACATCGATATCGAAAAATTCCGGCATATCCAGAATATTTGCATACCCTGAACAGTAGATATCCCCATCCTGTGTTGTAGCGATTGCAAGTGTGCTTGTTTTCTCAGCCAGTGATTTTGTCGCTTCTTTTAAAAAGCGCTGCATGCGATCCCGAAAATCCCATACTCTTTCTTTAAGAGCAACTTCCTCAACAGTTGAAAGTTCTTTTTCTTTCATCAGCTCACGCACATAAAATTTAAGTCCTTGCGCTGTTGGAATACGGCCTGCCGATGAATGCGGTTTTTTGATATATCCGTATTCCGAAAGCTTTACCATCTCATTTCGGATTGTTGCGGGAGAGGCTGAAAGGTTATGTTTTTTTTCAATCGTCTCAGAACCGACTGGCTCTGCGGTTTCAATATATTCCTCAATAATGCTTCGTAAAATTTCTATTTGTCTTTGCGTCAAGTTGTGCATAGATAAATATCGCACTTGCCATGTATACTTGCTCCCCGATTGAATCGGGGTAAGTGTTGTACGTGGTTAGCACTAATATAACACGAGTGCCAAAAGAAGTCAAGAGGTTGTCATGGACATATAGATACCGTAACACTTCCTCCTTTCTTTTCTTGTAGTATCCTAACATAGTCTGCCGGTCGTCTGTAACCTAATGAATGATGATATCGCACGTTGTTGTACTTGTGGTTAAACATTTCACAGTGTTT